>ENA-OROK01003843-OROK01003843.1-human-gut-metagenome-genome-assembly--contig:-NODE-3843-length-11483-cov-7.689534_pt1 | contig 11483 bp, 11 predicted proteins | sample MGYA00242127_ERZ509046 | MGnify/ENA primary metagenome ERZ509046 (study PRJEB26280, sample SAMEA2338728) | human gut metagenome | biome: human gut; feature: human-associated habitat; material: faeces... | reverse complement strand
CGAAAGTGAGTGGATACAACCATTCCGAGTGGGTGGGAATGCTCCGTTTTCGCCAATGATGAGGATACCTCAAATGCGCCAACTCATGAAGAATGACCATATCTATATACGGCAATGGATAAATCATCAAATATGGAGATAAATTTATGCGGCTTCCATCAAACCAACACCTGCCAAGGGCTCGAAAATCCCAATTCAAGGTTAATGTCTCAGCAAATAGTTGCTTTTCGTTTTCCAAATAAAGGAATCTACAAGGCAATACTTTTTGAGCAACAGCCTCCACAAAGTCCTTAAATTGTGCAAATATCCAGAATTGCAACTCTCTATCTTCAAAACAAGTGTTCTCAGAATAATATATTTGGAACTCATCGGAAGTCGCTTTTACGAATAACGCACAGTACTTATCAAGCACATAGCAACTTCTAACCTTTTCAGCATGAGAGCCTAAGGTATTTAATGCCTGCTCCTCCAAGACCATCCAAACCACTTTGAAGAATTTAGTCTTAAAGCGGAATTGAGGATTGATGTATGGACAAACAGGTTCAAAATCTTCTGCTCCATGCATATAAGTTTCATTTTCTTCAAGCTTTTTACTCCATACCTTAGTAATTTTGGCCTGTTCAATGTACCATTCTTTTGGCTTTACTTCTACAAATCCCATAGCAATATCGTTTAATTAATTATGTTTACGACTGCAAAGGTAAAGGTAAGGTATGTCAAATCGTGGCGCAAGCAAGAAAATTATCTCAAAAATCTTTGTATCACCTTGTGCCAATAGTCCCAGGAGTAGCCTACGGAAGGATGGTTTACCGCCATCACTTTCACCTGCTTACCATTACTCAGAAGATAAGCACCCGTAGCAACAGGATAACCATCCACTACGATGTCGTCGCCATCTTGCCAGCCAACATTAGGAAGATTGTTCCAAAGTCGCTTGCCCCAGACGATGACATACTCCGGCTGATACTTTTCGATAACCTCAAAGAAAGCCTTGCCTGCTTGGCGATATTGCTCCCCAGTGCCTGCCTCACGAGGACCACCCATCGCCACTTGCAGATAGTTGAAGAAGATGACCGAGTTCCAGATCTTCAGCCTCATCGCTTGATTGGTCTCCTCACCCACTAACGAACGCTCAAACTTCAGGAAAGTCCGCATCCAGTTCTACCGTTCCTTGTTCTCATTGAGATAATCCCCAAGCACCTGCTGCGTAAAGCCCATACACTCCCGATGTAGCTGGCAGTCGCTACAATCCGCACAACTCTCATCACAATAATGACTCTCGCCCAATATCATGATTCGCTTGCCGAATATCCCCCCGTTGGCATAATCCTTGCCAACGAAGGGTTGAAAGAAAATGTTGCTACTCATATTTTAGAACAATGAAACTATCCAATCCCAAGCCATGGTTCCCAAGCGAATGGACCACGAAATTACCACATAAATCAACCAGCAAAGCACGACAATGAACACAGCCGTCCAGAATGCCTTCTTATTCACCTTATTGATAATCTCCTTATCATCCTCGATATAGCCTGTAATCAGCTTCAAGTTTTCTACATACGAACGCTTGAATACATCCAGCACATCACCTATATAGAAAGGTATGGCACCTATCAGCAGATCCATCAAGATATTATAGATGACAGCCAAAGTCAGCGGAATCGACTTAACCACGCAAAGACTGTAATAGATAAATGGGAACGCAAACACGCTCGACAATGCATCACCAATACCGGCAGGAAGAATGAAACCAAGGATAGGATCCAAGAACCACTTGTCCATATACTTCGCCGTACCTACCATCAGACGATATGATGGCATGTTCATCATCTTCTCACGCTTTGCTGCTTTTTTATCAGCCCTCGACTGTTCTTTGGCAAGAGCCGCCTCTCGCTTTTGATCTTCCTTAGCGAAATCCATACCCAAATCAGCCTGGGCCTGCTGTCTTCTTGAACTTTCCATATGCCTTATAATTCTATTTGTTTCTTACCATTCATGAAATCAGTAAACTCCTGTTCCGAGAGAGAGTAACCGCTCAAGTCGCTCATCAACTCCATAGCTTGCTTACGCTCCTCCTCACTACCAGCCAGATTGATATGCTTGAACACCTCACGAAGATAAGCACTCTTGTTGTCTATCTTAGCCATCTCACGCTTAAACTCATCTGCATGTTTCTTCAACTCCTTATCGTATGCAGCCGAAGCCAAGCTACCACTGAGCTGCTGCGCTTTGAGCTTGGCAAAGCTGTCAAACAGGGCGATACCTTTCTGTAAGGATTGTTCCATAGCACCAGTTACCTGCGCCAAGTCTTCCTCACTGTACTCTGCAGGTTTGTTCTGTTGTGCGGTCTTGCCCTCTATCTTCTTATGGTCTTTCGTATATGCTTCCACTCCGTCGAGCAGATTCTTAGCCATATCCTTGTCGGCATGAAGATTATCTGCCAACATTCCTGTAAACTGAGAAAGGTTCTGCTCCACATCAGCAGGAAGCTTGGCTGCCTCCCGATAATCGGGAATATCTACCGTATGCACCAACTTCTCGTCAATCTTGCTCTCCATGATTTCACGTCCGAGTTTCAGCATGGCAACCATATCACGAAGATGTTTCAGCATCTTCAGTTTCAAGTCGTCAGAACAAACTATCTTGCTTCTGATTTCCTTAGAAACCTTATCCAGTTCACTAGAGAGTTTGGCATACTCATTTTTGATACGGGTTTGTTCCTCACGATGCGATTTCAATTCCTCCTTATCCAACTTCAAATCTACCTGAAAGCTCTCATATTCTCTCACAAGAGGGAAGCATACTGCATTCCATTCGGCAAAGTCACGATAGTAGTTCTTGTTGGCCACACCAAAGGTGATCCAGTTGGCGAGGAAGAAAGGCTTGGAAGGCTTCTTCGACTTCGCTTCCATATAGCTTCCCTGCTTAGACTCCAAGGTGGCGGTGATGTCATTAATCAGCGAGGTATAGACATCGATGTTCTGAAGATGATCGTTCATCTCCATGTCCAGCGCCTTCATCTGCTGAAGCAGACATTTTCGTTGCTCCTCCAATGGGCGAATAGCCTCATCAGCATACAAGGCATCAAGCATCGCTTTCAAGTCAGAATCCAACAGTTTTTCTCCATAACGCAAGAACACATTCGCCTTCGGAATTACCACATCATTGAGCGTTTTGCAGATTACCAACAATCGTCCCATATCAGCCTTGATGCGAGTGGCGTCATGCTTCACGCTGGTTTGGAAAACTGATAAATCAGACTTCAATCGATTAGCGCGTTCACTTGCTCCCATATAGTGTTCAAGCATCGTCAATCCTGCCATCGCCAAGCCCAAGGACTTATTGCCATTCGACAAAGACTTATAAGCCTGCAAAGAACCCTGCAAAGAAGTACTGAAACTAACCGAAATCTCACCAATCAAAGCTGCACATTTCTCCGTGAGCTTGTTATATTCCAGCTCCACATACTTAAGCATCTCGTCCACATCCAGCCACTCTATTCGCTTGAAGTCGAACAGATCAGGTGAAACCATCTTGATGGAGTCGCCATAGATATCAATCAGTTTCAGGGCATAGTCACGATAAACCGTCCCGATATCACTACGCAAAGAAGTAAAATCTTCGATGTTCCCACGTACGCTATCCTCGGCATAATGGTAAGCCTCCACCATCTTGGTATATTTATCAAACATGGTAGCCGCCTTGCTTCTTACATCTTTCACGCCATTCGTGCCCATGACGATATCAGACATCTTCGACGTTCCCTTAACAAGAACTAAGTTTAGGTTCTGTTCCACCTGATCCTTCAACTGCTCCAAAGCAGATGAAGACAACGCCAGTTCCGTCTCGGCTATCTTCAAAGCCTCCTCCTTGTTGCCCTGTTCCAGACTGTCATTCAACTTGTATTCAGCCACAAGCGTTGTACGCGAATTATTGGAAACAAAAGCAATGGCGATATTACCGTTATCATGGAAATATCTGTAGGCATCAAATACCAGCTTACTCACCTCCGAGGAATCGGAAGCTATACCATACTTCTTCAGTTCAAAAGCCAAATCTGCACGAAGATACGTCTTGTTCTCCTTGCAGAGTTCATCAGCAATCGTCTTGATTGCCTGATATACTTTTTGATTATCAGCCATACTATTCATCGTATTTATATTTTATTTATCCAAGTTTTGCAAGTTCAGATATTTATTCTTTATCACTACTTGCAAATGTCCATGCCTTCATAAAAGTGAAGGTTGCGTCAACAATCTAACCGATACACGAACCACATAGCAGCAAACCTACTCCTTCCCATTTTCGGATGCGTTGCATGGTCATAGTCTCCGACTTTCGCCAAAGCATCCTTCTTTCAGAATACTCTTCCTTTTCAGCTTCTTACTGCTTCTGCCAATAGCCATGAGGGTTCAAGAAGAACCAATAGCCAAATAACACTACCAGCACGGCACTCAATACCACAGCCAACCAACACACTCTTTTCTTGATGTTCTTTTCCATTTTTACTTTACCTTATATAGTTACACATTAGATTTCGGCTGCAAAATAACTATATAGATGTGTCAAATGGTGGCAAAACATCAAGAAAAAAGTATATGCGGCTTACTTTTTCTTGGTAAACAAGCTTATCAACCAGCCAGTAAAGCCTCCGATTTCAGGAGCAGGATCTTCACAAATCCCGCCTCCTCGTCTCAACTCCTCTAAAATTTTATTTTCATTCTTTGCCATAATAATTATACTTGAACAAAATTACTCATCTACTTCTATCGCTTCAATGAAGTCTGCATATTCCGCATCCAACTCACTAATCTTCTTAATCGTAATATCATTCTTATTAGAAGCTTCTATCAACTCAGTCTTAGAGTGATTTATCTCTTCCAGTTTATTGGTATAATTACCAAATACCTGTAATAAATACTTTTCAAATTGCTCTGCAACCTTATTGATTTCTTCCTGATAAGTAGAAACAAACTGATTCTTTGCGCTTTTTATCTGCTCCAAACGCTTATTTTCTTTAGAATCTTCTCTAAACTGCATCCAAATCTCAATACCAGCAGAAACTACTGGTATTCCAAATTTTGCAACCTTAGCAATATTGCTTGCCCATCTCACAGCTTGCCAAGGTCCGAAGGACTTTCCAAAGAAATGTCCGACATCTAACACCATTTTATGAAGCGCAGACCCTGAAGCTTGGCTAATACCACCTGCCAATTTAGTTACATTAGGAGCCATATTTCCAATCTGTACTCCACCACGCTTTAAAAAATCTAAAGCTTTTTTCTGCATAGACAGATTCTTCTGTTCCTCTATGCTGATATTGGGCGAAGCCAATTTCATATCGATTTCTCCTGAGTATTTAACTAACGAATCCTTACCACAGAAATCATTGACGTCATTCATCAATCGCTCATAATTTGAGTTGATTGTGTCTTCTATCTTAGCAGAAGTATTAGATATAATGCTCTGCAATTCAGAATTCAATGCCTCTTGCCTATATTTCCAGTCATTTTCGTCAATGCCTCCAATATCATTAGATAAAGAAATGACTTTACTCATAGCCATAGAAGCAAACGAAGACAAATCGTTTCTTGTATCTCGCTTTAGGTCAAACAGACTATGACGTAATTTCTGCTCAAACTGATTAAAAATGTCAGATAAAGTCTTGTCTACGGCAGTAACAGCGATATCCTTAAGATAACTTTGAAAGACTCTAACAGGAGTATCAAATTGCTTTTTTATCATTCCCTTGCGAGCAACAAAAACATTAAGCATATCTATGAAATGTTCAAAGTTGCTTAATTGGACGAACTCATTATCGTTTTCATCAAGACCGTCCATATAGTCTGCCGCATCAATAAAAGCAATAGGAAAGTTCTTCAATTCATAGCCTCTTTCTGAGAATATTTTTTCCAACGAGATAGTATAGTTGTCTACAAGCTGGTCAAATTCTCCTGACTCCATACCCATCTTATTGACAACAACAAACATCTTGTCAGCAAAATGCTGATTGTAAGCCAAATCGATGAAATTATTGAATAATACATCATCGAAAAGTTGGGAGGTTAAGACATAAAATATCAAATCGCATTCTTTTAAAGCAGCTTTAGTACTCTCATCATGCGATTCTACCTTACCTGCAAGAATGCCCGGAGTGTCCATAAGAACAATGTTGTTCCATTTATATTCCGTTACATGATCTGTAGCGACATTTGCATCTATCTTGATATCCTTTCTACCTGTCAATGCAGAAATAATAGTAGATTTGCCGGAACTATACTGTCCTACAAACGCTAAGCGTAATTCTTTACGGTCTTGCAAGCCTGCAAGCTCTGAGTCCATTTTACGAGTCAACTCCGTATTGTTGGTTTCTTTCAACAACGCTCGAGTTTTAGTTTCCAATCTACTAAGTCTTTCTTGGTAGACTGCATAATTAAATTGTTGTGCCATATTATTTGGATTTTATTGTCATCTGAGTTGCTTTTTCTATCTTTTGAATATTCTTGTCTGTAAGCCCCGTGTCATATAGGAACTTGATAGATTGCTTTTCCCAATCTCTTTCAACAGGATATCCATCACATAAAACTTGGTTACTCATTTCATTTATACTTATTTCTTTTACAGGATTCTTGCCCACAAAATCAAGAATTCGAAGACTTACCAAAGAATTAATCGCATTCTCTTTTTCTTGAACTTGCTTAACAAGTCTATCCATATCCATTATTATATCGTCGGCATTTTTAGTATAAGCTTTCAACACCGAATCAATAGATTTATATGTATCATTTATCGACTTTCTGGTAGTCTCAAGAACTTGTTTTAAATTCTTTTCAATACCTGAATCAATACTATCACATAGTTGCTTACGTAAGTTTTCTGTAGCCTTTCTTATCTTTTCTGATTTTGAAGTAAATAGACTCGAAAGGAAAGAACCAATAATTCCAACAACAGCTAACACAGCAACGCTCCAACCTAACGGATTCCATACAAATAGAGCTGCTGATATTACACTAACAAACATTTTTGCTGCAAACCGTGTATTGGTTACAGACTCACCAGAAACATTAGAACCAATATTATCTGTAGCAAGAGATATACGCATGTCCATAATCATCTCTTCTAATTCTGATTTTATCTTTTCATTTAAATCATTAAATCTCTCCTGTATTTGCTGTTCAAGCCTTTTGTTTATAGACGTCACAACCATATCCTTACTCCATGCTTTTCCTGCATTTTCATCATCATAATGCTCACGTGCAAAAGTAGACGCACGATTATGGAGTTCATTTCTTGTACTTTGAAAGATATCCTTTAAGTATTGTTCTACGTGAGCTAACTCTTTCTTGAAAAACGTATGATTTTTCGTTTGTTTCTTCTTCAACACTTCATTACCTTCCTTTAGACTTTTCAAGTCAGCGTAAATCTTATGCCATATTGTATTTATCTGATAAGAAGTACCATCAATAACGCTCAAGCTTTTCTTCAAACTACCAGACAACTGCACTTCTTTTTTTACCGAATTTGTAAACTCAGATATATTAGAAGCTTCAAATAGTATCTTAGAAGTCTTAGAATCTTGCTCTCCAGAAAGGGCTATTTGCGCAGCTAACAGATGAATAGGAATAATACGAACGGCATCCATGTTATACTTACCATCAAGTTTATCATGAATGCGTTCTATATGTCCCTTAATAGATTGAGGACCGTCACCAAGTCTCCAATCATCCGGATTTGCAATAAGCCTTTTTAAACGAATAGCTTGATTAAGATTGCTTTTGACATTTAGGATTATGTATAACGGCTTATTTCTTTCCTTTATAGTTGAAAAGAAATCGAACTCTGTTTCTTGAATAGAGTCACTCGTCACAACATAGCAAACCACGTCAGCTTCATCTATAATAGACTTGGCTATCTCGGTATCAGCTTCACCACCAGGCGCACCAATGCCAGGAGTGTCAACAATACGAAGTTTGTTCCAATACCAACTTCTATTATATCGTGTAGTACGTAATTTGCCTACTCCTATATCATCATTTTCCTGCTGAGTGATGACTTTATGAAGAGTACTCTTTCCTGCCTTTGTCCTACCCATAAAAGCAATAGTAAAGTATCGAATATTCCTTCTTTTCTTATCCAATACCTCTCTATTACTAGTCAAACTGTTATCTATTATTTCATTAAAACTGCCTCGAATTCCTTGAATAATTTGTTCAATCTTCAAAACTTCCTTAGAAACTTTCTTCGAAGACGGCTTGATACTTGCCAAATGGTTATACTCTGCAGTCAACATGCTATTCAAGTCATCTATTATTCTAGTAACACGAGCAAGATCCTTCTCAGCATCTTCAGTGATTTGCGCTATGGATGCAGAATAACCAAGACCACCCAACATCATATCGACAACACTTTTTTTATCAGAATTGGCAAAATTCTGATAGATAGTATTCTCCATTTTTCCTACAAAACGCTTCAAAGAAGATAGTTGAGAAGACGCGATTCTTTCATTAGACTCAGATTGTGTCTCTTCAATGATTTTCCCTATATCGAGTTTTAAAAGTTTACCGACCTTATTTAGCAATTCCAATTCTGAACTTGCCATATAATCATCACCATAAGCTATTCGAGCAAGAAGGGTGGCTATTTCCGTTTTCTCAGCAACAGAATAATTAGCCATAACCAACTTGTCAAGTATATCTTTTAGCTTCATGCGCTCTTCATCATCAGAGAAAATTTGCATCCTCTGATGATAAAGTTCATCTTCCTTAGATAATGGCAGATAGTTATCAAGGACATCAACCTCCATCTGATTGATTTCCTTATCAACTATTACCATATAGCATCCTAACAAATATGCTTTCTTTTTATATTCTACTTTATCCATCGCTTTCGGTTATTGATATCTGCAAGACTTCAATAGATAAACTATTGTTTTATTATATCGGAATACAGATCTTTGATTAGTTTGCAAATTTCATCTATCATAGTAGTACTCCAGTCATCACCAGGAAAAGGAAAGGATTTTACACCATTGCTATGTTTATAATAATCACGATCAGTTTCATCTTGAACATAATTTTTTAGATTTAGCTCGTTTTCTGAATCACAACGAATCCAAATTTCAAACCTATCATAATCACGGAACCACAATTCTATCCAATAGCCAGAATTTCTGCCATATTTATAGCCGTCGTCGTTCCAAATCTGCATATATCTGCGCTTTATAGAGAAAGACAATTCCTTAGATCTTTCTTTTAATTTTGAAGCGATTTCGTTAAAGCAATATTCTGAAACCGTATCTTCGTAAAACGGTCTTGATAAGTCGCGAACCTTAGCCACAATATCTTTATCTAATGAGAGGAGATTTTTTACTTCCTTATATATTCTTTCTTTATGTCCCATATTCTTCAATAATGCAATATACGATTTTAACTCACAACAATCACCACATGCTTTTTCTATAAGACTTGCAATGTCAATTAGAGAAAGATTTACATCTGCATCAATATCATTAAAATCACTACCTTGTAAACAAACAGTCTTTACGACATTATATCCTTTATTTTTTAATCCGGCCTTATAGTCTGCAAGTTGACAATATTGTTCTTGGGCATTGTTGAGTTTATTCTCAATAAGTACAGCATCCTTATTCTTATTATTTATTATGCAAATGTCGATTCTTCGCAGTCCACAACCAAAAGTTAAAATTCTTGGAACCGACATTTCAGTTCGTATTGTAGCCTCTTCAAAACCTTCACATTCAATCTTATTAAGAAAACCATCCAGGAAAGAACGCCCAAGACCATGTCGTCCTAATGGATTTAGCAGATCTGCCAAAATTGATGAGTGGCATATCTCTTTTTGCGAAACATACTCCACAAAAGTCTCCATAGGATTATATATGGACTTTAATCCTTCAAAAGTAGGTATCTTGTCCATTAATTCACAAATCTCTTTTTCGTTCATAAGGATTATAGTATTAAAACAAATACAATAGTCTATAATATAGGTATATAGATAAATCAATACACTAATTGGGCGCGGGGGGGGTAATCCACGGAGAATTCCCCCTGCGCCACTAATTGTCCAACTTTATAAATTCGAAATCATTCGGATTGCAGCATGCTTTCTTATAGTCGAAAGCATAGATACGCATGTAGGCTTCTTGCACCTCCTTGGCTCCATTATAAAAAGGGGTGGCGGTGTGCTGCATGGTTGTTACTGTCACTACCATTTCGGGAGTGAGAACGGTGCCGTTAGAGCGTTTAAGGCGCTTAGGCTTCACTTGAAATACTCTGCTCATAAGCATTGAGTTTTTAGGTTATCACATATTGCTGCTCCTGTTTTTCAACCGAAACAGCAGACCATTTACTTTTTATACTGATATGCAGCTTATCTTACTGCAAAGTTCATGCAAACGAGCGCAATGAAAGCTTGCTTTCAAATGGCCGAGTGCAGTAAACCATTTACTTTCAAGGGGCAAAGTTGAGTAAAATCTGCGAACCAAACAAGTCCATAATGGTTCACAAGCGAAAAAAGAATGGCGTGAACCCCTTCTTTCTTCACTCTCTTGTAAGTTAGGCTCTGGTAAAACCCGTAGAAAAGAAAATTCGAAAGAGGAATCCACACCATATGATGGCGCAGACTCGCTCAAACAAATTCGCGTTCTTTCTACGTTTCAATTTACCAGATTTCAACCTACAGAACTGAATAGCTTGCTCGTGTCCACAAGATTATCTTGTTTCTCTGCATCATAGCGACTTCAAGCGAGGACTTTCACCTGCCCTGTCACTAATCCAATAGCAAATTTAGTAAGAATCTGAAGAACCACCAAACTTTAAACAAGAAATCTTCTGGATTCCTCTTATATTTTACTTTTTAAGGACTCTTATCCCCATTTCTTCCTGCATTCATACCTTAATAAATATAGTTATTGTCATTTCATGCGGCAAAAGTACTATCCAGATGTGACAAAAACTGACATAGCGAGAATAAAATTCACTTATAAAAGATAACAATATGGCAACTATCATTCGTCAGTCCTATATCGACAAGATAGAAAAGTATCTTGGCAAGGAAACCATCATCGTATTGGTAGGTCAACGCCGTGTAGGTAAAAGCTGCATGATGAAGATGATCCGCGACCGTAAAATAAAATTATCCTATCTTTGCAACCGCAAGAGTTGTTTGAACTATTATGAAAAGTAAAGCAGGCAGAAGTAGTCTGACTTTCGCTAAATCATCACCATAAATAAACCAGTCGAAACAACTATGCTGATTATTAAACTGATACAACTTTTTTGATTATCTTCTACAAAGATAGTGCAAACGAGCGCAATGAGAGCTTGATCTCAAATTGCCGAGCGCAGCCTATCTTATACAAAGATAGTGCAAACAAGCGCAATGAGAGCTTGCTCTCAAATTGCCGAGTGCAGCCTATCTTATACAAAGATAGTGCAAACAAGCGCAATGAGAGCTTGCTCTCA
>ENA-OROK01003838-OROK01003838.1-human-gut-metagenome-genome-assembly--contig:-NODE-3838-length-11497-cov-3.489600_pt1 | contig 11497 bp, 10 predicted proteins | sample MGYA00242127_ERZ509046 | MGnify/ENA primary metagenome ERZ509046 (study PRJEB26280, sample SAMEA2338728) | human gut metagenome | biome: human gut; feature: human-associated habitat; material: faeces... | reverse complement strand
GGCGGATTTTTAAGAAATGGAAACGGGGATCCGTTATCAGGCCTTAGGCATAGAACCGGGCGAACTCCTCATCAAGCTTCCCGAAGGCGAGCGGCATATCCCTCTCAGCTTTCCAGGCACTCTTGGACGTCCCCTGCGCCCTGACAATCTGGAATGAGTCAAAGCCCATGACCTGGGTAAAAACCGTATCCAGATACATGCGGGGGAACTCAAAAGATGAATAGCGATCATTGTTGGTATAAATAGATCCGCTTGCCTGGAGGAGCAGGACACGGCGATCATCTGTCATCAGACCGGCAAGGCCATCAGGCGTGTATTTGAAGGTTTTCCGGGCGACAAGGATATTGTCCATATAATCCTTCAGAATCGAAGGAATATTGAAATTATGGATCGGCATGACGATGACGATCCTGTGGAAAGACATGAAGTCATTCAAAAGCTCATCGCTTCTCTCCGCCACCTTCTCTTCCTGCTCCGTGAGCGGCTTCTTCGCAATCTGTTTTCCTCTGACAGTGAGAAGTTCATCCATGGTCGCTCTGGGGATCCATTCCCCCGCGAGGTTACGGATCTCCAGCTTATCATTGGGATACTTTTCTTTAAAAAGTCCGATGAAATGATTCATCAGCTGAAGAGAATAGTGGGCATCGTTTTTATAATCTGGCTGGGCATTAATAATCAGAGTGTCCATATCTGTTTTTCCTTTTTAGAGGTGCAAATATATAATACCAGAAAAATCCCTTATGAAAACATCATTACAGAAACTGCAAGCGGGAATATTCCTGCACAATCACAGAGAGGAGATCGGGACAGCCCCTCCGGGAATTTTTGTTAATAACACTAATAGTATTTATTATCAAAATAGTAAAGTTTTAAAAAAACTTTTCGATAAAAAAGGCGAACTGTTCCGGACCTTCGTCCTCCCACCCATCCCTGATTTGCACTCCCGGATTTTTGACATCCTCCCACGGCTAAAGCCGTGGGATTCCTGAGTGACTAACGTTCTCTGCTGCCTCGCGGCAGTCTTACAGGAACTCTTACAGCTGGACAATGCCCTGCCCAGTAGAGCCTTTTTCAGGCTGATTCAAGCACCCGCAGACCTTCCCGGTGGATGAAGAGAGTATAATTACCCCTTAAACGAACAAAACCGCCCCCTCTTGGCAGAGGGGTACGGGGGAAACTCATAACCAAAAACAGAGCACAACCCGGAACCGTTCTCCATGCACAGGAAATTCCGATTGCTGGACAGGTACAGCCAAATCAGGGCTCTCTCAGCCCATCGGACGTCCACAAACCCGAGATTACACAACAGAAAGAACAACTGAATAGCACAACTGAGTTGTTCTATTCAGTTATTCCATTTTCTTTCCCTGATCCAGGCTGGCATAAAAAAATCCCTGTAAGCTTTGCTATTCCAAGGCTTACAGGGATTCGTGATTTATTCCCACTCAATAGTGCTCGGCGGCTTGGAGGAAACGTCGTACACCACGCGGTTCACGCCGTTGACCTCGTTGATAATCCGTCCGGATATCTTGGCAACCAGGTCAGTGGGCAGTCTGCTCCAGTCTGCAGTCATGGCATCGACGCTGTCCACAATGCGCAGGGCGATGACATGCTCATAGGTACGCCCGTCACCCATGACACCAACGGTACGCAGGGGAAGAAGCACGGCGAAGCCCTGCCAGACATTGCGGTACCAGCCGGAATTACGCAGTTCTTCCTGCACGATGCTGTCTGCGGCGCGGAGAATATCCAGACGCTCGCGGGTCACTTCGCCGAGAACACGGATAGCCAGACCGGGACCGGGGAAAGGCTGACGCCAGACAATCGTATCAGGCAGTCCCAGTTCCTTGGCCACCTGGCGGACTTCATCCTTAAAGAGCTCGCGCAGGGGTTCGATAAGGGAAAGCTTCATATGATCCGGCAGGCCGCCCACATTGTGGTGGCTCTTGATGACGGCACTCGGCCCCTTGGCCGACGTGGACTCGATGACGTCGGGGTACAGCGTGCCCTGGGCCAGGAAATCCACATGAGGAATCTTTTTGGATTCCTCATCGAAAATCTCAATGAAGGTATGGCCGATGATCTTACGCTTCTTCTCCGGATCATCCACACCCTTCAGGCGGGAAAGGAAACGTTCGGAAGCGTCCACGACAGTAAGATTGAGATCCAGGTTGTCACCGAGAAGATGGCGGACCTCCTCGACTTCGTTCTTACGCAGCAGGCCGTTGTCCACGAAGATGCAGTGCAGGTTCTTGCCTATGGCCCTGTGCAGGAGCACAGCCACGACAGTGGAATCGATGCCGCCGGAAAGAGCGCAGATGACCTGACGGTCGCCAACCTTGGCGGCCATTTCCTTCACCACGCGATCGACAAAGGACGTCATGGTCCAGTCAGGCACAAGCCCGCAGATGCGGAACAGAAAGTTATTGATAATGGTCGTGCCGAGGACGGTATGGTGCACTTCCGGGTGGAACTGCACGGCGTAAATTTTCTTCTCATCGCAGGCCATGGCTGCAACATCGAGCGTCGGCGTACGGCCGATAACGCTGAAGCCGGGGGGAGGAGTCATGACCTTGTCGCCATGGCTCATCCACACTTTCGTGGTCTCCGGCAGTCCCTCCCACAGAGGAGAAGCGGCAGTCAGAGTGAGCTCGGCCGGGCCGTATTCGCGGGTCTCGGAGCGGGAAAGACGGCCGCCAAGACCATCAGCGATAAGCTGCATGCCGTAGCAGATACCGAGAACCGGCACGCCAAGTTCAAAAAATCCTCTGTCCAGAACAGGAGCGTCCTTGCTGCCAACGCTGGCAGGCCCGCCAGAAAGAATGACGGCCTGCGGCTTCATGACTGCCACTTCCGAAGCCTTCACGGTGCAGGGATGGATTTCCGAGTAAATTCCGGCTTCACGTACACGGCGCGCTATCAGCTGCGTCACCTGCGAGCCGTAGTCTATGATGATAACTTTATTGGGCATATGGCTTCACTCCTCCAGGAAAGGAGCGCCGCGGATAGCTCCGCGGCGCAGGATACAGTCTAGTTGTCAATCCGGTAGTTCGGTGCTTCCTTCGTGATGACAACGTCATGGACGTGGCTTTCACGCAGACCGGCAGGAGAGATTTCGCAGAATGACGTATTCTTGTACAGAGTCTCGATATCCTTGGCACCAACATAACCCATGCCGGATTTGACGCCGCCCATGAGCTGGTAGATGACATCCTTGACGGAACCACGGTAGGGAACGCGGCCAACAATGCCCTCAGGCACAAACTTCTTGCTGCGCTGCTGGAAATACCTGTCGGAGCTGCCGTGCTTCATGGCGTCGATGGAGCCCATACCGCGGTACACCTTGTACGTACGGCCCTGGTAGAGCACGGTCTCGCCGGGGCACTCTTCGGTGCCGGCAAACAGGGAACCAATCATGACGCTGTGAGCACCAACAGTCAGCGCCTTGACGATATCACCAGAGAACTTGATGCCGCCGTCAGCAATGCAGCAGCGATCCATCTCACGGGCGGCCCGGCTTCCTTCGATGACAGCCGTCACCTGAGGTACGCCGACGCCGGCGACGATGCGGGTCGTGCAGATGGAACCGGGGCCGATACCGATCTTGACGCAGTCGGCACCAGCCTCGAGAACGGCTTTGGCTCCTTCATAGGTAGCTACGTTGCCGGCAATGAGCTGGCACTTGGGGAAGGCAGCTTTCACTTTCTGGATGGTGCGCAGCACGTTTGCAGAATGCCCGTGCGCGGAGTCGAGGACGAGGACATCAGCTCCGCCCTGCAGAAGCTGCTCGGCACGATCGATGGTGTCGCTGGTCACACCGATGGCGGCGGCAACGCGCAGACGGCCGCGATCGTCCTTGCAGGCATTGGGATATTTCTGCACTTTGTCGATGTCCTTCATGGTGATAAGGCCGCGCAGATGTTTGTCCTCGTCGACAACCAGCAGCTTTTCGATACGGTGCTCGTGCAGATGACGCTTGGCTTCCTCAAGAGAAATGCCCATGGGCACCGTGATGAGATTCTTGCTGGTCATGACGTCGCGCACGCGGACGGCATCTCCATCCTCAACAAAGCGGACATCCCGGTTGGTGATAATGCCCTTCAGGGCACCGTTGTCCACAACAGGAAGACCGGAAACCCGGAAATCATGCATCAGGGCAAGGGCTTCACTGACCGTGCTTTCGGAGCCAATGGTCACGGGGTCAAGAATCATGCCGCTTTCGCTTTTCTTGACACGCTCGACCTCGAGTCTCTGCTGGGCGATGGACATATTCTTATGGATAACACCGATACCACCCATGCGGGCCATGGAAATGGCCATGGCGGACTCGGTCACCGTATCCATAGCCGCAGAGAGCAGCGGAATGCGCAGCTGTATCTCCGGAGTCAGCCATGTGGAGACATCAACCATGTCAGGGGTAACTTCCGAGTAGCTGGGAACAAGCAGAATGTCGTCAAAGGTCAGAGCCTTGCCTCTATTCGTAAACATGTGCGCCTCTCACTTCTTAGGTGGACCTTGGTAAAAAAAATTGAATTAGTTCTCATATATTGGGCCACGCTTCTTGTCAATAAACCGCAAGCCTTCACGTGTCACGCAGTCATTTTATCCGGAAAGCAAAAATTTTTCAGAAACACAGAGCGCCATTCTGATCCTTGACGCAGACGCCCAAAACGACTATGGAAAATTGCTTTAAGGCGCCTTCCCCCAGGGATCCGCCACATATTTTTCTTCCCCGAGGATAGTTCATGTTCGAAAGTCTCTCCGACAGGCTCAGCAGCGTTTTCCGCTCCTTCCGTGGAGCAGGGACTCTCACTGAGGAAAATGTCAAAGCCGGACTGCGTGAAGTCAGGCTCGCCCTCCTTGAAGCTGACGTTAATTTCAAGGTGGTCGGGGACTTCGTCAGTTCAGTCCGCGAAAAATGCCTTGGCCGGGAGATTACAAAGGGAATGTCTCCGGCTCAGGAAGTCGTGAGCGTCGTTAACGAGGAGCTCATCAAACTTCTCGGCGGCGAAACAGCCAAACTAAACCTTCAGGGGCAGGTTCCTGCCGTTATCATGATGGTCGGCCTGCAGGGCTCTGGTAAAACGACCTCTGCAGCCAAAATCGCCAACTATCTGCGGCGCAACAAAATGCGCCCCTACCTCGTTCCCGCTGACGTCTACCGTCCCGCTGCCATCGATCAGCTGGTCGTCCTCGCCAAGGAACTGGGCATGCCCTACTACCCGTCCACGGTTGACATGAACCCAGTGGACATCGCGAGAAAGGCGTTCGAGCAGGCAAAGGCGGAACAGGCCACTGTCATGCTTCTTGATACGGCCGGCCGGCTGCACGTGGACGAAGTCCTCATGCAGGAACTTTCCGACCTGAAGGCTGCCGTGCACCCCCAGGAAATCCTCTTCGTGGCCGATGCCATGACCGGTCAGGACGCCGTCAACGTCGCCCAGACCTTCAATGAGAAACTGGGCATCACAGGCGTCGTTCTCACGAAGATGGATGGTGATGCCCGAGGCGGTGCCGCTCTTTCTATCAAAGCTGTTACCGGCGCCCCGGTCAAATTTGTCGGCATGGGCGAAAAGCTTTCCGAACTGGAAGTTTTTCATCCCGACCGCATCGCGGGCCGCATCCTCGGTATGGGTGATATCCTGACGCTCGCCGAGAAAGCCAGAGACGCCATCAAACAGGAAGAAGCCGAAGAGTTCGCCAAAAAACTCAAAAAGGCGACCTTCGATCTCGAAGATTTCCGCAAGCAGATGCGCAACGTGAAGAAACTCGGCAGCCTGGAAAGCATCCTGAAGCTGATCCCGGGTCTCGGCGGACTGCGCGAAAAGCTTGCCGCCGCAAATGGAGCTCTGCCCGAAAAGGGCATGGCCCAGATGGAGGCCATCATCAATTCCATGACCCCTGCGGAACGCCACGACCCCGATATCCTCAACGGGAGCCGGAGGGCGCGCATCGCCAGGGGTGCCGGTGTTCAGGTTCAGCAGGTGAATATGCTGGTTCGCCAGTTTGAACAGATGCGCCAGATGATGAAAGGCATGGCCGGAGGTTCACGAAAGGGCCTCAGCATGCCCCATGGGTTCACCCCGCCCGGCACACGCATGCCAATGCGCGGACTGCCCGGGATGGGAATGCCCGGTATGCCAGGGATGCCCGGAATGCCGGGAACGGGAGAGGGTTCCGCAAAGCCGGCTCCTTCCCGCAGCAGCAAGGCTCTCGCCCAGGCGAAGAAAAAGAAACGCAAGGCAGCGAAGAAACAGCGCCACAGATAAACTCCGCGTCTTGCCCTTTCCAAACCGAAATCATAAAATATTAAAACAACTTTCATTAGGGAGATAATTCATGGCCGTAAAGATTAAACTGACCCGTCTTGGCAGCAAAAAGCACCCCTTCTACCGCATCGTCGCCACCAACCTGGAAAACGCCCGTGACAGCCGTCCGCTCGAATTCCTCGGTCACTACAACCCGATGCTCTCTCCGGCTGAGGTCGTTCTTGACGCCGAGAGAATCAAGAAGTGGCTCGACCGCGGCGCCATCCCGACCGATACTGTGCGCGCCATCCTCAAGGATCACATGCCCAAGGCTGAGGCCTAATTTCTTTTCATGCAGGAACTGGTTGAGTACATAGCAAAATCCCTGGTAGACAGGCCTGAAGAAGTGCGGGTTTTTCTTGAGGAAAAGGAGGATGTGACCGTTCTCCACCTTTCTGTCGCCAAGGAAGATCTCGGTAAAATCATCGGCAGACAGGGGCGCACTGCCCGTGCGTTGCGTACTCTGGTTAATGCCGCTTCTGCCAAGCAGGAGAGACGCTGCATCCTGGAAATCGAGGAATAGCCAGTGCCCGACCGCTCTGAAAAAATGATTTGTCTGGGGGTGCTCACGCGCCCCCATGGTATAAAAGGGGAGTTCTGCCTGAATCTTTACGCAGACTCCCCTTCCCTTTTGTCCGGTCCTATCACGCTGAAGAAACCCGACGGAACAGAAAAGCCGTGCACTGCTGAAGGCTTCAGACCGCACAAAAATGCCTGGCTCGTCACCATCAGGGGAGTAAACGACCGTACACAGGCCGAGGCGCTGGCTGGTTCAACGCTCTGGCTCCCAAGACACTGTCTGCCTGCCCTCAATGAAAACGAGGCCTACATCACGGATCTGCTCGGACGGCCTGTTGCTCTCACAGACGGCACGGTTCTGGGAACATTCGACCACATCGAAACGCCGGGGGGACAGATGCTCTGGGCCATCCGCAACGCGGACAGCGAATTTCTTTTCCCGGCCAGGCCCGAATTCATCAGTTCACTGGGAACCCCCATTGTCATCGACCCGCCGGAAGGGCTGATCGAAGCCTGCACCACGCCTCTCCGTTCCTAGCTAGCTGAAAAGCCGCACGAGCAGATACCCGCCCCATGTGAAAGCGAGAAAAAGCTGGGCGGTAAACTGTGCCGCACTCCCCATGTCCTTGGCCTTCTTGGACAGGGGATGCATATCCAGTGATATGCGATCCACTACATTCTCCACTGCAGTGTTAAAGAGTTCGACAATGACGCACAGAACCAGCGGGAGAATGAGAAGAACCATTTCTGCCCAGTTTCTGCCAATCAGAAAGGCCAGAGGTATACCGGCCGCCAGCAGGATCACAATCTGACGGAACGCTTCTTCGTCCCTCCATGCTGCCCGGTAACCGTCGAGAGAATATATGACGGCATTTCTGAGCCGTGTGAGTCCCGTTCTGCCTTTCAGTTCGTTGTGCTGTCTTTCCATATTGCTCCCGGAGAAATTGAGCATCCCTCGTCCGGCTAGCCAGGGTTATCATTGGCAGCAGCTATATCCGGCTTTTCCGGGCTGCCGGCTTCCGTCTTATCAGGTCCGGGACGCCCATAATCGTCAAAGTTCCTGTCTGCGCTGACAGAGATCCTGCCACGCACGGAACGGGCGTTTTCAGGTGTCAGAGCATACTGGCTGCTGGAAATATCAAAGACCGCCTGATATCCCCTGGACGGAGCGTGGAGGATACCGGAGATCAGTTCAAAAACAAGATCATTCGTGAAAACCCGGCCGCTGTTGGCCCTGAGCTGGGATGCGGTATCAGGATAAATCTTTTTATACTGCGGCGAAAGGTACACCCAGAGAGGAATACGGAGCATGTCGTACTCCAGAGGTTCGGCAATGTGCCTGTACTTCATGTTCTCGCCGTGGTCAGAAAAGTAGATCATGGCCTGCAGGTTCAGATTCTCCCTGGCATAGGAAAAAATTTTCTCCAGCACATAATCCGTATACGCCACGGTGCAGTCATATTCTGCCTCGGTTCCGGTTCCCTGCACATTCTCCCGGTAAAACTTCTCAGGCACCCTCTCCCGGTAGCTGTAATGACTGCCCTGTATGTGCATGATCACAAAATTATTCTGTTCCCTGGGCACAAATCGGAGATACTGTACGAGTTTCTCATCGTAACTTTTGAGAGAATACTGCTTGTCGCTTGTGCGGGCGAAGATACAGGCCGCATCATAGACATCGCTGCGGTTCTGATTGGAAATCCAGAAAGTTCTGTATCCTGCGGCCCTGGCAAGGCCAATGACATCCTCGGCATTTTTCAGTTCCACGCCGTTGTACTGGTTTGCCCCTGTGAGGGCCTGTGTCAGCGCCATGGGCGTGTTCGGATAATTTGAATACGCCTTCCCGAACAGGATAATGTCTCCTGCAGCCGCAACCTTTGCCTCCCATGGTGTCGTATTCGTTGGATGATCCCTGTTGAAAACCTTCATATGATCGCGCGTTTCACTCTCACCGATAACCACAAGTATCGTGCCGGGAACTTTCGCCGCCGCTGTTTCTGACGCCTTCACGAGCAGGGAGACATCATAATCCTGCATATTTTTGGCAAGATCGACGAAAATCTGTGCCAGTACGCCGCCTTTCTTATGGGCATGCCTGTACACATCGAGAGGAAAGTACGACAGTTTGAAACTGAACAGGAAAACGAACAGGCAGGCAAGCAGGCAGGAAGCCCAGTCCCTCTTTCCGCCCGAAGTCAGGGGCTTCGTACGGCTTCCCGCATGCACTACCACAGTCATGGCAAAAGCGAGGGCTGCGAAGAGGAGCACGAGCAGTCCCATACCCGCCAGCTCTGGGACCGTAAACGTCGTGCGCATATATTCCGACGCTTCAGTCCTGGTCGTCGCGACTACAGAGAGAAAGGAAACATCATCGAACTCACTGCGGTACGTGCCAAAATAAATGCAGTATATTGTCGTGAACAGAATACTGAAAAAAACGACGCAAAAATACAGGGCACGGAGCATTACCCGGATGAAAAGCGGCTGCTGTCCATGTATCAGCAGGTGAGAGATGAGAAGAAGAAAAGGAAAAAGCAACGTCCCTGTGTAATAGTACAGAACAAAATTGCTCTTCAGGCTAAAAAGGCAGAGAACCGTATAGGCACCGCAGAAAAAAACTGAAGGAACGAGAGCAAGCCAGATGGTTTTTCTGTTTCTGAAAACGTCCGACGTTCTCAGAAGCACAAGAATTGAAACAAAGAACAGGGCGCAGCACGCGGCCAGAGATTCACACTGGATATACTTCAGCTTGAGCCGGAGTGGTGTCCCGAACATGAGAGCGGCGAAAAGCACGAACGCAATAACGTAAAAGCAAAAAGTGATAACTGCGCTTTTCTTCAGGTCATCCCGAAAACAACGACGGCCGACTGTTTCAGCACTCATTGATACTCCCGACAGCAGAAACTCCAGCCCGCGTTCCATCCGTCTGAGGGCTGAAACGGACTTGTCTGTTTCTCTTTGTAGATGAGAGTATCATTTTCCCGCCTGCCTGCAAGCAAATGGCATCATCAGCAAGGATTTTTAAAACAAATGAGCGCCTTTGAAAACGGAAAAGCCGCCGGAACACTCGGTTTCCGGCGGCTTTTCCGTTTAAAAAACAGACTGATTAGGCCTTTGCAGCTCCGCTGGCTTTGGCCGCACCCTTGGCTTTGGCCTTGGGGCTGTCTTCATAAAGAAGAACTGGCTCCTGAGCCTTCTGAACTACGGCTGAGTTGATGATGCATTCCTTGACGCCGGGCAGAGAAGGCAGGCGGTACATGATGTCTAGCATAACCTGCTCCATCACATTTCGCAGCCCGCGGGCCCCCGTCTTGCGCTCGATGGCCTTGTGGGCAATAGCCTTAAGCGCATTGGGCGTAAAGCTCAGGTGCACGCCGTCGAGCTCAAACAGCTTCTGATACTGCTTGGTCAGAGCGTTTTTGGGTTCCACGAGAATGCGCACCAGACTCTTTTCATCCAGATCGTCCACATGAGTGAGAATCGGCACTCGGCCTACGAATTCGGGGATAAGTCCGAATTTAACAAGGTCCTGGGGCTGAATGCTGTCCAGAAGCTGAGCGAGAGGCAGATCATGCGCCGTATGGACGCTGGCGCCGAACCCCATAGACGAGCCGGACATACGCGACTCGATAATTTTGTCGAGTCCGATAAAAGCACCACCCACAATGAACAGTATGTTACTCGTGTCCATGCGGATGAATTCCTGCTGCGGGTGCTTGCGGCCGCCCTTGGGAGGAATATTGGCGACAGTCCCCTCTATGATCTTCAGGAGAGCCTGCTGCACACCCTCGCCCGACACATCACGCGTGATAGAGGGGTTTTCGGACTTGCGGGAAATCTTATCGATCTCATCGATATAGATTATGCCCTTGGAAGCTGCCTCCACATCAAACTCGGCGTTCTGAAGAAGCTGCAGAAGAATATTCTCCACATCCTCGCCAACATATCCGGCTTCGGTAAGCGTCGTTGCATCGGCGATGGCAAACGGCACTTTGAGGATTTTGGCGAGCGTACGCGCCAGAAGCGTTTTGCCGCTCCCGGACGGCCCCACAAGGAGAATATTACTCTTCTCGATTTCAACATCGTTGTTGGACTGATCTGCGAAAAAGACTCGCTTGTAGTGGTTATGCACGGCTACAGAGAGAATCTTCTTGGCCTGATCCTGTCCGATAACGTATTCGTCGAGGCGGCTTTTAATCTGCTGGGGCGAAAGAAGAATATCCTTGTTCTGTCCGAGGGAATCATGCGCCATGGCCTTGTTGTCGGCCTGTACGAGATCATAACAGGCTTTGATACAGTTATCGCAGATGGCGACGTCATTCTGAACGATCAGATGCAGGACTTCGTCCTCACTGCGCCCGCAGAAGGAACAATGCATAACATTCCGCCCGCGGTTCTTATTACTTGGAGTTGTTGCCATTGGACTTGCCCACCTCGCTGCGAGAGGTCAGAACTTTATCTATGATGCCGAATTCCAGAGCCGCTTCAGGAGTAAGGAAGTTATCGCGCTCCGTGGCTTTGGAAACGGTCTCAAAGTCGCGGCCGGTATTCTCGGCAAGAATTTCATTCATCATCTTCTTGATCCGCTGCATCTCGCGGGCATGGATATCAACATCCGTCGCCTGTCCGGAATAGCCGCCAAGAGGCTGATGAATCATAATGGTGCTATG
>ENA-OROK01003831-OROK01003831.1-human-gut-metagenome-genome-assembly--contig:-NODE-3831-length-11512-cov-2.934276_pt1 | contig 11512 bp, 9 predicted proteins | sample MGYA00242127_ERZ509046 | MGnify/ENA primary metagenome ERZ509046 (study PRJEB26280, sample SAMEA2338728) | human gut metagenome | biome: human gut; feature: human-associated habitat; material: faeces... | reverse complement strand
GCCATTCCTTTTATCAAGTTCGTATTTGTTTCGAAGAATCCGAGGGTCTTATGCACGGCGAGGTGCCGACAATCAACGGCGACGGTAAGCAGAGCCGAGACTTTACTTATATCGACAATGTTATTGAAGCGAACCTCAAAGCTTGTCTTGCTTCTCACGAGGCGGCAGGCAACGCGTTTAATATCGCCTACGGCGGCAGAGAGTACCTTATAGACATTTATTACGGTCTTACAAAGGCGCTCGGCGTTGACGTCGAACCGAATTTCGGCCCGGACAGAAAGGGCGACATAAAGCACTCAAACGCCGATATTTCAAAAGCGAGAAAACTCCTCGGCTACGATCCCGATTACAGCTTTAAGGACGGCATCAAGCTTGCTATCGAGTGGTATAAGGAGAATTTGTAATGGCGACATTAAAAAGTGTGGTAAAGTCAAGAGATACTCGTAATTTTATAATGAGAGTATTGAGATTTATTCCGACACCGATATATATAAGTTTATACTATTGGGCTGCAACGGGCAAGTGGCCGGATTTAAAGCACCCCACGTATTTTAACGAGAAGCTTCAATGGATGAAAATACATGAAGATTATACAAAATACCGTGATTATGCGGACAAGATAAAGGTGCGCGACATAATAGAAGAGAAAATCGGCGACGGATATATGTTCCCGATGCTCGGTAAATGGAAAAGCTTTGACGAAATAGACTTCGACTCTCTCCCCGAAGAATTTGTGCTTAAATGTAATCACGATTCGGGCAGCGTCAAGGTAATTCGTAACAAGTCTGCACTTACCGACAAGGATATTGAGTCCTTGCGTAAGTTCTACAATTCAAGATTGAAGCAGGATTTTTATGGGCACGGCAGAGAACCCTGCTACAAGGGTATTGACAGATATGTTTTTGCCGAGAAATTTATGAAAGACCCGTCCGGAGACGAGGGCGGAATAAAAGACTATAAGTTTTTCTGCTTCAACGGAAAGCCCGAAATAATGTTTATTGCGACAGACCGCGCAACGGATGTCAAATTCGACTTTTTCGATATGGACTTCAACCACCTCGATATAACAAACATTCATCCTCAATCCGGAAAAGTAATTGAGAAGCCGGAAAAATTCGAGGAAATGAAGGCACTGGCGGAAAAACTGTCTAAGGGCATTAAATTTGTCAGAATCGATTTGTTTGAGTTGGGCGGAAAAATTTATTTCAGCGAGTTCACATTTTTCCACGGCGGAGGATTTAACCGTTTTTATCCCGTGGAATGGGAGACAAAACTCGGTAATTTAATTGATATAGACACAAAATAATATTGAGGAACAAAAATGAAAATACTGTTTATTTCAAATTCTCCAATAAATCGTCAAACAAGTATAGGAAATACATTTTTGAATTTATTTGACGGCTTTGACGCGGAGCTTTACAGTGTTTACAGCAGAACAGGTTATCCCGACAAAAAAATCAAAAGCGCTTTTCGCATTGCCGAAACTCAGCTTGTTAAAAACATATTTAACAGCAAAAAAATCGGCAAAAAGGTCGAGAATTACGAAGAAACTTCGTCGGAGGACAAGAGCGCTCAAAAATTAGAGACCTCGATTAAACTCAATCCGTCGCCGCTTAAATATATTGCAAGGGATATGGTTTGGAAGCTTGCGCCGTGGAAAAACAAAAATCTGAAAGCTTACATAGAAGAAGTAAATCCCGATTTGATTTTTTCCGTCCTCAGCAGCAATTCCGCGGTTAACGAGATGATAGCTTATGCCGCTAAGGTTTCGGGTGCAAAAGTGATTTTGTATGCTTGGGACGATAATTACAGCTATCCTTATTCAAAATCTCCGTTTTTACGTGCGGTGCACTTTTTTTGGCGTAAAATGATGAGGAAAACCGCGGCATTGGCGTCGGATTTATTTGTAATATCGGATATTCAAAAACGTGATTACGAAAAGATTTTTTCAATGGAGTGTAAGGTAATTACAAAGGGCGCGGATTTTTCAAAGCGTGAAGAAAATCCCGTTTTGCACAATAACCCGCTGAAAATTTTGTATGCCGGAAACCTCGCCTTGGGTCGTGCGGAAACAATTTCGAATATTACAAAGGCACTTGAAAAAATCAATCGTGACGGCAAAAAGGCGGAACTCAGGATATATTCGGCGACTCCGCTAACCGACGAGCAGAAAAAGACGATAGCGGATTCAAGTAATTCGTTTTTTATGGGAAGTGTTTCTGCTCTCGATGTACAGAAGCTTCAAAGCGAAGCCGATATACTGGTTCACGCCGAAAGCTTTAAAGAGGAGTATTTTAATTTAATCCATTACTCTTTTTCGACAAAGCTTGTTGACTGTTTTCACAGTGCCAAATGTATTTTTGCCGTCGGGCCCGAAAAAGCGGCTTCAATTGACTGCCTTATAAAAAATGACGCCGCGGTCGTTGCAAAAAGCAACGATGAAATATATGAAAAATTAAATTTGCTTATAAACGACAAGGAACTGATTGACGCATATGCTGAAAAATCATGGCAGTATGGTAAAAAGTCCTTCGATATAAAAGATATTCAAGAATTACTTTTAGAGAGTATGGAAAAGTAATATTAAAAATTCAGTAAATATTTAATTATTTGTCTAAACGGGAAAGAAGGATTTATGAAAGTATTACAGATAAATGCTGTTTATAATTTAAGCAGTACAGGCAGAAATGTAACTGAATCACATCTTTTAATGCTTGAAAAAGGCATAGATTCTTACGTTGCATATTCAAAGACCAATAAACCTGACGACCCGAATTTATATCATATCGGTTCGGCTCTTGATGTTAAACTTCATGGGTTGCTTTCAAGAATTTCAGGAAAACAAGGATATTTTTCTCATTTAGCAACACGGAATTTAGTTAAATACATAGAGAAGATTAAACCTGATGTTGTCCATTTGCATAATTTGCACGGGAACTATATAAATTTACCGATGCTTATGAAATATCTTGACGATAAAAAAGTCCCTGTTGTTATAACTTTTCATGATTTTTGGTTTATAACGGGAAAATGTATGTACTTTACGACTTCAAATTGTGAAAAATGGCAGGAACAATGTGGCAACTGTCCTAATTTGCAGGACGGTAACAGAACATGGTTTTTTGACAAAACAGAAGAACTGCTTAAAGATAAAACGCAAATGTTCTCAAAAACAGATAAACTTGCTTTGGTCGGAGTTTCTAAATGGGCAACCGATGAGGTTTGTAAATCACCTATAGCTCGTTATGCGGACATTGTTAAGCCGATATATAATTGGGTGGATATTAGCAAGTTTTATCCGAGAGATATAAAAAAAGCTCGTGATAAGTATGGTATCAATGGGTTTATGGCGATAGGCGTTTCTTCGATTTGGTCTGAAAGAAAGGGCTTGAAAAGCTTTATAGAACTTGCGGAGAAAATGCCCGAAATAACAGTTGTTCTTGTTGGAACAATAAACGAAGGTATCGAATTGCCAAAGAATATTATAACTGTTCCAAGCACTTCTTCTATTGACGAACTTGCTGAACTTTACTCATCCGCAGATGTATTTATAACATTTTCCCTTGAAGAAACTTTTGGCAAAGTATCGGCGGAAGCGCTTTCTTGCGGTACACCGGTTATATGCTATAACTCTACCGCCAATCCGGAAATAGTGGGCGAAGGTTGTGGCTATGTCTGTGAAAAAAGAAATTTAAATCAAGTTGTTGAGTCAATAAAAAAGATTGAAAATAACGGAAAAGATTTTTACCGAGACAACTGCTTGAAATATGTATATGACAATTTTGAAAAAGAGAAAAAAATCGGTGAATATATAGATTTGTACAAAGAGATTTCCGATAAAAATTAGTATTAAAAGGGTATATTATGAACGCTTATATAATTAACATTTTATTGATAATGTTTTGGGCAATGGCACTATTGCTGTTCAATCCTAATAAATTGAAGAAAAAAGCATTTATAGCCATTGCTTCAATACAATGGATTTTCGTTTCGGGATTGCGCAATATTACTTCAGGCGCCGACCCGGATACAATAGAGTATCTTCGTCATTTTAATAGCGTTAAGAATATGCCTTGGAGCAAAATTCCTGCGCTATTTTATAATACATATATAAAAGGCGTCGGAAAAGACCCCGGATACACTGTTTTAGTAAAGCTTGTTCAGGTTTTTACAAAGAATTATCAATGCTATCTTGTAATTGTGGCGATAATTTTGTTCTCAAGTCTTGCTGTATGGGTTTATAAAAACTCAAAAATGCCCTGTTTTAGTTATATCCTTTTCTCAACATTGTTTTACAGCTTTTTTGCTGTAACGGGTATAAGGCAGACTATTGCAACTGCATTGGTGGTATTTATAGGCACAGAACTAATTAAAAAAAGAAAATTTTTCCCGTTTTTATTGATATGCTTAATTGCATTTACAATACATAAATCGTCAATATGTTTATTGCCATTTTACTTTATCTCGCAAAAGAAAATAACTCGTAAATATATACTGTTTGTACTTGCTCTCTTACCGATAGTTGCCGTGTTTAGAAATCAATTTCTTGATTTATTGAATTTTATTTCGGGATATGAATATGAAGAGCTTTCAACAAGCGGAGCAAAAGGCTTTACATTCTTTTATTTTGTAATTGTAATTGTATCGTTAATTTTGCTTAGGTATGTCAGAGAAAATTCCAAAAACTATAAAATGTATTACAATGCATTGTTTTTAGGTATGCTGTTTATTCCATTGGTTTTTGTTAACCCGTCATTGATGCGAGTAGTACAGTACTTTTCCGTTTATCTAATGTTATTGGTACCCGAACTTATTATGTGTACTCAAAAGAAGTATAGAAACCTTGTATATATTGCAATAGTTATTGTGTTGATGATTATTACCAATATATATACATCAAATTATTCATTCTTCTGGCAATAAGGTGGTAAAATGAAAAAAATATTTTATATGGCATATTATAATTCGACAAATAGCAGCGAAAGACGAAATGCAGTTTTATCTTCTGTTAATAAAATGAATTATATATGCGAAGCTATTGAGAATAACGGTTATAACACAGAAATCGTTTCTGCATCAGGAGCAACAGAGAAAAAGTTTTGCAAATCAAAAAAAGTTAAACTTACAGACAAAACTACACTCAAACTTTTTTCATCATTACCAAGATTAAACAGAATAGTCTCGGTTATAGACAGAGTGATCTTGAAAACAAAGCTGTTTTTGTATATGATTAAGAATACAAACAAAGACAGCATAGTTATGGTTTACCATTCACTCGGATATATGTCCCTCGTGAAAAGACTTAAAAAGCTAAAAGGTTTTAAGTTGATTATCGAAGCGGAAGAGATTTACGGCGATGTTATCGGCGATGAAAAAACATCGCAAAAAGAATATGAATTTTTCAAAATCGCCGACGCTTTTATTTTCCCGACAGAGTTTTTATCCGAAAAAGTAAATACAGAAAAAAAGCCCGAAGTCATTATTTATGGCACATATCATATTGAAAAAGAATTGCCGAAACTTTTTTCAGACGGTAAAATTCACTGTGTTTATGCAGGAACTCTTGACCCGAGAAAAGGCGGAGCGATAGCGTCGGCAGAATCCGCATTGTTTCTTAATGAAAACTATCATATCCACATTTTAGGATTTGGCAACGAAAAAGAAAAAGCGGAAATGCTTAACACTATCGACAGCATTTCAAAAAAGTCAAAAGCCAAAATAACTTATGACGGACTGTTATCCGGAGAAGAGTATATTAAATTTATTCAAAGTTGTGATATCGGATTAAGTACTCAAAATCCAAATGGTAAATACAATGACACTTCATTTCCGTCTAAAATTCTTTCCTATATGGCAAACGGACTTAGAGTTGTAAGCGTAAGAATACCCGTCGTCGAAGAGTCCGGTATTGGAAAGTGCGTATATTATTATGACGAACAAACACCGGAAAATATAGCAAAAGCTATAAAGTCCATTGATTTTTCAGAGGAATATGACAGCAGAAAAGCAATCGGTATGCTTGATAAAGATTTTATTTGTGATTTAAAGAAAATGCTATCATTTATGTAACACAGGCTAAAGTAAAAAAGTATCGCTAAAATAATTTTTCTGTGGGAAGTGATAATTTTTGAATAGAAAAATCGGAGTAATTTACTCCTATATGCTGATGATTGTTGAGGTCGTTTCAGCAATGCTCTTTACACCTTTTTTGATAAGGATGTTAGGGCAATCACAATATGCGGTTTATCAATTAACTTCGCAGATTTCGGCATATCTTATGCTTCTTGATTTGGGCATAGGCAATGCGGTAATTCGTTATATGGCTAAATTCAGAGCCGATAATGATAAAAATAAACAAGAAGAGTTTTTGGGAATAGCAACTGTTTTTTATTTGATAATTGCAGTAATTACAGTGATAATAGGCATTGTGCTTGTTGTAATTTTTCCGAGTGCTTTCGCAAAAGGATTGACATTGGAAGAAATTGAACTTTCACAGAAAATATTGAGCGTTACAATGCTCACTTGCGCTGTTACTCTCGGCACATCAAGCTTTGCCACAACTCTTATGGCTTATGAACGCTTTTCGTTTTCAAAGGGTATGGCTATAATTTTTTCCGTACTAAAAGTCGGCGTTTCGTTCATAGCTTTGCTTATGGGCGTAAAGGCTCTTGGCGTAGTGATAATCTATTTTGTGCTTACTCTTTTAACAAGAATAGCATATGTATTCTATGTTCTTTTCAAATTAAAAATAAAACCCAAGTTCAAACATCCGGATGTTTCATTTATAAAGGAAACTGTTACATATTCGGCATTTGTTTTTTTGCAGATGATAGCAACGCAGATAAATTCAATGACAGATACCATTTTACTCGGTATTTTAGCAAAAAATGCATCGGCAATTATTGCGATTTACGGAGTCGGTTCGCAGATAATTCAGTATTTTAAAACAATCGGCGGTCATTTCAACGGAGTGCTTATGGCAGGCGTTGTGCGTATGGTTGAAAACGGTGCAAAAGTTAAGGATCTTCAAAATGAAATGGTTCGTATCGGCAGAATAATACTTATGATGCTTGGTATGGTTTTTGCTGTGTTTATCGCTTTCGGTAAACATTTTATGATATTGTGGGCGGGAGATGCTTATGAGCAATCATACTATGTTGCGGTTGCAATTATGCTGCCTACTATGTTTACGCTTGTTCAGTCAATAGGCTCTCAAATTCTTTGGGCTATGAACAGACACAAGGGACAGGCTATAATACAGATTATTTCCGCATTGATAAACATTGTCTTAACAGCCGTTTTGATAAGCTGGAAACCTCTTGAGGGTGCGGTTATAGGTTCTGTGATTGCATTGACTGTGGGCGATGTATTGTGTATGAATGTAATGTTTAAGAAAGAAATCGGAATAAAGCTCGGCGAGTATTATTATGGACTGCTTAAAGGTGTATTGCCGTCATTGTTGATTTGCTTTGTCGGCGGAAAATTGTTCTCACTTATTGGTCTTGAAAAATACGGCTGGCTTGGATTTGTTGTAAATTGCGTGGTTATGATTGTAATTTACGGTATATGTATGTTGGTGTTCGGTATGAATAAATCTGAAAAGGCTTTAGCCTTTGGATTGTTAAATAAATTATTGAGAAAAACAAATCTTGTAAAAGATAAAGGAGTATAAACGGTAATGTCAGTATTCAACGGAAAAACCCTTATGATTACGGGCGGAACAGGCTCATTCGGCAATGCGGTGCTCAACAGATTTTTGCAGACCGACATCGGCGAAATCCGCATTTTTTCAAGAGATGAAAAAAAGCAGGACGATATGCGCCATGAGTTTCAGGCGAAAATGCCCGAGGTCAGCGATAAAATCAAATTCTTTATAGGCGATGTCAGAGACTTGGCATCCGTTAAAAACGCAATACACGGTGTAGACTATATCTTCCATGCGGCGGCCTTAAAGCAGGTCCCCTCGTGCGAGTTTTTTCCGATAGAGGCGGTTAAGACCAATGTTCTCGGCACAGATAACGTGCTTACGGCAGCTATTGACGAGGGCGTTAAAACCGTAATTTGCCTGTCAACCGACAAGGCGGCATATCCCGTAAACGCAATGGGAACGTCAAAGGCTATGATGGAAAAGGTAATAGTCGCAAAATCAAGAACCGTAAGTCCCGACAAGACTAAGATTTGCTGCACTCGTTACGGAAACGTTATGTGCTCGCGCGGCTCGGTAATTCCGCTTTGGATAGAGCAGATTAAAGAGGGCAAACCGATAACCGTTACAGAGCCGAATATGACAAGATTTATTATGTCTCTCGACGAGGCGGTTGACCTCGTCCTCTTTGCATTTCAAAACGGAGTGTCGGGCGATATCCTTGTTCAGAAAGCACCTGCTTGCACAATCGGTGTGCTTGCCGAGGCTGTAAAAGAGCTTTTCTGCCCCGAAGCCGAAATTAAGGTTATCGGTATTCGTCACGGCGAAAAGATGTACGAAACCCTCCTTACTAACGAGGAGTGCGCTCACGCTACCGATATGGGCAATTTCTACCGTGTGCCTTGCGATAAGCGTTCACTTAACTACGATAAATATTTCAATGACGGCGATAAAGACCGCAATCCGTTGACAGAGTTCAATTCAAATAATACAGAACTTCTCAATGTCGAGCAGGTAAAGGAAAAGCTTTTATCGCTCGCTTATATCAAAGACGAATTAGCCGAATTCAAGAAGTGATTTTGTATTTCGAAAGGCAGCTTTTTTATGAAAATACTTGTTACGGGTTCAGCCGGATTTGTAGGTAAAAACCTTGTCGAGGCACTTAAAAATCTTCGCGATAACAAAGACCGTACCCGTCCGTCGCTCTCGATTGACGAAATATTTGAATATGATGTCGATACGGATAAGGCTCTGCTCTCTGATTTTTGCAGGGAGTGCGATTTTGTTTTCAATCTCGCGGGAGTAAACAGGCCAAAGGACGACGGCGAGTTTATGAAGGGAAATTTCGGCTTCGCCTCGGAGCTTTTGGAAACTCTTGAAAAGCACGGTAACCGTTGTCCCGTTATGCTCTCAAGCTCCATACAGGCGACGCTTGTCGGCAGATATGCAAATTCCGTTTACGGAGAGTCTAAGCTGCGCGGAGAAGAGCTGTTTTTTGACTATGCCGCAAAAACCGGCGCAAAGGTGTTTGTTTACCGCTTCCCGAATCTTTTCGGAAAATGGTGCAGGCCGAATTACAACAGTGCCGTTGCAACCTTTTGCAACAACATCGCAAACGACTTACCCATAAGAGTTGATAATGAAAAAACGGAGCTTGAGCTTTTATACATAGACGACCTTGTGAGCGAAATGCTCGATTTGCTCGAGGGGAAAGAGCACCGTTGTGATTTTTCGGGAGCGGATACGGTACTTAAAAGCGACGGCAGATATTGTGCCGTCCCGGTGACATATCGCGTTACGCTCGGCGAAATCGTATCGTTGCTTCACAAATTCGATGACCAGCGAAAGACTCTTATTATGCCGGAAATTCCGAACGGCAGCTTTGCCAAAAAGCTATACAGCACGTATCTTTCATATCTTCCGAAAGAAAAAACCGCGTTTGAGTTTAAAACAAATTCGGACGCGCGCGGCAGCTTTACCGAGCTTTTAAAAACCGAAAACTGCGGTCAGTTCAGCGTTAATGTGTCGCTGCCGGGCATAACCAAGGGTGAGCATTGGCACAACAGCAAGTGGGAGCAGTTCATAGTCGTTTCGGGAAAAGGGCTTATACGCGAACGCAAAATAGGCACGAACAGCATTATGGAGTTTTATGTTTCCGGCGATAAGCCCGAATGTGTGCAGATGCTTCCCGGCTACACTCACAGCATAGTTAATTTAAGCGATACACAGCCGCTTGTCACCTTGATGTGGGCAAACGAAATGTTTGATGCAGAGCACCCGGATACATTCGGAGAAAAGGTTTAATACTGTCACACACGGCGGAGGTAATATATATGAAAACCGATTACAGCGATATCAAATTTAAGAATAACGGGAAGTTAAAGCTCCTTATTATTGTCGGCACGCGCCCCGAAATAATAAGGCTTGCCGCCGTTATCGACAAGTGCAGAGAGTATTTTGACTGCATACTCGCACACACGGGTCAAAACTACGATTATAATCTTAACGGTGTGTTCTTTAAGGACTTGGAGCTATCTGACCCCGAGGTGTATATGGACGCAGTCGGAGCCGACCTCGGCGAGACAGTCGGCAATATCATAAGCTGCTCATATAAGCTGATGCGTGATATTCAACCCGACGCACTTTTGATACTCGGCGACACAAACTCCTGCCTCTCCGCAATATCGGCAAAGAGACTTCATATACCGATATTCCATATGGAGGCGGGCAACCGCTGCTGGGACTGGAACGTGAGCGAGATGATCAACCGAAAGATCGTCGATCATATCAGCGACATCAACCTGCCCTACACCGAGAACAGCCGCCGTTACCTGCTGGGTGAAGGCATCGACGGCAAGACCATCTTCGTCACCGGCTCGCCCATGCGCGAGGTGCTGGAAAGCCACCGCGAACAGATTGCGCAAAGCGATGTGCTCAGCCGTCTGGGGCTGGAGAAGGAACGTTACATCCTCGTCAGCGCCCACCGCGAGGAAAACATCGACATCGAGGAAAACTTCCTTTCCCTGATGCAGGCCATCAACCACATGGCCGAGGTCTATCAGGTGCCGGTGATCTACTCCACGCATCCGCGCAGCATGAAATTCATCCGGCAGCGGCATTTCCAGTTTCACCCGCTGGTGCGCAACCTCACGCCCTTTGGCTTCTTCGATTACAACTGTCTGCAGATGAACAGCCTGGTCGTCCTCAGCGACAGCGGAACCCTCAGCGAGGAAAGCGCCATGCTGGGCTTCTGCGGGGTCTTGATCCGCACCTCCACCGAGCGGCCCGAAGTGCTGGACAAGGGCACGGTGGTCATCGGCGGCATTACGCAGCAAAGTGTGGAGCAGGCGGCGCAGCTGGCTATCGCCATGCAGCGCGCCGGCGAGCCCCGCGCCATGCCTGCGGATTATCAGGACGCCAACGTGAGCGTCAAGGTGGTCAAGCTCATTCAGAGCTATACGCCCATCGTCAATGAGACCGTATGGCTGAAGCGCTGAGACATGATTTCGGACACTTCGCGCGCATTGTCATGGCTTTTGCTGGCACGGGGATGACAACCGGCCCCCGCTTGCGTTATACTGTATAAGCCAACCAAGGAAGGCACCAAACCCCATAGAAAATACAAGGAGGATTCGATTATGACCCGCAAGCTGATAACCACCCTGCTGTGCCTGGTACTGGCTGTGGCGCTTCCGTTGGCGGCGCTGGCCGATACCCGGCATACGCTCACCCTGATTCCCGGTGACGACCTGAGCGCAGTGCCCGCGATTGCAGACCTCTGCGACGCGCTGTCTTTGACCCTGACCAAGGGCGAGAAGTCGGGCGGGCTTACGCTTTCCGTTGGCGGAGAGGATATTGCCACCGTTG
>ENA-OROK01003828-OROK01003828.1-human-gut-metagenome-genome-assembly--contig:-NODE-3828-length-11514-cov-5.367048_pt1 | contig 11514 bp, 8 predicted proteins | sample MGYA00242127_ERZ509046 | MGnify/ENA primary metagenome ERZ509046 (study PRJEB26280, sample SAMEA2338728) | human gut metagenome | biome: human gut; feature: human-associated habitat; material: faeces... | reverse complement strand
TCCGTTTCATCATTGCTGATAGAAATATTCCGTTCTTCTCCATTTTCCTGTTTTTCTACCTGCTGCAAATTTTCTGACTCATTTCCCATATTCTGACAACCTGTAAAGAACAGTAATATTACCATAATTCCCAATACTTTCTTTCCCATATATCCCCTCTTTTCAAAATTTCGTTCTTTCTCTTCTGTTACTCGAAGCATAGCGAAATTTTTCTCCATCGTCAACGGATCTGGGATATCATGCTCTATCTGGGATAATCAGTACAGATAGCAAAAAATAAAACTTTGTTCTTTGAAATCCGCATTCTTTTTGCTTCCTTCATACAAATAAAGTCTTTTTTATTACGTTTTATCTTATTTTATCGGAAATACTGCCTCTGCGCAAAACAAATCTCCTGTCTCATAATACTTTAACGCGCCACCTACCTTTTGCATCGTCCGTTTTACACTTTTGTGCCCAATCCCGTGGCTGCTTGTATCTTTCTTCGTCGTATTCAAACTTGAATTTTCATTTAAAACAGATTTTTCTATTTTGTTTTGAATCTCCAACCGAAGATATCCCATTTTTTCCTCTACAAAAATTATAATTTCTTTCTTCTCTGTAACTTTCCGCTCTGCTTCAATCGCATTATCCATGAGATTTCCAAACACAGAGCAAAATTCCAAATCATCAATTCCTTCCATTTTGCTCAGAATCGTACACTTCACATCTACTTTTTCACTTCTCGCAAGAGTAATTTTTGTATTAATCATAGAATCCACATAACTGTTTCCTGTCTGAATTAGTGTCTGCACATCTTCAATTTTCTGATTAATTTTTTCCCATACCTTTACCATTTCCGACTGCGGCATGGTCTCCATTGCCTCTTGCAGAGGTAAAAGATAATTTTTCAAATCATGTTTAAATTCTCGTAATTCTTCATTACTTCTCTTAATAATTTCCATACTTTCCTTTGAATATTTCTCTTTTTCTTTCATCAGTTCATATTCTAGCTTTGTTTGATTATCCTTGCTCATTTGCTGTACTATAAAGTACATAATCAGGCACATCAGCCAGATACAGCATACGCACAGCAAAATCCATTTCTGTTCCTGCATCTGCACACTTGGCAGATCTCTTACTACCAAAATAATAGTATTTCCCGCAATAATTGAGAAAACAAGGTTGCATCCCATGACAATCCATTGCCAGCTTATCAGATTCTCTCGTTCAAACAAAAGACTATTTAGTAATTTACCAACAAAAAAATAAGAAATTTTTGATAATAGCATGATCGCAATTCTTACTGTATCCTGATCTTGAATAAACGATGCAACACTTTCTTGAAGGATAAAACTGCCGCCGAAAAGGATCGCTGTGTTTACCATCATCAATACTGCTCTCGCAACTACCGCTGCAGTAACCTTTCTCAGAACACTTCCCTGTGTACCCACCATCAAATAGACAAAAAGCCAAATCAATGTGATCCACATTTCCCACCTGTCATATAACGCAGGATACTTTTCCAACGCAGGAAAGATTAGCCCAAATAGCACTGCAATTCCCCACAAAATTTTACCTTTTTTCCCTTTGGGTTTCTGCTGCATAAAATCCATGCAGAATTCCAACAAAAGTATGTTTTCCCAAACAGAAATTGCAAGTTCAAAAACCTTCCAAAATGTTGCACTCATTCCATCACCACTCCCATAATTTTCATTCGAACCTGATTCAGATAATTTCTGCTGACAGGAATGCTTTTCCCGTTCAATAGCAGAAGTTCTTTTTCGCGCAACCGATATACATAGTTCATGTTAACCAAATATCCTTTATGTGTCCTTACAAATTTATGCGCTTCTAGTTTTTTCTCCGCTTCTGACATTTTCATTCTTACACGAATCGCCTCATCCCTCGTATCTTTTTCCCGATAGAAAAGCAGATAGTTCTTCTCGCTCTCCACAAACCAGATATCACGCAATGCAAGTTTTACACTCTGACGCCCTGTCTGCAGTTCTATTTGGGGAACTTTCTTTCCTGCCTTTTTCTGCAGTTCCAGCAACTGCGGCTCCAGTTCCTCATCCAGATGTGCCTTGCGGATAAAAAAGAATGGATGATACACCAATGACTGAAACACCAGATCATCCTTATTCGATACAAACACAATACAACATTCCCTGTTCCACTTTTTCAGATACGATGCAACCTCAAATCCATTCACTTCCGGCATATCGATATCAATAAAAAAAACAGAAATCTCATCAAGATTTTTGATTCCTTCCAGCATCTCCTTCGCAGATACGTAGCACTCCATTTTCACTGCAATCTTATGTTTCTGACATAAACCTCGAATTCTGATTTCCAGTTTATTTAAAAACACTTTATCATCATCACATAAAATTAAATTCATTATTTTCCCCCGTGCTTCTTATCGAAGATTCTACTTCTCAACAGCATACCAAATTTTTTCTTTTCTCTCAAGTAACCTGGGATAACATGCATGATCTGGGACAAACATCAGATCATTCTGCTCTGAGAGCTTTTTTGCCTGACGGGAAAATGTAACGAGATTTTCCCTCGAAAAAAAACAACACCTGAACCGTTTTGCCAACTCAGGTGTTGTTACAATAAATTTATATCGCCCGCAAAGGCTGTTACGCCACCACATCCTCAAACTGCGAATTGTAAAGATTTGCATAGAACCCGTTTGCCGCGAGCAGTTCTTCGTGATTTCCTTGCTCGATGATGTCTCCGTCTTTCATGACGAGAATCAGATCCGCATCACGAATCGTGGACAGCCGGTGGGCGATGACGAAGCTTGTTCTGCCCTTCATCAGGTTATCCATGGCTTTCTGGATCTCGATTTCGGTTCTTGTGTCGACGGATGAGGTTGCCTCGTCGAGGATCAGAATCTTGTTGTCAGCAAGGATTGCGCGTGCAATCGTCAGCAGCTGTTTCTGTCCCTGCGACACATTGCTGGCATCTTCATTCAGTTCCATCTGATAGCCGCCCGGCAGGGTCTGGATGAAGTGGTGGGCTCTTGCGGCTTTTGCTGCTGCGATGACTTCCTCATCTGTTGCATCGAGCCGGCCGTAGCGGATGTTTTCCATGATGGTTCCCTTGAACAGCCACGTATCCTGCAGGACCATACCGAAGGCATCGCGCAGCTCTCTGCGGTTGAAGTCTTTGATGTTGTGGTCGTTCAGCAGAATGGCTCCGCTGTTGACATCGTAGAAGCGCATCAGCAGTTTGACCATCGTCGTCTTTCCGGCTCCGGTTGGTCCGACGATCGCGATCTTCTGACCGTCTTTTACTTTTGCAGAGAAATCATGGATGATCACCTGCTCCGGATCGTAACCGAACTGTACATGCCGGAATTCCACATTTCCCTTCAGTCCATCGGTTGATACCGGATGCTCTGCCTTCTGGTCTTCCTCATCCTCCTCCAGGAATTCAAATACTCGTTCGGAAGCTGCTACTGAAGACTGTAACAGGTTTGTAACCTGTGCGATCTGCTGGATTGGCTGTGTAAAGTTCTTTACATACTGAATAAATGCCTGAATATCACCGATTGTTATAACATTTTTAATAGCAAGAAGACCGCCGGTTAATGCAACACATGCGTAACCTAAGTTACCTACAAACATCATGATTGGCTGCATCATTCCTGAAAGGAACTGTGACTTCCATGCTGAACCATAAAGGACATCATTAGTCTTGTTAAATGAATCAACCATATCCTTTTCTTTATTAAATGACTTAACAATCATATGTCCGCCATAAGTTTCCTCAATCTGTCCGTTAATATGTCCAAGATACTCCTGCTGTGTTTTGAAATATCCCTGTGACTTCTTAACAACGAAAGAAACAAGTCCCACTGATATTGGAAGTATTATAACCGCAATAAGTGTCATAAGCGGTGAAATGCTTAACATCATAACAAGAACACCAATCATAGTAGTTAAAGATGTAATGATTGTTGTAATACTCTGGTTGAGTCCCATTCCAAGTGTATCAACATCGTTAGTAATTCTTGATAACACCTCACCATATGTCCTGCTCTCGAAATACTTCATAGGCATACGGTTAATCTTCTCGCTGATTTCTTTTCTTAATCTGTAGCAGACCTTCTGTGTAATGCCTGTCATTATCCAGCCCTGTACAAAGTTAAATACTGCACTTGCGGCATACAGACAAAGCACGAATATAAGAATTGTTCCAATCTTTCCAAAGTCAATTCCACCAGTTCCACCGATTTTCTTTACAAGACCTTCTGACAGAGCTGTAGTTGCCTTACCAAGAACCTTCGGACCTACAACAGAAAATACTGTTGAGCATACAGCCATAACTGCAACAAATATTATCGCAATCTTATAGCTTCCAATATATCTTATAAGCTTTCCTATTGATCCTTTGAAATCCTTGGCTTTCTCAACAGGTGCCATTCCTCTTCCCGGAGGTCCCATTCTTCTTTTCGGTGGCATTTTGATATTTTTATTATCTTCCATACTGACTAGGCCTCCTTTCCAAGCTCTTTAGCAGAAAGCTGTGAACTTGCAATCTGCTGATATGTCTCACATGTCTTCATAAGTTCTTCATGCGTTCCCTTGCCAACAATCTTACCATCATCCATAACAAGAATCTGATCTGCATGAAGGATTGTGCTGATTCGCTGAGCTACAATAATAACAGTGGCATCAGACACATTTGCAGCAAGCTCCTTACGAAGAATTGCGTCAGTTTTTAAATCAAGTGCTGAAAAACTGTCATCAAATATAAACACTCTTGGGTGCTTTGCTATTGCTCTGGCAATAGAAAGTCTCTGCTTCTGACCGCCTGAAACATTAGTACCGCCCTGTGCTATAGGACTGTCATACTTCTCAGCCTTATTATCAATGAACTCAGTTGCCTGTGCAATCTGTGCTGCCTTAACGACATCTTCATCGCTTGCATCAGGATTACCGAATCTTAAATTACTTGCAATAGTACCAGAGAAAAGCATTCCCTTCTGAGGCACGTAACCAAGCTCACTTCTTAAGTCATGCATAGAGATATTTCTTATATCATGACCATCAATAGTAATGCTTCCTCCTGTAACATCATACAATCTTGGAATAAGATTAACGAGCGTTGACTTTCCACAGCCCGTACTTCCTATAATTGCTGTAGTCTTACCCGGCTCTGCTTTAAATGTAATATCCTCAAGTGCGTTCGCTTTAGCACCCGGATACATGAAATTTACATGATTAAACTCAACTACACCCTTTGCAGACTCAATTGTCTCAGGATTCTCAGAGTCTTCTATTGAAGAATGTGTATTAATAACTTCATCTATACGGTCAGCTGCAACCATCGCTCTTGGAAGCATTACAGACATCATTGTAAGCATAAGGAATGACATAACTATGAGCATCGAATATGTTATAAATGCAGTCATAGAACCTACCTGCATAACTCCGGCATCAATTCTGTGTGCGGCAACCCACACGATAAGAACTGACAAACCATTCATGATAAACATCATGCTTGGCATCATGAATGTCATTGTTCTGTTAGTAAAGAGCATTGTCTTAGTAAGCTTCTTATTAGCTTCATCAAATCTTTCCTCTTCCTTCTTCTCTCTTCCAAAGGCTCTTATTACAGAAAGACCTGTAAGAATCTCTCTGGATACAAGATTGACATTATCTACCAGCTTCTGCATAAGCTTGAACTTAGGCATCGCAATTACCATAAGAAGCATTACAAATGCAATGATAACCGCAACAGCCATAACTATAACCCAGCCCATGCCGGCTCCCGTTCCAACAACCTTTATAATTCCTCCAACACCAAGAATTGGTGCATACAGAATCATTCTCAGCATAATAACCGTAACCATCTGAACCTGCTGTACATCATTAGTTGTTCTTGTGATAAGTGATGCTGTAGAGAATTTGTCCATCTCAGCATTAGAGAATCCCATGACATTAGAATACAGTTTTCCTCTCATATCTCTTGCAACGCCTGCACCAACTCTTGATGCAAGGAAGCCTATACATACAGAAGTAACCGCCATAAGAAGTGCCATGGCAACCATCTTAAGACCAGCTGCCCACAGATACTTAGTCTGGATAGAATCCATGTCCATTCCTGCCTTGGCATCCATGCTCTTTGCATAATCAACGCCCATAGACGAAACAAGAGTCTTTCCCATGGTATCAATAGTCTTCTGGAATTCGCTTCGCATAGAAAGGATATCGTCTTTACTCATAGCCCCTGCACTATACATTGCCTTCACTATCTGTCTCATATCCACACATATAGTTTCAACCTCATTACCATCCGAATCTTCCATCATCTGTGTAAATGTAGTTAGTTCAACGCCCATAGACTTTCCAATATCTTCTACCGAAACATTGGCAAGCTGTTCTTCACTTACATGCATCTGCTCTGCCATACGGCTCTTGAATGCACTTTCAGTCACTGAAGACATCTGGTTGTTAATTATAAGTGCTGTAAAAAGTGTGTCGTCTAAATCAGTCTTATTCTTAGAACCTTTGACACTTAATTCATAGACATTATCATCTTCATTATAAGAATACGACTGTTCCCACAGCTGTGCTTCTTCCTCTGTCATAAAAAGCTTCGCAGTGTCAAATTCTTCCTTAGTAATCTTTTCTGGCACAGTATGCTCTATGCCTCCATTCTGTATACCTGTATCAATGATATCTGAAGTATACGCAGGAAGCGACAAGTCACACACTGCCTGAACAATAAGCAGTGCAAATACCAGCACTATCGACTTCCAGTATGGCAGCACATTTTTAATAATTCTGCTCATAAACACTCTCCCATCTTTATTGATAAATATTTTCAAAAAATCTGCTTTCAATAATAAATAAGCGTTTCTTATATTAACACCGATTTTCATAATAGTAAATTAATGTCAAATGTATTTTTATAAATAATTTATAAAGAATGTTTGAATAATAACAATATATATGTTATTATACGCGCGAACGTCATCCGTTTTTCGGAGATGTATCTTAACAAGCCGGAAGGGCTGCATACCTTTCCGCAAAGGAGACAATATGAATACTATCAATGCAACTCGAACTTCTGCAACGAAGTTCAACACTAAGTACATGGTGGAGCTGGCACTTATGGTTGCGGTCATACTCGTTATGTCACTGACCCCATTAGGCTACATCCGTACCCCTGGACTTTCTATCACCCTTTTAACTGTTCCTGTAGCTGTAGGTGCTATCATCTTAGGACCTGTCGGCGGTTTAATCTGTGGTCTGACATTCGGACTCACAAGCTTTTATCAGTGCTTCGTTGGAGGCGCAATGGGAACTGTTCTTCTCGGAATTAATCCATTTGGTACATTTGTAACAACAGTAGTAACAAGAACTCTTGAAGGCTTCCTTACAGGACTTATATTCAAGGGACTTCACAGTATTAATGGAGTTAAGAAATTTTCTTATTATATAGCAAGTCTCTGCTGTCCTTTACTTAATACTTTATTATTCATGAGTTCACTTGTTCTCTTCTTCTATAATACAGATTATGTACAGGCCTTCGTTACTGCACTCGGAGCTAAGAACCCACTTATATTCGTAGTATTATTTGTTGGTGTTCAGGGACTTATTGAGGCAGGAATCTGCTTTATTGTTGCTAGTGTGGTTTCCCGTGCATTATATGCTGCACTTAAGCTTAACCAGAATTAATCAGTCACTTTGATTGAATAAATCGGACATTAATCAACGGAGGATTAGTTTTGTTTACAGAGATTTCAGTTAATGATATTAATGATTTTAGATTAGGTCATGCTTCCAATAAGGAAGCTAGCACTGGTGTAACTGTTATATATTTTCCAGACGGAGCTACAGCAGGCTGTGACATTAGCGGTGGCGGTCCGGCATCAAGAGAAACACCTCTTACTATGCCTATGACTGCTGACAATCCGATTAATGCCATCGTGCTGTCAGGCGGTTCAGCATACGGTCTTGCCGCATCTGACGGAGTTATGACATGTCTTGAAGAACATGGTATAGGATATAACACAGGCGTTTCACTTGTTCCGCTTGTATGCCAGTCATGCATATTTGATCTTGGATATGGAAGCTCTAAAGTACGCCCAGACAGTACTATGGGATATGAGGCCTGCATTCAGGCACTTATGAAGGCCGGTGTTGTCAATACTGATGCTTCCACCGCTGCCAATTCGGATAGCAGCGAACCCATTCAGGGCTGTATCGGTGCCGGAACAGGTGCGACTGTCGGCAAGATTATGGGAATGAAGCAGGCTGAAAAGTCAGGACTTGGAATATATTCAGTGAAAGCTGGCACATTTATAATGACAGCAATTGTTGTTGTAAATGCACTTGGAGATATATCAGATTATGAAACCGGTAAAAAGCTTGCCGGACTTAAGAACGCTGACAGAACAGAGTATATAAGCTGTGAAGAAGCACTCTATCAGTTCATGGCACCTCGCGATATGTTCACAGGCAACACAACAATCGGTGCGATTATAACCAACGCTGCATTTAACAAGGCTGAACTTAACAAGATTGCATCTATGGCAAGAAATGCGTATGCACGCTGCATTAATCCAGTCGGCACAATGGCAGACGGAGATACAATATATGCTGCAAGCACTGCAAAACGAGGCGGCAACGAAGCTGTACGTGTTGATATCAACTTCGCAGGAACACTTGCTGCCCGCGTTATGTCCGCTGCAATTAAGAATGCTGTAATGAATTCTAAGATATCTGATGAAGAATTTTTAAGCATGGTAAAGTAACACATGAAATAATCCCCGATAAGCTGCTGTTCTGACAGTCTTACCGGGGATTTTTATATTATCTTTATTTTAACATTTTAATTATTCACAAAGCTTAGAAAATGCATCCGCAACAAACTGTACCTTAGTTCCTATAATAACCTGTACAGATGTCTTTCCAGGTTTCATAACACCAGCAACACCAGCTGATTTAATAACCTTATCATTAACAAGTGTAATATCCTTTACTTCAAGTCTCAGTCTTGTAATACAATTATCTATGCTTGCAATATTCTCTTTTCCGCCACAGCCTTCAAGAATTGTCTTTGCAATTGCTGTATAATCGTCACTTGCAAGTTCAACTTTCTTTTCTGCTTCTATATCATCATCTTCTCTGCCAGGAGTCTTTAAATCCCATTTCTTAATGGCAAATAAGAATACAAAATAGAATACGAAGAATGCTGCTATACCAAGAGGAATTATCAACCATGTCTTCTGTGCTGCCGGAAGAGATGATGAGAATAACAGGTCAGTAGCACCTGCTGAGAAACTAAATCCTGCTCTGAAGCCTAATGCAACTGTAATCATTGTAAATATACCATAAAGAAGTGCATAGATAACATAGAGTCCAGGAGCAAGGAACATGAAACCAAATTCAAATGGTTCTGTAACACCACAGATAAATGCACATAATGCTGCAGAAGCAACAAGTCCTATAGCTACTTTTTTCTTAGCTGGCTTTGCACATTTAATCATAGCTAAAGCTGCACCAGGAACACCAAACATCATACATGGGAAGAAGCCTGACATATACATTCCAAGACTCCATGAAACATCACTTGATGTTTGTCCTGCCCAGAAGTGCTGTAAATCTCCAAGTCCGATAGTATCAAACCAGAATACGTTGTTCAACGCATGATGTAATCCGGTAGGAATTAACAATCTGTTCAAGAATGCATAGATACCTGCACCAACAATATCAAGCTTTACAATTGCCTTACCAACGCTTACTAATGCGCTGAACAGTAATGGCCATACAAATAATAACACAACAGATACAAGAATTGATACTACTCCTGAAACAATTGCTACGCATCGTTTTCCACTAAAGAAAGATAACCAGTTTGGTAATTTTGTATCTTTAAACTTGTTATAACACATAGCACCGATTATACCAGCAAGAATACCAATAAATGGATTCTCAATCTTGTTAAATGCAAGAGTTTTAGTTGCACTGTCTGCTATAGAAGGTATAATTACTGTAACAAACTTTGTAGAAAGAAGTGTTGTCATCATAAGCCACGAAGCAAGTGCCGCAATTCCTCCGGTACCATCATTTTTATCTGACATACCTACACCGACACCAATTACAAAAAGGATTGCCATGTTATCAATTAAAGCTCCACCAGCTTTTACAAGAAACAGACCAATCATATCAGCTGCGCCCTGAATATCTCCACCCTGCATAGCTTCTGGACACAGCATATAACCGATACCCATAAGGATACCACATATAGGCAGTACTGCCACAGGAAGCATTAACGCTTTTCCCAGTTTTTGAAGAAATTTCATACTTTTCTCCTCCTTTAAATCATTATTAATCGGGGTTATCCCAATCACGCGCATTGTGAAATCCTGAGTAATTATGATATTTTCAGAACTTCATCATCAATAGATACCTCACCCTCCTTTATTAGATTAATTTTATTATAATCGTCGGTATTGCATATAAGGACTGGTGTAATCGTATCCAATCCTGCCGACTTTATTTTTTCAAGATCAGCCTCTAAAAGTAAATCACCCTTTTTTACCTGCTGACCACCTGAAACATGTGAAATAAATGGTTCTCCCTTGAGCGTTACCGTATCCAGCCCAATATGTATCAGTAATTCTGTTCCCTGACTGGTTGTCATTGTCACAGCATGAAGAGTATCAAACACCATTGAAATCTCACCATCTGCCGGAGCATATATCTTTCCTTCAGAAGGGATTACTGCAAATCCATCTCCAAGAACCTTTTCTGAAAATGTTGGATCTGAAACTTCAGTAATTGGCACCACTTTTCCTTTACATGGAGAATAAATAATATTATCCTTTGACTTTCCTTTGAAAAAAACTAGCATATTATCTCCTTTCCATCAATATATACTCTCTTAATATTCAATTCCTCATCAATAAGCACGAAATCTGCTTGTTTTCCTACAGAAATACTTCCGACTTTATCATATATACCAATTTCCTTTGCCGGATTCTCTGTTGCACACATAACAGCTGTTTCTAATGAAATCCCTGCTTTTTTAACGACATATCGAAGACAATCCATTAAATTAGTTGCTGATCCGGCAATTGTTCCATCATGTAATGTTGCCAGATTACCTTTTACCACTACAGGCTGTCCTCCAAGAGTATATTCGCCATCCTCTAATCCTGTTGCTCTCATGCTGTCACTGATTAGTATTATGCGTCCCGCACCCAACATAGCAAATGTTGCCCGTATTACTGATGGATGAATATGAACTCCATCACATATCAGTTCTGCATGACATTGATATGAATCTCTTACTGCACCTATAACACCAGGCTTTCTATGATTCATAGGGGGCATTGCATTGTATAAATGTGTTGCATGAGTTACACCATGTTGAATTGCCTCCATCGCAGTATCATAATCCGCTGCTGTATGAGCAATCGACACCACAACATTATCTTTTACTTTATCTATGAAATTCATCGCACCCGGCTCTTCTGGTGCAATATCAACAATCTTTATTAAA
>ENA-OROK01003795-OROK01003795.1-human-gut-metagenome-genome-assembly--contig:-NODE-3795-length-11599-cov-5.443694_pt1 | contig 11599 bp, 7 predicted proteins | sample MGYA00242127_ERZ509046 | MGnify/ENA primary metagenome ERZ509046 (study PRJEB26280, sample SAMEA2338728) | human gut metagenome | biome: human gut; feature: human-associated habitat; material: faeces... | reverse complement strand
CGGCTGGGCACGAACCGCTCGGCGTTGGTGAACCGCATTCTGTCCGAGTACGTCTCCGTCCCCACGCCGGAGCGCAGGATCAACGATATTTTCGAGGCCATCGAGGCGCTCGTTTCCCCCTCGCGCGAGCTGGTGCCGTTTTTCGCGCCGAACTCGCAGTCCATGTCGCTCAAATCGAGCCTCGCCTACAAGTACCGTCCGACGGTCAAGTATGAGGTCGATCTCGGCGGCGGCGAGGATACGCTGGGCACGCTCAACGTCGTGTTCCGCACGCAGTCGGCGGAGCTGATCGCCGCGCTGACGGACTTCTTCCGTCTGTGGGCGCGTATCGAGAATGTCTGTCTCGCGCCGGCGCTCGGCGGCACGATCGCCTGTTCGCTCTACGACGGGCGCTTCGTCCGTCCGCTCGCCATGCCGCGCGGACACGCCCGCTCGGCGGAGGACATCGCCGGCGCCATCAGCGCCTATGTGCAGCTCTTCGACCGCCTGCTCAAGGGCTATCTGAGCGGCGATCTGAGCGCCAAGGACGTGGAGCTGGCCTACCGCGGCGACCTGCGGGGCCGCGGGCTTCTGATTTAAGCGATTCGCAGTTTTGTCAATAGAGGTGAATTTATATGAACGCTGAAAAATATACCCAGAAAACGCTGGACGCCGTCAAGACCGCGCAGAGCATGGCGCAGGAGAACGGCAACCAGTATCTGACCCCCGAGCATCTGCTCTATGCCCTTGTCGATCAGGACGGCGGACTCATCGCGTCGCTCTTCGGCAAGATGGGCGTGGACTGCGACGGCCTGCTCTCCGAGCTGGACACGCTGATCCGGCGTCTGCCGAAGGTCTCCGGCGGCAGCGGCGAGGTGTACGCCTCACCGGAGACCGGCAAAATTCTGAATCTCGCCGAAAAGACCGCCGAGAAGCTGCACGACGATTATATCTCCGTCGAGCACCTGATGCTCGCCATCTTCTCCGAGGGAACGAGCGACGTCAAGCAGCTGCTCCAGAGCCACGGCATCACGCGCAGCCGCTTTACCGACGAGCTGAGTAAGGTCAAAACCGCTCCCGTGACCTCGGACAATCCCGAGGAGACCTACGACGCGCTCAAGAAATACGGCACCGACCTTGTCGAGCGCGCCCGCAGCAAGGAGCTTGACCCCGTCATCGGCCGCGACGCGGAGATCCGCAACGTCATCCGCATCCTGTCGCGTAAAACCAAGAACAACCCTGTGCTCATCGGCGAGCCGGGCGTCGGCAAGACCGCCATCGCCGAGGGCCTTGCCCAGCGTATCGTGCGCGGCGACGTGCCCGAGGGGCTGAAGGACCGCACCATCTTCTCGCTCGACATGGGCGCGCTCATCGCGGGCGCGAAGTACCGCGGCGAGTTCGAGGAACGCCTGAAGGCCGTTCTGAACGAGGTCAAGAAGTCTGAGGGGAAGATCATCCTCTTCATCGACGAGCTGCACACCATCGTCGGCGCGGGCAAGACCGAGGGCAGCATGGACGCAGGCAATCTTTTGAAGCCTCTGCTCGCCCGCGGCGAGCTGCACTGCATCGGCGCGACCACGCTCGACGAGTACCGCAAGTACATCGAAAAGGACGCCGCGCTCGAGCGCCGCTTCCAGCCCGTACAGGTCGACGAGCCGACGGTGGAGGACACCATCTCCATCCTGCGCGGACTCAAGGAGCGTTATGAAATTTACCACGGCGTGCGCATCCACGACAACGCGCTCGTCGCCGCCGCGACGCTGTCCGCGCGCTATATCACCGACCGTTTCCTGCCCGACAAGGCCATCGACCTCGTGGATGAGGCCTGCGCGATGATCCGCACGGAGATCGACTCCATGCCCGCCGAGCTGGATGACCTGCGCCGCAAGATCATGCAGCAGGAGATCGAGGAAATGGCCCTCAAGAAGGAGGACGACCAGCTCTCCCGCGACCGTCTGGAGGAATTGAAGAAGGAGCTTGCCGACGAGAAGGAGCAGTTCAACGCCATGAAGTCCCGCTGGGAGGCGGAGAAGAACGGCGTGGAGAGCGTCAAGAAGCTCAAGAGCGAGATCGAGCAGATGCACGGCGACATCGAGCGGGCACAGGCAAATCTCGAGTACGAGAAGGCCGCGAAGCTCAAGTATTCCGATCTGCCCGCGCTTGAAAAGCAGCTCAAGGACGCCGAGGCTGCGGCCGAGAAGCACAATAGCGACAACTCCATGGTGCATGACACCGTGACCGAGAACGAGATCGCCGACATCGTCGGCAAGTGGACGGGCATCCCCGTCAGCCGTCTGATGGAGGGCGAGCGCGAAAAGCTGCTGCGCCTCGACGAGATCATCCACAAGCGCGTGGTCGGGCAGGACGAGGCCGTCCGCCTCGTGACCGAGGCCATCCAGCGCTCGCGCGCGGGCATCGCCGACCCGAACCGCCCCATCGGCAGCTTCCTCTTCCTCGGCCCCACCGGCGTCGGCAAGACCGAGCTGGCAAAAGCTCTGGCACAGGCCCTGTTCGACGATGAGCGGAACATGGTGCGGATCGACATGACCGAGTATATGGAGAAGTTCAGCGTCAGCCGCCTCATCGGCGCGCCTCCGGGATATGTCGGTTATGAAGAGGGCGGCCAGCTGACCGAGGCTGTGCGCCGCAAGCCTTACAGCGTGGTGCTGTTCGATGAGGTGGAAAAAGCCCACCCCGATGTGTTCAACATCCTGCTGCAGGTGCTGGACGATGGCCGCATCACCGACAGTCAGGGCCGGACGGTGGACTTCAAGAACACCGTCATTATCCTGACCTCGAACCTCGGCAGCGACATCATCCTGAACGACCTTGAGCAGCGCCGCGCCGAAGGCTCCAACGAACTGAGCGCGGACGCCCGCAAGCAGATCGACCTGCTGCTGAAGTCGAAGTTCCGCCCCGAGTTCCTGAACCGTCTGGACGAGATCGTCTACTACAAGAGCCTGACGAAGGACGAGACCCGCAAGATCGTGGACCTGCAGCTGGAAGACCTGCGCCACCGGATGGACGAGGGCAAGCACCTCAAGCTGGACGTCACCACCGCCGCCAAGGACTTCATCATTGATTCGTCCTACGATAGCGTCTACGGCGCACGCCCCATCAAGCGGTTCATCCAGAGCCGTGTGGAGACCCTTATCGCCAAGGCCATCATTCAGGGCAGCTACCCCGAGGGTGCGACCCTGACCGTGGATTACGACGGCACCAGCCTCGTGCTCCGCTAAAAAACCGCAAACTTTTTACCTGTTTTATCTCTCCTCCTGACCGGAACGCTTGCACCGGCGGGTGGAATATGATATTATAGGCGTTGAACAAAGTGCTTTTCATCGTCGAAGGCAACGGTGGAAAGCACTTTTTGGTTAATATATTATTATAAGAAAGTAGAGTTGATTATCCTTTATTATGGACGATGGCAGTATAACGCTCTTGGTGGCGCTTGTGATCCTGATCGCGTTTTCCGCGTTCTTCTCCGCCTCTGAGACCGCATTTTCTTCCCTGAACCAGATACGCCTGAAAAGCCGCGCCGAGGAGGGCGACACCTCCGCCGCCCGGGTTCTGGCGATGGCCGAGAAGTACGACAAGCTTCTCTCCTCCATCCTTATCGGCAACAACATCGTGAACATCGCCGCCGCTTCCATCGGCACGGTCCTCTTTACCAAGTGGCTGGGTGAGGAGCGGGGTGCCACCGCCTCCACCATCGTGCTGACGATCGTTGTCCTCATCTTCGGCGAAGTGACCCCCAAGACCCTCGCCAAGGAGATGCCTGAGACCATCGCCACCGCCGTCTCCCCGGTGCTGAACCTGCTCCTGACCCTCTTCACCCCCCTGACATGGCTGTTCAGCCAGTGGAAAAAGCTGCTGGGCCACTTCGTCCACAGCAGCGAGAGCGACACCATCACCGAGGGTGAGCTGATCACCATGGTGAGCGAGGCCGAGAGCGACGGCGAACTGACCGACCGCGAAAGCCAGCTCATCCGCAGCGCCATTGAGTTCGATGACGTGGAGGTGGAAGAGATCCTGACCCCCCGTGTGGACGTGGTGGCCGTGGAGGACAATATTTCGCTGGAGCAGCTCGCCCAGACCTTCGCGGAGTCCGGTTACTCCCGCCTGCCTGTCTACCATGACACCATCGACAACATCATCGGCGTCGTGCACGAGAAGGACTTCTATCTGGCCCGGCTGAAAAAAACCGCCACACTGGAGGACCTCATCGCCCCCACCCTCTACACCACCGGCTCGACCCAGATCTCCCAGCTGCTGCGCACCCTGCGGGAGCAGCACCACCACATGGCCGTCGTCGTGGACGAATACGGCGGCACCGAGGGCATCATCACCCTCGAGGACATTCTGGAGGAGCTGGTCGGCGAGATCTGGGATGAACACGATGAGGCCACCGAGGACTTCCGCCAGCAGTCGGACGGCAGCTGGCTGGTGTCCGGCTCGGCCAGCGTAGACGACCTCTACGAGACGCTGGGCCTGCCCGAGGACGAGGACATCGACTCCAACACCGTCAACGGCCTCGTGCAGGAGAAGACCTGCCATCTGCCCAAGGTGGGCGACCACTTCACGCTGGGCGGCTACGAGGGCGTCGTGACCCGCACGGCCCGCCGCCGCGTCACCGAAGTCCGGCTGAGCCTCACCCCGGCGCAGGACGAGGACAAGGATAAGGACAAAGACAAGCGTTTCTCCCGCCTGCCTCAGCGCACCGAGAGCCGATAACTTCATCCGAACATACAAAAAGCTCCTCTCCCATCGTCGGGAGAGGAGCTTTTCCTGTTTTCTGCGCTTTACTGCTGCTTTTTCCAGCGGCGCATGACGCCCATGCCCAGCGCGTAGGGGCCGGTGTGCACTGCGATGGTGCAGCCGATCTGAAGCAGGCCCACCTCGCACGCGGCGGCAGGGTACTTGGCCCGCAGGGCGGCACGGGTCTGGAGCCAGAGCCGCCTGCCCTCTTCCTCGTCGTAGCCGTAGCCCACAATGAGGCGGTAGTCGTCCGGCGTGCCGCCGTTGGCATCCAGATAGTTCATCAGCTGGTCGAGGGCCTTCTCGAAGCTCTTCTGGCGTCCCCGGGCCACGCCGCCCGAGAAGATCTCGCCGTCCTTGAAGAGGATCATGGGCTTGATGCCCAGAAGGTTCGCCGCCCGGCCGGACACTTTGCCGATGCGTCCGCCCTTGATGAGGTAGTCGAGGTTGCCCACCGTAAAGAAGATGTTGTTGGTGGCCTTTTCCGCCTCCAGCCACGTCACCGCTTCATCCAGCGTGCAGCCTGCGTCCCGGATGGCCACCGCATTCTCCACCATCGTGGCCTCGGTGACGGTAGCCGCCGAGTCGAGCACCTCGATCTTCGCGTCGGGATAGTCCTCGAGCACCAGCTCCCGGGCGTTGCGGGCACTGCCCACGCAGCCGCTCATCTTGCCGGTGAAGCAGAGGCAGAGGGTGGGCCGTCCGAGCTCTGCCTGACGGCGGAACACCTCCTCGAAATCCTCGATGGAAGCAAGGCTGGTCTTGGGGTAGGCCGAGGGGTTGTCCACCATGAACTGGTAGAAATCCCGCACAGCGATCTCCTTGCCCTCCTTGCGGTAGTGCTCACCGTCCAGCGAAACATAGAACGGCACGACCTCTACACCCATCTTCTGGGCCATTTCCGGCGTCAGGTCGCAGGCGCTGTCGGTGATGATGTCAAACATAAGCGGCGGTCCCTCTTTTCGGCAAATTCAAGGCTCAGACGACGTGGTGGATGTATGCCTCACGCTCTGCGCCCACAGAGATATAGGTGATCTTGCAGCCCACGGCCTTTTCCAGATACTCGACGTAGTCCCGGGCCTCTTTGGGCAGGTCCTCCCACTTGCGGGCAGCGGTGATGTCGCAGTGCCAGCCGGGCAGATACTCGACCACCGGCTGTGCGGTGTCCAGAGCCTCGCCCATGGGGAAGCGGGTGGTGGTAGTGCCGTCGGTCAGCTTATAGGCCGTGACCATGGGGATCTTCTCCATGTAGTCCAGCACATCCAGCAGGGTCAGCGCGACCTCGTCGCAGCCCTGGCAGAAGACACCGTAGCGGCTTGCCACCAGATCGATGGGGCCGACGCGGCGGGGACGACCGGTGGCGGCGCCGTACTCGTGGCCAGCCTCACGCAGGTCATGCTTCTCTTCCTCGGTCATGGCCAGCTCGGCGGCGAAGGGGCCGTCGCCGACGCAGGAGGAGTAAGCCTTCATGACGCCGATGGAGTTGGTCAGCTTATGGCCCGGGATGCCTGCGCCGATGGGGGCGTAAGCACCGATGACGTTGGAGGAGGTGGTGTAGGGGTAGATGCCGAAGTCGATGTCGCGCAGAGCGCCCAGCTGGGCCTCGAACAGCACCTTCTTGCCCGCAGCGTCGGCGTCGGCCAGATACTGGCCCACATCGCAGATGTAGTCCTTGAAGATGGCGGCGTACTTCTCCAGCCATGCCCACATCTCGTCCACGCTGATGGGGGCGGCGTTGTAGCTGCCCTCCATGACGAGGTTCTTGGAGTCCACCATGGTGACGAGGCGCTTGTGGACGGAGTCATCCAGATGGAGCAGGTCGCCCATGCGGAGGGTCTTCTTCATGTACTTGTCGCCGTAAGCGTAGGCGATGCCCCGCTTGGTGGAGCCGAACTGTGCGCCGGTCTTGGACAGACGGGCCTCTTCCAGACCGTCCTGCTCCACATGATAGGGCATGGTGATGGTGGCACGGTCGGAGATCTTCAGGTTGGCGGGGGTGATGGAGATGCCCTGCTCGCGCAGCTTGTTGATCTCACCGTCCAGATGGTGGGGGTCGATGACCATACCGTTGCCCATCACGCAGACAACATCGGGACGGAGGATGCCGGAGGGCAGCAGGTTCAGCACGAACTTGCCCCGCTCGTTCTTCACGGTATGACCAGCGTTGTTGCCGCCCTGATAGCGCGCAACAATATCATACTCCTGGCTGATCAGATCGACCATGCGGCCCTTGCCCTCGTCGCCCCAGTTGATACCCGTAATTGCAGTAAGCATAATAAATGACCTCTTTATTGTTTTTCAAAAGACAGCCTTTTCCGTGCACCTTGCCCGGGATACGCCACCTTGGGAAACTTGTTTTCTGCCGTGCGGCTCCTCGCCGAAGCCCACAACAGCTCAAGTATAAGTATAGCACGCTTTTGCCCACAAAAAAAGAGGAAAAAGCGGTTTTGTACGACTTTTTCCTCCCCGTTCAGTTCTTTTTGCTCACCTTGTGGATGGTGCCGTCCGGCTCTTTGATGGAGGTGCGCTCCAGCTGAGCGCGGAGGCTGGACTTCATCTCCTCGATATACTCCTTGCGCAGCGCCTGCTGCTCGGTTTTTTCGGCCTCGGTCAGGCCGACGGTCTTGCTCTTGTGTGCCAGCTCGTTGATGCGGGCGATCTTTTCTTTGGTCATCGAAGTTTGCCTCCGTTTGTGATATAATTAGAAAAATGCTCAACCTCTCCGTCACGGCTGACGCCGTGCCACCTCCCCTACCGAGGGGAGGCTTTGGCATTCCGTGAAGCTTTCCCTCTTCGCCAGAGGCTCCCCTACAAGGGGAGCTGTCGAGCGACAGCGAGACTGAGAGGTTGTATGAAGGGCAGCCTGCCCTTTTATAGGTTCATTTTAGTATAGCAAAGGACTTTTCTTATGTCAAACCAACTCAATTTTTCACAGCAGATGGACGAAGTGTTGAAAACTCTGGGCACTTCCCGCCCCCGGCTGCTGCTGCACGCCTGCTGTGGGCCTTGCTCCAGCGCCGTGCTGGAACGGCTGTGCCGGTATTTCGACATCACCGTCCTCTACTACAACCCCAACACATGGCCCGCCGCCGAGTATCACCGCCGGGGTGAGGAGCTGGAGCGTTTCGTCGCCGCCGCCCATCCGCTGGGGGTGACGGTGGTGGAGGACCGGTACGACCCGCAGGAGTTCTACTCCGCCGTGGCGGGCCTTGAGAATGAGCCGGAGCGGGGCGGACGCTGCACCGTCTGCTACCGGCTGCGGATGCGCCGCGCTGCCCAGTATGCCGCCGAGCACGGCTTCGACTGGTTCACCACCACCCTCTCCATCAGCCCCCACAAGGACGCCAAGCGCATCAACGCCATCGGGCAGGAGCTGGAGCAGGAGTCCGGCGTCCGGCACCTGCCCTCTGACTTCAAGAAGCAGAACGGCTATCTGCGCTCCCTGCAGCTGTCGGAGGAATACGGCCTCTACCGGCAGGATTACTGCGGCTGCATTTTCAGCAAGCAGGAACGCGGCGTTTGATTGCAAGGAGAAATGTTTCATGCCAAAACATGTTTTAGTGGCTCTGCCATTGAGCGATGCCCAGCGCAGCGCCTTGCAGGCCAGCGCGCCGGAATATGAATTTATCTTTGCCCAAACCGAAACCGTTACCCTGGCCCAGGTGCTGGAGGCAGATATCATCATGGGCAATGTGCCGGTAGAGCTGATTTGCCAAAACCACCATCTGGAATGGTTCCAATCCAACTTTGCGGGACCGGATACCTATCTGGTGCCGGGCGTGCTGCCGGAGCAGTGCCTGGTGACCAACGCCACCGGTGCTTACGGGCTGGCCATCAGCGAGTGGATGCTGGGCTTGTGGCTGGGGCTGCAGAAGGATCTGTTTTTGTACCGGGACCGCCAGACGCAGCACAAGTGGGATGCCATCACCCGCCAGGTGCGGCCGGTGGCCGGGTCCCGCGTGTTATGCGTTGGCATGGGAGATATCGGCTCTAACTTTGCCATGCGCGCCCACGCCCTTGGGGCCGAGGTTGTCGGCGTGCGGCGCAGCATGCGCCCCGGTGCCCCCTGCCCCGATTACTGCCTGCGGGTGGTACCCCAAAGCGAACTGGACGCCGAGCTGCCGCAAGCGGACCTGGTTGCCCTGAGCCTGCCCGGCACGCCGGAAACGCTGCACATGTTTGATGCCGCCCGCCTGGCCCGCTGCAAGCAGGGGGCAATTCTGCTGAACGTGGGCCGTGGTTCCACGGTGGACTGCCTTGCCCTGGCCGATGCCGTACACAGCGGGCATTTGTTCGGTGCAGCGCTGGATGTGACTGACCCAGAGCCTCTGCCGTCAGACCACCCGCTGTGGAGCGAACCGAATGTGATCATCACGCCGCACATTTCCGGGCGGTTCAGCCTAGCCAAAACACTGGATAACATTGTAGAAATCTTTATCCATAACCTCAAGCTGTACGCTGCTGGGCAGCCGGTGGACAACCAGGTCAGCCGCACCACCCACTATGTCAGCGGCGGCAGTGGCGGCCAGCGGCTGGTGTGCGGCATGCCGTAAAGGTTCTTATTTTCAACCATTCTGCGCCAAAATATTGCATAACTCCTTTGGGTATTGTAGAATAGTGGTGTTCGCTGATTCTGCAACACACAGAGGAGTTTTTATGTTATACCAACTATTCTGGCTGTTTTTGGCCTTTTCGTTCCTGGGCTGGTGCCTGGAAGTTGCTGCCACCGCAGTGCGGCTGGGCCAGTACCGGGACCGCGGCGTGCTGCACGGGCCGCTGTGCCTGGTTTACGGCATTACCGGCTGCCTGATCACCATTGCCCTGCGGGAATTGAGCGGCGGGTGGTTCTTCCTGTTTTTGTTCAGCGCGCTGTATGCCACGGTGGTGGAATGGATTGCCGGGCATTTGCTGGAGCACTACAGCCACACCCGCTGGTGGGATTACTCTGACTGCAAATGGAACCTGGATGGGTACATCTGCCTTTCGGCTTCCATCGTCTGGGGTGCCCTGGGCCTGGTAACCGTCAAGTGGCTGGTGCCGCTGCTGATGCGTTTGTACCAGCTGGTACCCGCCGGGCTTGCGCATGTTCTGTTGTGGATCTTTGCCATTTTGCTGGTCATTGATCTGCTGGGCACCGCGCTGACCCTGGGCGGCCTGCGCTACAAGCTGCCCAGAGTGGACGAGGTCAACAACCGCCTTGCCAACCTGACGCTGCGGATGGGGTTGTGGATTTTTGACCGCACCGAGCGCCGCATGCGCACCAAGGCCCCGCAGCTGGACCTGATACGCCCCAAGCGCACCAAAAGCACGGTGTTTGCTGCCGGGTGCAGCTTTTACAAAATCTTTTTGCTGTTTGTAATCGGCGCGTTCCTGGGCGACATCACCGAAACGATTTTCTGCCGCATTACCGCTGGGTATTGGATGAGCCGTTCCAGCCTGGTGTGGGGACCTTTCTCTATTGTTTGGGGCCTTGCCATTGCGCTGGTCACCCAGGTTTTGTACAAGTACAAAGACCGTTCGGCATTCTGGCTGTTCGGCATGGGCACCCTGTTGGGCGGTGCTTACGAGTATCTGTGCAGCGTATTTACCGAAATCGTGTTCGGCGCGGTATTCTGGGATTACAGTGCCCTGCCGTTCAACCTGGGCGGGCGTATCAATCTGCTGTACTGCTTTTTCTGGGGGCTGGCCGCTGTGGCATGGTTCAAGGTGCTGTTCCCGCCGTTGGATCGCTTGATTGAAAGCCTGCCCCGCCGCGGCGGTACCATTTTGACCTGGTGCCTGGTGGTATTTATGGCAGTCAATATGATCGTCAGCTCCGCCGCGCTGATTCGTTATGACGCCCGTTTGGAGGGCGTTGCCGCCCAGACCAGCCTGGATACCCTGCTGGATGAGCATTTCGACGATTCCTATATGCAGCGGGTCTACCCCAAGCTGGTGCACATGAATTAAATCATTTTAGTCACAGATTGCCATAGATAAATAACAGGCCCACGCCGGGATGTTCTCCTGCGGCGCGGGCCTATTGTTGTTTGGTGGTTGTTTTTTATGTGAGTAGTTTTGGAGTTGGTTCGGGGAATTTGCTCACAAGTTGAATCGTGGGGATACATGTAAAACGTTTGATACAGCCCGTCACCCGGGACGATGCGAGCATCGTCCTCTACCTAACTCCTACTCGTGTTCCGCCCAATCGCGGCTTCGGCCCACGGCTTTGTGCCAGCCAGCCAGCAGCTTTTCGCGTTCCGGAGCTTCCATGTTGGGAGTAAAGGTCATGTTGCAGTGCCACAGGCTGCGGATTTCCCCACGGTCTTTCCACACGCCGGTGGCAAGGCCCGCCAGGTAGGCAGCGCCAAGGGCCGTTGTTTCGCGGATAGCCGGGCGCAGCACGGTTTTGTTCAGGATGTCCGCCTGGAACTGCATCAAAAACTGGTCACGGGAAGCACCGCCATCCACTTTCAGGGCGGTGATGGGCTGGCCCACATCCAACTCCATCGCGTGCACCAGGTCATAGCTCTGATAAGCGATGGACTCCTCCGCCGCGCGGATGATATGGTTCTGGGTGGTGCCGCGGGTAATGCCCACAATGGCCCCGCGGGCGTACATATCCCAGTAGGGTGCGCCCAATCCGGTAAAGGCCGGAACAATATACACCCCGCCGTTATCCGGCACCTTCTGGGCGTAATACTCCGAATCCCGGCTTTCTTGGATCATGCGCAGGCCATCGCGCACCCACTGGATGACCGCCCCGCCCACAAACACACTGCCCTCCAGCGCATACTCCACCTTGCCGTTCAGGCTGATGGCAATGGTGGTCAGCAGGCCATTTTTGCTGCGGCAGATGGTATCGCCGGTGTTCATCAGCAAA
>ENA-OROK01003790-OROK01003790.1-human-gut-metagenome-genome-assembly--contig:-NODE-3790-length-11613-cov-4.329988_pt1 | contig 11613 bp, 13 predicted proteins | sample MGYA00242127_ERZ509046 | MGnify/ENA primary metagenome ERZ509046 (study PRJEB26280, sample SAMEA2338728) | human gut metagenome | biome: human gut; feature: human-associated habitat; material: faeces... | reverse complement strand
AGTTCTGATGGCCTGGAAAGTAAAAGGATCGATTTTTATAGGCATTATTGCCACAACGATCATTGGAATACCGCTGGGTGTTACGGATATACCTACAACCATTACATACAGCAATTTCAGCCTGGCACCTACATTTTTGCAGCTTGATTTTAACTTATTAAGCGCCGGCATACTGCCATTGCTGACAGCAATAATTACACTCACAATGGTTGACATGTTTGATACTGTGGGAACACTGGTAGGAACTGCTAACGCATCCGGCATGGCAGATGAGAATGGGAATTTCAAAAGAGGAGACAAAGCGCTTGTGGCCGATGCCTTGGCAACATGTGCAGGTGCATTGGTTGGTACGTCTACAGTATCGACATACATGGAATCATCAACTGGAATCAAAGAAGGAGGTCGTACGGGTCTCACCTCGGTTGTAGTAGGTCTGCTGTTTTTAGCAGCAATTCTGCTTGGCCCAATCGCTCTGATGATTCCCAGTGCGGCAACTGCTCCGGCACTGATCATTGTCGGTGTTTCGATGATGAGCGCCATAAAGAACATAGATTGGCATGATTTTGAGATCGCTTTGCCGTGTTTCCTGACAATAGCAGTTATGCCATTCGCATATTCGATTTCTGATGGTATTGGTTTCGGCTTTATCGCTTACACAATAATCAAAGTCTGCCGTGGAAAAGCCAAAGAAGTCCCACTTCTGATGTATGCTATTTCAATCCTCTTCATACTAATGTATGCCATATCTGCATATTCCAGCTATTAATGAATGGAAGAGAAATAACGAGCATACTGCCATGCTAAAAATCAGAGAGGAGAATGCATGGCAGTAATATATTAATACGAAGCTGACTTGAATCGCTTAATACATTAAGGAGTAATTACTCTTCGAATGGATTATAGCAAGAGATGATGCAATGGAGATGAAAACTGAATCAAAAGGACACATTGCAGCACTCATCACTGTTATAATCTGGGGAATAACATATGTTTCCACAAAAAGTCTCTTGGAGTATTTCACCCCGATTGAGATTCTTTTTATTCGTTTTGTCATCGGTTATGCCGCTCTGTGGCTGATCTGCCCTCATTTGATGCATGTAAATGATAAAAAGCATCACTGGTACTTTGCAGCTGCAGGTTTGTGTGGAGTGACTCTATACTACCTCTTTGAGAATATCGCACTCACATACACATTAGCATCGAACGTGGGTATCATCCTGTCAGTAGCTCCATTCTTTACCGCCATATTTGGCTACTTGTTTCTAAAAGACGAACGTCCAGGAGCGATATTCTTTGTAGGTTTTGTAATTGCCATGATTGGAATACTGATGATCGGCTATAACAGCGAAGCCAATCTCAAGCTGAATCCACTTGGTGATATTCTAGCGATTATTGCTTCAGTTATCTGGGCTGCATATTCCACATTAAGCAAAAAGATCGGCAGTTTCGGATACAATACGGTTCAGGCAACAAAAATCATTTTTACATACGGTTTGGTCTTTATGCTGCCTGCAGTCTGTATGATGGATTTCCATCCAGAGGTGTCAGCATTCCTAAATGTCGGCAACATGGCCAACATTCTATTCTTAGGACTTGGAGCTTCAGCCCTATGTTTTGTAACCTGGAATTTCGCACTGAAAGTCCTTGGGTCTGTGAAAACCAGTGTTTATATTTACATGGTTCCGGTGATTACCACCGTATCTTCAGCGATTATCCTTGGAGAGCAGATAACGGGCATGATTGTGTGTGGAATTGTGCTCACATTAGCCGGCTTATTTATGTCTGAAAAGAAAAAGAATAAAATTCAGACAGAATCAGATGTTGAACAAAATGCATTGTGAATAAGCATATCACTAAGATTAGTCAACGCAGATGTGCTAAAAGATCATTGCTTGATGAGCAGACTTGGCAGTATTTAATTGAGACTGAATGGTGATATTAGTTAAGACAAAACAAACGTTAAAAATTTGAAGCAAAGATGGAATACACAAATATTGTTTAATTATGATTATGTTTCAGATTAAACAATCTCTTGCATATTTTAATTAGCAAAGATGTGCATGGATCTTGGAAAAGGACTGTTAAAGTAAATGATAGAACATTTAGGTTTTTCTTATGTAGGCTTTATTTTTCTGTTATGCTTACTGATACCTAACTTGATTTGGGCAAGTAAACAAACTGCATATGACCACGAGCACTATAATGAGCATAAAGTTCTTTTGATTTTTGAACGAGTGGGGCAGATATTGGTTTTTTGTACGGCTTTGATATTTAAAGATCTTAATTTACAAAACTGGTCAATGTGGTCATGGTGGTTAATATTCGCAATTATTTCGATGATAATGTATGAATGTTGGTGGTTGTGCTATTTCAAAAGTGCAAGAAATCTAGCTGATTTATATAGTAGCTTTTTAGGCATTCCCGTAGCAGGTGCAACACTGCCTGTCATTGCATTTTTAATGTTAGGCATATATGGAAAAGTTATTTGGCTGGTGATTGCAAGTGTGATATTTGGGATTGGCCACATAGGACTACATTTAGAACATAGAAACGAAATAAAAATAGTTGATGGCTGATTTACAGCCAAGTTTTGTTTACTTTTTCTCTAGGATTCCCTTAAAGAATGGCGAGTATAACGGACCAACAGTATTGTTAGCAGTCATGCGGTCTTTTACCATCAGTGTAGTTGTATAAGCTTTAGAGTACTTGTTAAACAACATATCATGACCGACACAGAGACCAACAACGATATTGAGATCTGTTTCTGCCTCATTGAGCAATTCTGCCTGGTATACAGGGTTGCAGACAGTTTCCAATGGGCTGGATAAACAATTCTTATCTGGAATTCCTAGATCTCCCTTTGTAATTGAAAATGCACGGCAGATAATTGAATGAACCTCAAAATCATTAGCTTCGAGAACTCTGATTAAACGGATTGCTTCATCACGAGTGGCCAAACAAAATGCTACGCCTAATTTGTTCCAGCCCATTGATCGGGCAAAAGCCATAATCTCAGAAATTCTTGGCCTGATTGGAGTCGGAACCCCATCGATCATCTTGATGGTGCCTCTTTCAGTTTCAGCACCGGCCTGCATAATCTTATTTATGTCCTCATCCTGGTAACGATTTTTAATTTCTTCCAAGGTATGCTCGGAAACATTAGTTGGACAGCGAGGAAACTTGCCTGGGGATCTAAGTTTGCAGCCCACATCTCCACACTGGTCACATTTTGGAAAAATAGTCTTGTCTACCATAATTGCAAATGCACATGTAACAAGATAAATACTCTCCCTAATGATCTAGATTTATATATTGATCAGAGCGGCATACAGGCTATCTGCTTTTTGAAAGTCTGGAACTACTTAGACCTCATCGATAAGTATGTAATTCACAGCACTGGATGCAGCCGGTTTTTGATCAAATCGTATAATTGCAGATAGTTCTTTGATATCATGATGATCTGGATCTTCCAGAATTGTACATTGCGCATATCCAACAATTGAAAGAGTTGCTATTGACTATAATTTATACGTGTTGATTAAGTAGCCGTTCTTTGATAGTAGGTCGTAACCATCAACAAAAAAAGGAATAGCACTGCTCAATGAGGTATGATCGAACAAACAATATCAGGCGATACAATGTCTACGCATAATGAAGGGGTTAGGCTCAGAGAAGTATTTCGGAAATACTATGATGGTAGAGAAATAGATGAGTCTGACTTAGAAACACTTAACAAGCTTGTGGCTGGCTCATATATAGATTATAGTATGGATAATGGGGTTCCAATAGCTAAAGATAGTCAGATTGGGAGAGCAATAAAAAAAACCTAAAGCTATTGCTCTAAAATACTGATCAATAAACTTAGACAATATTGTATTTTCATCTAAGTTTAAATGTGTAAAATTATTTTAAAAAAGATAATATCTAAAAATAAAAAGAGGTTTGGTTGAAAAGGTTTTAGAGTTCGGCTAGTTTGACGAGCTCATCCCATTTCTTGTCAACATTTTCCTGGATCTCATCAGCAATGTTTTCCCATTTTGAGCTTTGAAGGTGTTTGAACCTTCCCTGAGATTTTATCCAGTCGTCGATCGGGAGTTTATCTTTCTTACCCTCGGCAATGCGTTTGCTTTCGCCTGTGAGATTCCATTTTCCATGGTCATACTCATAGAGAGGCCAGACGCAGGTTTCTACAGCGAGTCTTGCAATAGCAATTGTCTGGGAGGAATCGTGTCTCCATCCTCTTGGGCAGGGAGAGATTACATTCAAGAATGCAGGGCCCCCGGCTTCGAATCCTTTGCTTGCTTTCTCGTGAAGGTCCTTCCAATTATGCGGAGAGGCCTGAGCAGCATAAGGGAGCTCATGGGCAGCTACAATTTTAGTGATGTCCTTGGGGAACTCTTTCTTTCCAGGAATTAGAGATCCTGCGGGGCTGGTAGTTGTTGAAGCACCTTTTCCAGTAGCACCGCTTCTTTGAATACCAGTGTTCATGTAAGCCTCGTTATTCATGCATACAAACAAGAACTGATGTCCGCGCTCGATAGCTCCAGACAAAGCCTGGAATCCGATATCATATGTACCACCGTCTCCTGCAAAAGCAGCAAACCTCATCTCATCCTGAATCTTGCCTTTTCTCTTGAGAACTTTGTATGCAGATTCTACACCAGCAATAGTAGCTGCTGCATTTTCAAAGGCGCTGTGTATCCAAGGAACGTTCCATGCAGAATAGGGGAATCCTGAAGTTGAAACTTCAAAGCATCCTGTTGCGTTGGATACCACTACCGGCAGATCTGTAGCCATAAGGACCTGTCTTACAATTGTCGGTTCTCCGCAGCCTGCGCAGAGCCTGTGTCCTTCTGTAAGTTTGTCTGGTTTTTCCTGAAGCTCTTCTAAGGTGATCATTTCTTCACCCCCAGATAGTTAACTTTGTGTGCACTTCCATCAATCATTGCGCGGTAGACTTTCTTCAGGTCTTCCACGTTGACATCTCTTCCTCCAAGACCGTAGATGAAGTTCACGATCTTGGGTGATTTTGCGTCAGCGGCACACATTTCTGCAGAGCATACATCAGCAAACAGCGGACCGGCCGCTCCAATGCTTAATGCACGATCCATAACTGCAACGCATTTCTTGCCTTTGACAGCTTTTGAAATTTCCTCGTAAGGGAACGGACGGAATACTCTTACTTTGATACATCCGACTTTCAGGCCTTCTGCTCTGAGGTCGTCTACCACCTGTTTCATTGTACCGGCTGTAGATCCCATGGCAATGGCAACGAAGTCTGCATCTTCTGTCTTGTATTCCTCAATGAATCCATATCTACGGCCTGTGAGTTTCTCGAATTCAGCGGCAACTTCCATGATGACTGTTTTAGCTTCCAGCATAGCCATTGCCTGATCGTATTTATGCTCGAAGTAAACTTCAGGCATATCGAAAGGACCGTATGTGTGAGGGTTTTTATAATCTAGAAGGGGCAGAAGTGCATTATATTCTCCAACGAATTTTTTGACATCCTCGGTCTCAATCGGCTGAAGTGATTCAATAGCATGGGTGACGATGAAACCATCAAGACAATTCATCACTGGAAGTCTTACTCTCAGATCCTCTGCTATGCGGAAAGACATTACTGAATTATCATAAGCTTCCTGCACATTTTCTCCGAAGATCTGAATCCATCCGCTGTCTCTTGCACCCATTGCATCCGAGTGGTCACAATGGATATTGATTGGTCCAGACAGCGCCCTGTTGGCTACAGTCATTACGATTGGAAGTCTCATGGAGGAGGCGATGTAGAGTGTTTCCCACATGAATGCAAGACCGGCAGAAGCTGTTGCTGTAACAGAACGGGCACCTGCAGCCGCTGCACCTATACACATACTCATTGAACTGTGTTCAGATTCGCTGCAAACATACTCAGTGTCTACTTCTCCATCGGCAACATAATCCGAGAAGGCTTCCACAATGATAGTTTGAGGCGTGATTGGATATGAAGCGCAGAAATCAGGATTTACCTGTTTCCAAGACAGTGCGACTGCTTGATCACCATTAATTGCTAATCGTTTCATTGACGTCCCTCCGGGACCATTGTGATTGCCTTCTTAGGACAGTCCTGCGCACAGATTCCGCAGCCTTTGCAGTGTGTGAGCTTAAATCCCAAAACTTCACCATTTTCAACGACTATGGAGTTGTCAGGGCAAAATACCCAGCAGGTCATACAATTCACGCACTGTTCCTTGTCCAGTACTGGACGGTGAGAACGCCATGATCCAGTCTCATATGACTTTGCGGTGCCTGCAGAGATGATTGCAGAAGTGGCTGTTGTTTTGTATTCTGCCATTTACTGTACCTCCTCATATGCACGCTTCACACTGAGCACATTTTTCTCAACAACTGGTGCTGGAAGCTTTCCTCCAAGTTTAATCTGCATTTCAGCAATGATGCTATCTAATCCAACGATTCCTGAAATTTTAACTAAAGCACCCAGCATTGCGGTGTTGGCCAGTGGCTTACCGATAGTCTCAAGAGCGATCTTAGACGCATCAACAACGTGAACATCCATATCTGTGTCAAGCGTTTTCTTTAATTCGCTTACAGAAGCTGTGTTATTCACAATTAAAGAACCAGTTTCCTTCAGTCCTTCCAGCACGTTGATGTTTCCAATCAAAGTTGGATCCAAAACAGCAACATAGTCTGGGAAATAGACTTGGCTGTGCACTTTTATAGGCTCATCGGACACTCTAGCAAATGCACGGATGGGCGCCCCCATTCTTTCCGGACCAAATTCCGGGAAGGCCTTCATGAACTTACCTTCATAAAGGGCTGCACCCGCTAGAATTTCATTAGCAGTGACGATACCTTGTCCGCCTCTGCCATGCCATCTAACTTCTAATGTACTCAAGACAGTCCCTCGCGTGTTTGACGGTATGATTGAGAATATATAACTCTATCTTAGGTAATAGCAGAATATCGATTGGTATTTTACGATTTTCCCCTCATTTTCTATGAAAAATAATAAAAAAATACGTTTTTCGAAAAAACGATTGAAAAATAAGGTTAGTTTATTTTAGAATTTATACGATCTGCTAAGCAGGGATACGTCTCCATTCTTCTACCCTCTGGATCGTAAAGATGACCGTCTTTGAGTGAGATTTCTCCATTGACAAGCATTTTGATCGTCTCCATAAGCAGGGGAGCCTCCCTCCGGGATTCTTCCGCACGGACATTCTGTATCTTTTCATCCCTGCTGCCATCTCCCGCTACAGGGGCAACCGGAAAGCTGTCATAGGCAATGGTATCCCCACGGTCAAGTTCTGGGCTGCAGATATGAACCATCGAACCATAGCTCTCATCGCTGTTGTCGATTACCTGACCAACTATCTCCATCCAGGTTCCTTTATAAGTATCAGGCAAGGCGGGATGCAGGTTGATTAAAGGATACTTAATGCAGGTAGCGTCATCAAATATCAGCATATATCCAGCTAGAACACCGAAATCCATGTGATAGCAATCGATTTTCTCCCTCAGTTTTTCCCCGTACTTATTTCTCCACTCAGATAGATTGCTCTTTTTTAAGGCAGGTTCAAAATTATCTGAAGGAAGGATTATCACAGGGATGCCGCGTTTTTCGGCTGAGTTTACAATCTCTGCTCTGTATACGTTGTCTTTAATGTCCCGATTGATGAATACAAAGGCTAGCTCTGCATTTATGTCTCCAGAGTCCATACGCTCAATCATCGTATTATACAGATTCAAAGAACCGGGACCGCGAGCGGTTGTAAACCATCCGATTTTTTTCATAGATTTCGCACTGGAATAACATTTGTCTATATGTAGTTTTGAGCTTTTGCAGGAAGTAATATTTAAATTCACATCATGAAGACAAGCATAGATAAATGATGCATTATGACGATGTTCCAAGAAGCAAAAAGATATTTCCTAATACTTACAAATGGATGAAGAATCATGGAATCACTCCTAGAAGTTCTAAATAAAGTTCATACCCCAGCAGCAGTGGTGATTAGGCATGGAGCACGATATCCAGGAGTTGATTTAGAGAATGAGATGTCAATAGGTTTGACTGAAACGGGCATGGTTGATTCAAGAATGGTGGGTGAAAACCTCAAAAGATTTTCATCTGTCCGACTGTTTCATAGTCCAGCACTCAGATGTAGACAGACTGCAGAATGCATTGCAGAAGGGCTTAAATCAAACAATATAAACGTAGCAAGCATAGAGCAGAGATCAAGCCTTTGCGCTCCATATGTAAAAGACCAGCGGGTCATGGAAGAAGTCTCCAAGCTCGGACATGACTTCATCAGTGAATGGTTTAACTCCAATCTAAATTCAGAATGGATATACAATGTAAAAGATTCAGTAAAGATGATAGCCGGTCCTGTATTGAAAAGTCTGAGCGAAATTGAAGAAGGATCATTGGATATTCATATCTCACATGACTGGGACATAAGTCTTATGTGGAAAGAACTGGCCGGAGTGGATTACAGGAATGTGGGGTGGCCGGGCTATCTGAGCGGCATTGTATTTACAATCGAAAATGACTGCATAAACTGCATTCCTGTAACAGCACCAGTCTTTCAGTAAAACACTTTCACATTGATTCTTCATTATCCACTGTGGAAGGCTCTGGAGATCTGAACCAGTTCATTATACCGCTTACACCTGCTGCGATTACAGCTGCAAACGCCATTGTCAGAATAAACGACAATACTGTAGTTATCAGTTTCATTAACATAGAAACGGGGTGTGTAACTTTTGGAACTAGTAATTTCTCCGCTCGAAATTTGGACAATAATTAGTTTCGATAAGAACTAAACTCAATTTTATCAGTATATATATTCGCATATGCAAATCACAAATGGGAAAGTATTTTTTAATGAGACTGTTTGAACCTTCACATGGACGCCATAAGAGCCGCCGCCGAAAAGGCTAGAAAGTCATCGTACAGCCTGTCGTCAATTCCGCTTGATGTCAGAAATGCTGCGCTTGAGTCAATAGCTCTGGCATTGGAATCAAATTCTGAAGAGATTACAGAAGCCAATGCTAAAGACATGAAAGCTGCAGAGGAGATGAAACTGCCTCAGGCACTCATAAAGCGTCTGAAATATTCACAGGACAAGATCTCTGAGTCTGTAACATCGATACGGTCAATCATGCAGCAGGAAGATGTGATCGGCAAGGTGCTGTCAAAAACAGAGCTGGATGAAGGCCTGATTCTTGACAAAGTCTCCTGTCCGATAGGCGTCATCGGCGTAGTCTTCGAATCCCGTCCAGATGCTCTGGTGCAGATTTCATGCCTGTGTCTGAAATCAGGAAATGCGGTTCTGCTGAAAGGCGGCTCTGAAGCTAAGAATACAAACCTCATTCTAGCAGAGCTGATTCAGAAAGCAATCATATCTGTAGACGAAAGATTCGACGGCACCGTGCAGCTCCTCTCCACAAGGGAAGAGTTCCAGAGCCTGCTGAAGCATGACGACCTGATTGATTTGATCATTCCCCGGGGATCGAACCAACTGGTAAGGTCAATTATGGAGTCTACCAGGATACCAGTCATGGGGCATGCAGCAGGAATCTGCCACACTTATGTAGATAAGGATGCAGACCTGAAGATGGCTGCAAAGGTCTGCTTCGATGCAAAGGTACAGTACCCGGCGGTCTGCAATGCCACCGAGACGCTTCTGATTCATTCTGACATAGTAGAAAAATTCCTGCCGGTCATAGCAGAAGAATATGAGAAGGCAGGCGTGGAGATGCGCGGAGACGAAAGGGTCAGAAAGATAGTCGAGATGAGCGCTGCCTCTGAAGATGACTGGTCTGAAGAATACAACGATCTTGTAATCTCAATAAAGATCGTTGACTCTCTGAGAGAAGCCATAGATCACATCAACAGATACTCCTCACATCACACTGATGCCATAATAACATCCAGCGAAGCAGCGGCAGAGGAATTCATGGACGATGTTGATTCATCATCAACCATGTGGAATACATCCACAAGGTTTGCAGACGGATACCGCTACGGCCTAGGGGCAGAAGTAGGAATATCAACAAACAAAACACATGCTCGGGGGCCTGTAGGATTAGAAGGATTGACAATCTACAAGTACAAACTCCGTGGTAAAGGGCAGACTGTAGCAGAGTACTCAGGAAAAGACGGCAGGAAGTACACTCACAGGAAATTACTATGAGAAATCTGGACGTTAAGAGGGTAGTTGTCAAGATAGGCACCAACACGCTGTGCAGAGAAGACGGCGGCATTAATTCTGCATATCTGGAAGATGTGGCCAGGCAGGTTGTGGAGCTGCAGTCTAAAGGCATTCAGTGCATAGTGGTCAGCTCCGGCGCCATCGGGGCCGGCTCGGCTGAACTGGGACTTGATGGCATCCAGAAAGATGTGGCAATGAAGCAGGCCTGCGCTGCTGTCGGACAGAGCCTGCTGATGAGAGCCTGGAGAGAAGCGTTCAGCATATACGGGAAAAAGGTCGGGCAGATCCTCGTGACATACGGAGCATTTTCTGACCGCACCAGGCATCTGAATCTCAAGAAGGCGATTGATGAATTGTTCAGACTCAATGCTGTTCCGATTGTGAACGAGAATGACGTTATCGCCACAGATGAAATTGAAGAGATCTTCGGCGACAACGACAAGCTTTCTGCATTAGTAGCGGGAAGCACCGACTCCGATTTACTACTCCTGCTGACAGATGTAGACGGCCTCTATGACAGGAATCCAGACGCCGATCCGCATGCCCTGCTGATACCAGTGGTAGATGAGATTACAGAAGATATTTTAAGAATCGCCGGATCAAAGAAGAACGAACGTTCCACAGGCGGAATGCGCACAAAGATCAATGCAGCGATGATCGCCATGGAATGCGGCTTCACTATGATCATTGCCAACGGAAAAGAGGAGAATGTCATCCTGAGAGTTGTTTCATCTGAAGAGATCGGAACAATGTTCACGCCTAGCTCCCACTACTCAAACAGAGAGCGCTGGCTGGCTTATGCGTTTCCTCACGGAACCATTTACATAGATAAGGGGGCAGAGGAAGCGATCAGGAACGGAAATTCCCTTCTGCCCTGTGGCATAACTTCTGTCGAGGGAGCGTTCAAAAGGGGAGACATCGTCAGGATAGGGGACTTTGCAAAAGGAGTGGCGAACTTCAGCTCAGAAGAATTGGAAGTCCAGCTGGCGCTGTGCAGAGCCGAGAGGGAAAAAGGCGAGCACTACAAGAATGAAAGTGCGTTTGTGAGCAGCAGCAACATAATCCTTACAAAAAATTCTCCTGAACTGAAAGGAAATTGAGCATTCTTTTAGTATCACAGCTTGAAAAGAGCTAAGTCTTGAGCGAGCTGAAGAAAAGCATAGGGCTCTTCGGGGCAACAGCATACGGCATCGGCACGATAGTAGGCGCCGGAGTCTATGCACTCATCGGAGCAGCGGCGGGAGAAGCGGGCAATGCTGTCTGGCTGACGTTCATAATCGCTTCTGCCATAGCAATGTTTACCGCGTTAAGCTATGCAAGGCTGTCGTCTCACTATCCTCACAGCGGTGCTGAGTACGTCTATGTAGAATCAGCATTCGGTAAAGGAATTCTACCA
>ENA-OROK01003784-OROK01003784.1-human-gut-metagenome-genome-assembly--contig:-NODE-3784-length-11633-cov-7.534721_pt1 | contig 11633 bp, 14 predicted proteins | sample MGYA00242127_ERZ509046 | MGnify/ENA primary metagenome ERZ509046 (study PRJEB26280, sample SAMEA2338728) | human gut metagenome | biome: human gut; feature: human-associated habitat; material: faeces... | reverse complement strand
GCAGCTCCCATTTCTCCAGATACTGATTAAGCATAGCCGTCAAGTCAGCAGCAGCGTCATATTTTCGGGCATTCAAATCCAAGTGCAAAACGGGATATTCTTCCCATTTCTGTTCCAGTTGTTCGATGGCCAAACCTTGAAACAAATCCTTACGTCCTTGAAAATAGGCTTCAAAGGTAGAAAGAAGCAGGCTCTTGCCAAAACGACGGGGACGGCTTAGGAAATAAGGAGTAGAAGTAGATGCTATTTGATAAATCATAGCAGTTTTATCTACATAAAGAAAACCGCCTTCACGTAGTTTATCAAAAGTCTGTATGCCTATCGGCAGTTTACGTATCTGTTCCATGTTATTATTATAACCTGATTGGTGTATGACAAAGGTACGATTTATATTTCAAAAATAAGACGAAAGGCGATGGAGATTTTAGTCTCCATCGCCTTTCATTATTCTACTAATCATCATTTCAGCATTACTCACGTAGACTGGTGCAATCCGAAATATTTCTTCATAAAATAGATATAAAGAAAACAAAGCAGAACCCAAAAGACCATGAATTCCTGTAATTAGTATGTTCATAAGAAAATCAATCTATAGGATAAAGATTATTCTTAACCAAATCATAAAAAGCAGCAACCAACTCATCTCGTCGAGAATTGGTTTTATTTAGGTAAATGGATACATACAACTGATACTCGTCAGTTGTTGTTGCGGCATCGTATTTTATTATACACCCATCATCATATTTCAAAAACCATCTGGAAAATAGAATCTTTCTCTTTTCTTCTTTCCCATCTAAGTTATCACAAACCATAATCATAGCTCTTTCTCTCACAGAAAAGAAAAGTTTTAAAAGATGCGCAATCGTTTGAGCTATTCGATTATCTATAGGATGAGGGATATCTGTTTCCGGCTCTATGTTAAAAGTATAAACATCATTGAAAGCTGAATGATAAATAGAGAAATCTATAAAATAAGCATGGTAAACAATGCCATGCTTAGTTATAAAGGAATAGTTCCATTCACTTTCTTCTGTAATTTCATAAGGGAGTTGAGAACTTAATTCCACGTTCTTTAGCTAATTTTTTAACATCACCTCCCTCTTGAACACATTTGCGTATAGCTCTCTTATCTTCCAATATTCGTAGGAAAACAGACTTCTTCTTATGTTCTATACTTTTGCTCATAAAAGATATGATTAGTAAACTTGCTACAAAGATACAGCTATTTTTTAGAATATCAATAAGAATACATCCGAAAACGGTTTATTCATTAATATCGAATCCTTATAGCCCTACTGCAAGCCCTCCTTTATCTTTTCCACAATATAGTGTACATCTTCATCCGTCACCCACGGACCACTGGGTAGGCACAAACCACGCTTAAACAAAGCCTCACTCACCCCGTTCACATAAGAAGGACTCTGAGCATAAACCGGCTGCAAGTGCATAGGCTTCCATAAAGGACGGCTCTCAATACCCGCCTTATCCAGCCATAGGCGCATGGCTTCCACATTACGGTTAGGTTCACAAGAAGTATGTACACTATTCACCTCGTGAGTAACACCTGCCGCACCACCTACAGCACCCTGAACAGCCTCACGGTAAGCATCTTCCTCACCTTTCACAAGCAGTCCCTCATCCAAAAGGACTGTATTCAGCCAGTAATTGCTGTCATAGCGGTCCGAAGGATTCTCATGCAGGATGATACCTTCTATATCTTTCAGTAAATCCCTATACAAACAGCAGACATGCTTATGATGTACGATGTGCTCATCAGCCACCGTCATCTGACCACGACCGATACCTGCACAAATGTTACTCATCCGATAGTTATAGCCTATCTGTTCGTGCTGATAATAAGGATAAGCCTCACGAGCTTGGGTGGCATAGAACATAATCTCTTTCTTGGCATCCTCATTCGAACAAATCAGGGCACCACCGCCACTGGTCGTTATCATCTTATTCCCGTTGAAGCTTAGGACACCATACGTACCGAACGTACCACACATCTGTCTGTCAAACGTACTGCCAAATCCTTCGGCGGCGTCTTCAATTACCGGAATATCATACTTGACAGCTACGGACATAATCTCGTCAATCTTACCGGGCATACCATAAAGATAGACTGGGACAATCGCTTTCGGCTTCCGCCCCGTCTTATTGATACGGTCTTGAATCGCTGCCTCCAAAAGTATAGGATCCATATTCCAGGTATCCTCCTCGCTGTCCACAAATACGGGTGTGGCACCAAGGTATGTCACAGGATGGCTTGAAGCACAAAATGTAAAACTCTGTACTATCACCTCATCACCCTGCCCCACTCCACAAGCCAGTAAAGCCAAGTGCACCGCTGCCGTACCGGCACTCAATGCGACCACTTTCTTGTTCTGACCAACAAAATGTTCCAGTTCCTGCTCAAAGGCATTCACGTTCGGACCGAGTGGAACCACCCAATTGGTGTCAAAGGCTTCTTGTATGAAGCCCATTTCCTTGCCGCTCATATGAGCAAGGCAAAGATAAATTCTCTTATCCATAAAATATATGTGATTATTCTAATGATGCGATTTTTTCACGTAGTGGGGAATAAAAAGAAAGGAAAGGGCTTTATTAATTCTTTCCAAATATCGGGAAAATCTACTCATAAATGTTTCCATGACCGGGATATAGGCTACAATCCTTTATTAGCTCCATGATACGCTCTTCCGAGATCCGCGAATCCTCCCTATCATTGTTAAGGAATGAAGCGACGACTTTAATACCGGAATATATGTCAGCAACAAAGATTGTACTGTCCCGCCCTTTTCCTAAACAAACTTCTTTATAGAGACAATATTCCTACTGAATTGACAATCTGCAATCCGATGAATATTTACTTCAGTTATAGCCGTTGAAAGCCTCGGTGGTAGCGTTACCTTCCTTATTAATCCCTTCTCTCACAAACACTTTCTTTATGGTCAGCAGAACAACCTTCACATCCAGCCAGAAAGAGATATGATCCACGTACCACACATCCAGCTCAAACTTACGTTTCCAACTGATATTATTCCGTCCGTTTACCTGTGCCCAGCCCGTAATGCCTGGACGGACTTCATGACGACGAAACTGTTCTTCTGAATATAAAGGCAAGTATTTAGGAAGCAATGGTCTTGGACCAACAAGAGCCATATCTCCTTTCAAGACATTTAGCAACTGTGGCAGTTCGTCTATTGAAAGCGAGCGTACTATTTTTCCAACTTTTGTCAAGCGCTCAGCATCCGACAATAAATTCCCTTCAGAATCCCGCTCATCCGTCATTGTTTTAAATTTGATGGCCTTAAATATTTTTGCATTTTTTCCCGGACGATTCTGGGTAAAGAAAACACCCGCACCTTTGTTAGCAAAATGAAGGAAAATAATCAGAAGAAGCAATATGGGGAAAATAGCAGCCAATACACAAAAGGCGATAATAAAATCAATCACACGTTTCAAAAAACAAGAATACATAATACTCCTTATTTATCTATTCATTAGTATTTTTCCATTCAGAATATTAACGTTCTCTTTCAATACCTTTGCCGGATTTCCTGCAGCAATACAATTAGACTGAATATCTTTAGTCACCACGCTACCCCCCCTATAACCACCTGATTACCAATCATTAAACCAGGCATAATTATAGAACGTACGCCTATAACACAATTAGCGCCGATATATGTATCAGCTTTTAAACTCCTACAATGATCATGCGCCAATATCATAGCACCGGAAAGTACCCAAGTATTATCCCCAATATGAATACCCTTAGGATTAATAGACTTGTCCAAATGGGCTTTCCATGAAATTCTACAGTTCCTGCCTATATCCATTCCGTATCTCCAACGAAGATAGCAAGGATATAAGTCAACAAGAATTCCCCATAAAAATTTTCTTAATTGCATAATATAACTTAAGAATATAAGTCAATGCCATATCTACCCAAAATTTCAATGCCCTTACCATAGGAAATCAATTCCATAATCTCTTCTGGTTCAAACATAATATCAAAAGATTCTTCTAAAATAGAGATTATATTCAATTGATGAACAGAATCCCATTCTTCCGTATTTTCTTTTGAGAAACTTTCATTTAAAACTTCTTCTGTTACACCAAACACTTCAATAAAAGCAGCGTTATACTTTTCAATATTAGCCATACCTATTTATTATTTTTTAGATGTCGTTAAACTTGCTATATAATATTTTCCCAGCCTCGTTTCTGGGAAGCTCATCAATTATTCGTACTTCAAAAACAGAAGCTATCAATTTCGTTTTTTCTATCAAGAGTTCTTTTACTTGTTGAGCATATTGACTGTTCGTAAGATAAACAATCATTTTTTCATCTGTTCCAACACAAGCACACTCTATGGAAAATTTACTTTTAATTATCTGTTCACATTCATCCAAACCGATACGCATACCGAACAACTTAAGGAAGCGTCCCATACGACCCACAATGTAATAACATCCATCCTCATCACGATAAGCCAAATCACCTGTATGCATAAATCCGTTCCGTTCATCTCCCAAAAGTAAATCTTCCCGTTTGCAGGCATATCCAAGAGTCACGTTCTTTCCGCGATAACACATTTCACCTTCAATGTTTGCCTCTTCTATCATGTTCCCGTCACTGTCCATCAGCGACAATTCTGCATTAGGAACAGCCACTCCTATGCTTCCTACTTTCTCGACAGCCCATTTCGCAGGCAAGTAGGCCATACGAGCTGTCCCTTCAGACTGCCCATAAGTAGCAATCCATAATTTTCCATTATCTTTACAGTACTCAGCAAACTTCAAATTCAATTGACGAGGCATCTTACCACCTCCTTGTGTCAGTAGTTTCAAATCCGGTAAATCCATGCGGAAAAAACGCATCAGATTCAGAATCTCAAAGCTATAAGGAACACCTGTGAAGCTGGTAGCTTTTTGCTCTTTCATAAATGACCAAAAAGCCCGGTCCGTCATACTCTGATTGGTTATAAGCACTGTAGCACCTACATAAAGATGACTGAATACTACTGAAAGTCCCATCGTGTAATAAAGAGGCAATACCAATAACGGACGGTCTTCCTTTGTCAAATGAAAAAAAGTAGATATATTAAGTGCTGCCGCCTCTATATTGTCATATTTATGACGTACTAATTTAGGACTACCCGTAGAACCAGAGGTGGGTAACAAATGGGACAATTCCGCATACATCGGAGCTCCCTCTAAATTAGTTTCCAACAAAATATATCCATAACGTTCAGTTATAACATTGTAAGAAGAAAAAGTATTTGCCAATGCAACCGGTATGCATAAATAAGAAGGCTGATATATCTCAAATAGGTTCTTATACAACCCTTCCTCAATATGTGCATTTAAAACCAAAGGAACATTACCAGAATTAATACATCCTATACTCCAAGCCACACCACCCACAGTATTCTCTGTCAGTAAAAAAAGTAAAGAACGAGGGGGCATTAAAGTAGTTATCTCTTTCGAGAAACCAACTAACTCCCCATATGACAAAGAATTTCCCATTGCATCAATAACTACAACGGCTTCCTGCGGATGCTTATTCAAACGTAATATCATATTTCAAGAATTATTTCATTAAATCGAAGCACAACCGTCCACACCTAATATTTGACCAGAAATGTATGAAGAACGATCCGAAGCCAAGAAAGAACATGCATTAGCTATATCATTAGGAGAACCTAAACGTCCTAATGCTATTTTAGCTATACGCATATCTATTTTTTCTTTACTATTCTCATAAAGTTCGGCAAAACGTTCTGTCTTTACGATACCCGGAGCAACCGCATTGACACGTATTCCTAACGAAGCCAGTTCTTTTGCTGCCGATTTCGTAAAAGATATGATAGCACCTTTGGTAGCCGAATAAGCTGATTGTCCTGGAGATCCCAATACAGCTGTCACTGACGCAATATTCACTATTGAACCTCCACCGTTACGTGCCATTAAACGCGAAACCAATTGTACCATTTCAATTACAGCAATCACATTGACCCTAAACATTATTTCTATTTCGGGACGGGTTATCATACCGATTTTTTTATTAAACACTACACCGGCATTATTTACAAGCACGTCAATACGTCCTTCAGCCTTATACACCTGCATAAGTGCTTTTTTAACAGCAACAGTATCGGTCACATCAAAATATAATGGTATTACACGAATATTATATTCACGAGTACATTGTTTTGCCCAACCGTCCATTATACCTTCCAATCTATCACATGCATACACTACTGCACCATCAGCAGAAAACTGTTCAGCTATTTTTTTTCCTATCCCTTGCGCTGTTCCTGTAATAATACATACCTTTTTATCTAAAAGTCTTTCCATTGTATATTCTTTAATCGTTATACATTTACATAAAGTTTCAACATCAAAGTGTGGAATAAGGCTAATCTTCCATTAGTCATAAAGACCGTGCAATATGTGTTCTGTCCCCCACACTTTATACATCAGAAACCAAATAGTTCAATGGGCTTTTAAGACTCCGCATTCGCAATAATAGCTCAAAATGTACAGATGTTGTTTTAATAATACCATAAAAGGCATTCATGAGTTTATCCAAACCGTTTCTGCCCCAGAACATCATTATGTGCTGGAAACCACGGGCTACAGCACGTTGCTCATTTGTCTGCTTTCAAAGTAAGCATTACCGTCAGCCTTGAAAATCCGCTGAAAAGAAAGAATCTTGCCCATGTGATACTCAAACGGATGAGATTGATGCCCGCCTGATCACCCTCTAGGGAGAGAAGATGCAGCCGCACCTTACAAGCTCCGAAGCGAGCCAATACTCATCCTCAAACAGAAAGGGACTACCGCCAACTTAAAAAGCAGCTGGAGGCCACACGCAACTTTAAAGGATTGATAGAAGTCCTGCCTCATTTTGACCCTAAATGTCGGAAAACAACCGAAAAGATATCGTTTCCCTTGAAAAGCAAATCTGGGTAATGGAGGAAAAATCGCTTCTTTGGCACAAGATGAATACAAGAAACAGATGGACTTACTCACTTCTATCAAAGGCATAGGCGTCATATTAGCGACTGCGCTCATTGTAGCCACCGACAGATTCACTTACTTTAATAATGCCAAACAGTTCACCCGGTACTTGGACTTGTCGCCTACTTTACTTACCAACAATCCAGTATGTCAGTCAATGTCAAAGGTCACATCAACCGAAACGGGGGCTCAAGCCTCAGAAGCCAGCTCTATGTGGCTGCTTTCTAGTTACTCAGATACAATACCAAATGTAAAGTTTGTTTCGACTATTTGCGATCTAACAGAAAACCCAGCAGAGGGTCGCCAACAAACTTGTAAGGCAAACCTTCGCTATTATCTTCACGCAGAGGAAAATCTATATCAATGGATTCAAGTCTGAACCCATCTACAGAGGGAACGTCATGCGACAAGGGACTAAGTACACAGCCCCGACGAACTTTCCATGCACAACAACTTGCATAATTATGCTAATTATCGTTAACCTTATTCGTTTTTTATATTATAGTTCATATTACATTAACCGTCTTGCCGGATTACCAAATACTGTGGTTCCAGTATCCACATTTCTAGTAACGAAGCTGCAAGCACCAATATGTGCATCATTACCCACTATCACGTTATGATTCAACACTGCAGACGTATGAATCATATTATGGTTTCCAATTGTAATTCCTCCTACACACATTACTTGTGAATCAATTCTATTCCAATCTCCTATTACAACATCATGCCCTATAATTGTATAAGACTGTATAAAATTATAGTCACCAATCCTTGCATCCGCAGCTATAGTAGTAAATGCTCCAACCATGTTTCCTTTACCCATTATCACATTACTACCTATACGAGCAGTTTTATGAATAAGCGAAATAAATTCACCACCACGATTTATTATTTTAGACATTCCCCACTTTCTAAATTCACCGCCTATAGAACAGATAAATACATCTTCCTTACAAGGAATATAATCAGTTATAGTGTCTATAATAGGAGGATAATTCATAAAATCATTTAGAGCGGTAATATTGTCGTCTATAAACCCTTTTATGACAAATTCTGTTTCATAACCACAAGATTCACGAGCCATATCAAACATTGTACGCCCCATTCCTCCTGCACCTACTATTATCAAATATTTCATAATCAACAAATAGAATTAATGAAGTTGGGATTAAAATCATTATAGAAGCCTGAAGGGCTACCATTATTTTTAGAATTAATAAATTTTTGGAAATCCACTAAACAAGAAACATAATAAAAGCCATCCTCTTCAATATGCGTTGGTATAGGACAAAATCCATTAAAGTTCAATCTTGCCACTATTTTCCCCATACTTAGTGCTTCAAAAAGTACAGAAGAATTTACACCTACCACATACAAATACCTTTTCAAAGCCATAAATGAATCTACATTATTATCAACTATCTCAACATTAGATACTCTTTTAATTTTTTTCAAAATGTTAATTGATATTGATTCTTGTGGATGACATCTAATATGAAATCTAAACTGAGAGTACTCATGAGCCAAAAGTAAAACTGTTTCCACCAACTTCGAAGATATTTCAGGTGAGGAAATTACTAAACAAGTGTTTTCGTGAACAACTTCCTTCATCGGTAGTTTATTGATTATATTTTTATATGCCCAGCCTATATTAGTAATCCTATCTTGCGGAATCGCAAATTGATTTCCCCTCCAAAATTCACTAAAAACTAAAAAATAATCAGGATCGGCTACTGCATCATACTGTCCAGCATATAATGTTGTAACTCCCATGGTAATGCCATGTTGAAACTCCAATACCATTAGCCCACATTGGTGAGCAGCAATAATCTGCGGCAGGCATACCATTCTATTTACTACATACACATTTTGACATCTCATTTTTTTAAATAGGAAACAGTATAATCCTACTTCGCACTTAAAAAAAGAAAATTTGATACACCATCTAACATATTCAATAGTTCCAAGATGAAAAATACAACAAACTTTATCATATAATCTTTTTATCTCCTTCCGTGCAGAAAAAGCTATAATAGGCCATAATAGTAAAGCAACAAATGCTGAGAAGAAAACGATAAATTCCATTCTTATAACCCTATCCTCTTTCCAACGTTTACCTTTATAAATTTTCCTATTGATGAACTGAAAAACACATACACTTTCTTTTATATGTGTCGCATCAATAACAGGATCAGTAAATTTGTCTATATACAAATTCTCATTTAGCTTTTGAAGTCGAGGAAAAGCAAAAACAATGTTATTATAATGTTTTTTAGCTATTAATGACTTAACTAATTGAAATGCTGATGAAATAAAATACATAGCACTGTATGCTAGCCAAATTAATGTTTCCCTTTGAGCTGATTGAGCAGAATAGTCAACTAAATATTTTTTTATATATTTTTCTCTGTATGAAACACGAAACAGTCGCCATAAAGGCATCTGCATATATTGTACGTCATTTAATCCGAGTTCTTTTTCTTTTTCAAGAAATTCCTCCAAAAGAAATTCTTCCGTCATATTTGTTAAAATAGTGAATCCAACATATCGCAATACTGTTTTTTCATTCTATCAAATGTAAAATCTTTTTTCCAACGTTCACGTGAACGTTTTCCCATAACATTCCAATCATATTCATCCATGTGATCGAATATAGTAGTCAGCTGTTCTACATTTGGATCTATCAGTATCCCATTAATATCAACTAATTCTGGAATACCAGAAATTTTAGTAGATATCACTGGCAATCCAGTCCGCATAGCCTCAATAATCGAAATTGGAAGTCCTTCATTATTACTCATTAGAATATAAATATTATTTTGATATAAGTACTTATATACTTGAGAATTTTCTATTAGCCCCTCAAAAGTTACATTTTTTGCTAATCCATAATCATTAACGAGTTTTTCTAATCGTACTCTTTCCGGTCCTTCTCCTATCAATGCAAGATGAATTTGCTCGCGTTTGTCCTTCTTTGTAGCTGCTAATGCTTCTATTATAATACGTTGTCCTTTACGTTGATTAATAGTTCCGGTTGAACACAATCTATATTTAAAACTTTCATATTTTTGTTCCACTTTTTTCAATTCCTCTACTTCAGATACAGAGAAATCTTCTATTCCATTAAGTATCAAAGCGGTCTTTTTCGTCGGATAATCCGGATAAATCTTCAAAAAGTTATCTTGACCATTCTTAGCAATAAATACACATTTATCTGCACTCAAAAATGCTTCATTATGAATCCGCATCAACCACTTTGCAATTATGCTATTCTTTATACACGGATAATAACTATAAAGCATTTTATTAGGAATACCATCACTATGAAAAAACAGAACAACTTTAGAATTTTCATTTGTCTTCATTTTGTGATAAAGATAACATTCTGTTGTACTATGGAATACTAATATATCTGGAGTTTTATTCAATGAAATATAATAGTTTACAAGTCTTTTCACATTCAAATAATCTCGATATAGATAAATAAAAGCAAGCAGTTTCATACTTTTAGCTTTCAATCTCAAATAAGCCTTGATTTTTTTTATACCATTTTTTATATACGACTGATTCATGGAATTATCCATGGGTTTATACAGACTTCCATTAATATTATCATGAGTATAAACATTAATCAAATATCCTCTATGTTCAAAATAATCTTTATTTTGAATTATTCTTTTTAAAGTACCTGATGGCCCAATAATAGTTCTAAGAGAACCTGGACGAATTACATCTACTGTTTTCATCTACTAAAATTATTATATTTATTAACAATACTAACCTATTAAAAAACGGCCAAAACGAGTCTTCAAAGTTAAATGACACATAAGTAAACTTAAAATTATAGTTACCGCGCAAGCCACCCAAGGTAGTACGATAGGCCCTAACATCTCCGGTATATTCGTATAGAAATAAATCAATAATAAAATAAACTGTTGATAAATATATACACCATAGCAATAACCGCTTAATATAACAAAACATGGATGCTTTGCTATATAGTTACTCACTAAAGCAATATTCGAAACAATATAAAATACAACTATCATAGATAAAGCACCTACCAAATGAAATAGACGCATTAACAATATTTGCACACCATGCATAATCAAACTTGCAGGTTCATATCTCATCACCCATTCTTTCAAGATAATACCTATAAAAAAATAAGTTAACATTCCCCAAAAACAATAAGATATTTTCAACTTCTTACTTTTTATCAAGTTGTATTTCATTAACACATATCCGATATAAAAATAGATAAAAAAATTAGTCGTATAGCCTATTCTTAGTGGCAAGAATCCAGACAAAGGAAGTAAACAAAATAAAAATGAGATAGGCAACCATAGTTTTATTGATGAACGACTACTATATGCTTCAATATAATATAGTAATACAAAACACCAAAAAATCATAGGTAAATACCATAAATGTCCACACCCTATTATTATTTCATACATACTTTCATACCAAGCCATGTCTTTTTCATTAAATATTAGAAAGTAAATAAATGAAAATATAAAGCATGGTAATAATATACGGTAAGCACTCAATTTAGGGCATCCCCCTTTGAAAGGGCACTTTTCAGTGCCCTAA
>ENA-OROK01003779-OROK01003779.1-human-gut-metagenome-genome-assembly--contig:-NODE-3779-length-11640-cov-3.472767_pt1 | contig 11640 bp, 12 predicted proteins | sample MGYA00242127_ERZ509046 | MGnify/ENA primary metagenome ERZ509046 (study PRJEB26280, sample SAMEA2338728) | human gut metagenome | biome: human gut; feature: human-associated habitat; material: faeces... | reverse complement strand
GAACGTCAAGACGGCCATGCAGGGCCACACGACCTACAGCATGGCGGACGCCATCTTCCGTACCAAAAAGTACTGGCAGCAGGAGGCGGAAATCACCGCCCGCGCCAAGGAGCTGCTGGCCGTCGTGCACCTCTCCGGCAAGGAGGATCTGGAGGCCGACAATCTGCCTTACGGCGAGCAGCGCCGCCTGGAGATCGCCCGCGCTCTGGCCACCGATATGAAGCTGCTGCTGCTTGACGAACCGGCTGCGGGCATGAACCCCACCGAGACCGAGGAGCTACTGGAAATCATCAACTACATCCGCAAGGAATTTAAAGTGTCCGTCCTGCTCATCGAGCATGATATGAGCCTTGTCATGAAGATCTGCGAGCGCATTCAGGTGCTGGATTTCGGCACCACGATTGCTTCCGGCACGCCGGAGCAGATTGCCAACGACCCGCATGTCATCGAGGCATATCTGGGCAAGGACGAACCGAGGGAGGCCGCCAATGCTTGAGATCAAAGACCTGTACGTCAACTACGGTGCCGTCCACGCGCTGAACGGCGTATCCATGACCGTGAAGGATGGCGAGATCGTCTCGCTGATTGGGGCGAACGGCGCTGGAAAAACAACGACCCTGCGCACGATAACCGGTCTGGAAAAGGCAGCAAGCGGCTCCATCACCTTCGACGGGCACGACCTGCGCAAGATCGAACCCAGCAAAATCATCACGCTGAAACTGGCCCATGTGCCGGAAGGGCGGCACATCTTCCCCCAGATGACGGTGGAAGAAAACCTCGAGATGGGGGCTTTTACCGACCAAACCGACATGGCCAGAACGATGGCCGATGTCTACGAGCGTTTTCCCCGCTTAAAAGAGCGCAAGCGCCAGCTGGCTGGCACGCTCTCCGGTGGCGAGCAGCAGATGCTGGCCGTGGGCCGCGCCCTGATGGGAAAGCCGAAGATGATTTTGATGGATGAGCCGTCCATGGGTCTGTCCCCGCTGTTGGTAAAGGAAATTTTTGCCATCATCCGGGAGGTGAACAAGCAGGGGATTACGATTCTGCTGGTGGAGCAGAACGCCAAGATGGCGCTGGCCATCTCTGACCGTGCCTACGTGCTGGAAACCGGCACCATCACGCTTTCCGGCGATGCGCAGGAGCTGCTGAACGACACTCGCGTCAAAAAAGCCTATTTGGGGCAGTAAGGAGGAAGTGCTATGTATCCGAACTATCCCTACTTTGCCGTGGCCATTACCCGCACCTGCGGGTCGGGCGGCGGCAGTTACATCGGCAAAAAGCTGGCGCAGGATTTTGATATTGATCTGTATGACCGCAAACTGCTGCGCCTGGCAGCCGAGGACAGCGGCATCAATGAAAAAATCTTTGCCGCTGCCGATGAAAACACCAAAAAAACGCTGCTATACCGTGTTTCGCGGCATATCTACGACGGCAGCGTCATCCCGCCGGAGAGCGGCAATTTCATCAGCGACCAGAACCTTTTCAACTATCAGGCCAAGGTCCTGCGGGAGCTGCTGAACGAGGAAAGCTACATCTGCGTGGGCCGCGCGGCGGATTTTGTGCTGAAAAACAAACCCAACGTGCTGACCGTCTACATCGACGCGCCCTATGAGGACCGCATTGAGCGGGAGATGAAGCGCCAGGGCATCGGACGCAGCCAGGCCATCCACTACATTGATAAGCTCGACCACTATCGGGAAAGTTACTACAAGTATCATACGGGCCGCCAGTGGAAGCGTGTGGAAAATTACGACCTCTGCCTGGACAGCGCCGCGGTTGGGTTGGATAACTGCGTGGAGGTCATCAAGAAAGTTATTGAACTGAAATTTGGGGCAAAGTGCCCGCGGTAAAAAGCAACAGGGGAGGAAAGACTTATGGAAGCACTGGCCTATTATGACGGAAAAATCGGCACACCGGAGGAACTGACAGTTCCCTTCAATGATCGTGTGCATTTCTTCGGTGACGGTGTATACGACGCCACTGTCGGCGCAAACGGCAAGGTCTACCTGATGCAGGACCACCTTGACCGCTTTTACACCAGCGCCAGGGCATTGGATATCCACATCCCGATGCCGAAAGACGAGCTTGGCAGACTGCTGACCGACCTGCTGGCCAAAGTAGACGGTACAACGCATTTTGTTTACTGGCAGGTCACCCGTGGCGTCGAGACCCGCAACCACGTCTACGCCGAGGACCTGCCCGGCAAGCTGTGGGTGTCCATCCGCCAGAACCATTTGAACGACCCGGATGTGCCCATCAAGCTCAACACCGAGGAAGACACACGCTTTTATCACTGCAACATCAAGACGCTGAACTTGCTGCCCAGCGTCGTGGCCGCCCAGCACGCCAAGCGCATCGGCGTGCAGGAGACGGTGTTCCACCGCGGTGACATCGTGACCGAGTGCGCCCACTCCAACGTGTCGATTCTGAAGGATGGCGTATTTTATTCGCATCCCAACGATGAATTTATCCTGCGCGGCATCGCCAAGACCCACATGATCCAAGCGTGTTACCGCCTGGGCATTACAGTCATGGAAAAATGCTTTACGCTGGATGACCTGCGCAACGCCGATGAGATCATCGTGACGTCGTCCTCCAACTTCTGCCTGCACGCCTGCGAGGTGGACGGCAAGCCCGCGGGCGGCAAAGACCTCGCCACGCTGAAAGCGATTCAGAACGAGGTCCTGCGCGAATACTACGCCTACACCGGCAAAACAACCGTTGTAGACTGAAACGGGGGTGAGAAGGATGACCCGTGACGAACTGGAGAAGCGCAACGTAGGCGAAAATCTCGATGTTTTGATGAATCTTGATCCCCGCGGCTACGGTGTCTGCCGCATTTTGTACGCGGGCAGCCGCACCTATACCGGTGAACCTCTGACGATGCACGCGGCGCAGGTGCTGTGCGATGCGGTAAAAGAGAACGATCTGGTGTACATTATTACCGGATTCGTCCTGCTGCCGCATAAAGTGCCCGAGATGGACGGCACGGTCAGTTCCATGCTGCTGGCCCGCGCGTTGGTGATGGCGTTCGGTGCAAAGCCGGTCATCGTATGCCCCGCCGACAGCGTTCAGGCCATAGAAAAGTGCGCCGCCGTCGTTGGTCTGCATATCTATGAAGACCTCGACATCGTGCAGACGCTGCCTTTAAGCATGGGGGTCGCGGCCTTTACCAAAAACCTGGCCGACGCCCCGGCCCAGGCTGCCGAGCTGGCTGCCCGCAAACCAGCAGCAGTCGTCTCTGTCGAAGCCTGCGGTGCGAACGCCCTGGGGGTCTGTCACAATGCCGTCGGGCTGGACGTGACCGCCTTGCAGGCCCGCAGCGATGTGCTGTGGGAAAAGCTGCGCGCCGACGGTGTGCCGAATATCGCTATCGGTGACCTGGGCAATGAGATCGGCATGGGCACGATTGCCGACCACATCAAAAAATATGTGCCGTTCACCGACAGGGGCGAGTGCCAATGCGGCTGCGGCGGGGGCATATTAAGCGCCACCAGAACTGACAACATTATCACGGCCACCTGCTCCGACTGGGGCTGCTACGGCTTGATGGCCGCGCTGGCGTATCTCAAAAAAGATATGGAGATCCTGCACCACGAGGACATGGAGTCCGAGGTCATGCGGGTGGCAGCGCGCAACGGGTTTATTGATATGACGGGCTCGCTGCTGCCGGGCATTGACGGATTCAGCACGCGCATGAACGTCGGTATCGTCAGTCTGATGCGCCAGTGCACGGCCTACGCAGTACGATACTCCCACAAGTCGGATCACTGGTTCGGCCCTGTATTGGCAAAGCACTTCTTTGACTGACTATTATAGAAGGAAGGGGGCAGCGGTCATGCTGCCGTTTACGGTACACCCGGTTGGGGACTGCGCCCTGCTGGCAGGATTCACCCAGCGCATTGCACCGGAGATCGGCGCGGCGGTGGCGGCACTGAACAGCCGCGTTTTGGCGGCCAAGCTGCCCGGCGTGACCGAGACAGTGCCTGCTTTTGCGTCGCTGCTGGTGGTGTATGATCCGCTTGTGACCGACTATGACACGCTGGCGGCAGCCCTGCAAGGGCTGAGCGACGCTGACGGCGCGGACACCGCGGCGGGGGAGGGGAGGCTGGTCACGATCCCTGTATGCTACGGCGGCGATTTCGGCCCCGACCTGCCCTTTGTGGCAAAGCACGCGGGGCTGACAGAAGCAGAAGTCATCGCGCTGCACACCGGGCGGGAATACCGCATTTATATGCTGGGGTTCCTACCGGGGTTCCCGTACCTGGGCGGGCTGGACGAACGATTGTTTACCCCGCGGCTGAACACACCGCGCACGGCCATCCCGGCCGGGGCGGTGGGCATCGGCGGCGAGCAGACCGGCATTTACCCTATTGCCAGCTCGGGCGGCTGGCAGCTCATCGGCCGCACGCCGCGCAAACTGTTTGACCCGGAATCGGGCGCACTGCCCTACACGGCGGGGGACCGCATAAAATTTAAACCCATCACCGCGGCGGAATTTGCAGCCCTGGCGGTAAAGGAGGGCACGGCATGAGCATCACCGTACTGGACCCCGGCCCGTTTACAACTGTGCAGGATGCGGGCCGCGTGGGCTATGCTGCCCAGGGCTACCGCAGCTGCGGCGCAGCGGACGGATACGCCTACCGTCTGGGCAATGTGCTGGTCGGCAACGACCCGGGGGCAGCCGTGCTGGAATGCACCCTGCGCGGCGCGGCTCTGCGGTTTGAAACGGACACCGTCTTTGCTCTGACGGGGGCCGAAAGCCCTGCTGTGCTGGACAGTACGCCCGTACCCTATTACGCACCGCTGCTTGCCAAAGCAGGCAGTGTGCTGCAGATGGGGGCGGCAAAAACAGGACTGCGCAGCTATCTGGCCGTGGGCGGCGGCATTGCCACCCCGCCCGTGCTGGGCAGCCGCGCCACCGATGTAAAATGCGGCATCGGCGGCCTGGAGGGCCGCAAGCTGACCGCGGGCGATACCCTGCCCATAGGCTCATGTGATACCGCCGCGCTGTGGCAGGCCATCACTGCCAAACGGCTGGACCGTCCCTTGCGGGACAAGGCTGTGTGCGGCGGGCTGCACCCCATGCGCGTGCAGGGGACGCAGATGCTGCCGCTGCTGCGCGCCGTGCCTGGCCCGCAGGACGCCGCCTTTACCGTGCAGGGCCGACAGGATTTTATCCACGGTATCTATACCCTGACGTCGGACTGTGACCGTATGGCCTGCAAGCTGGCGGGCACGCCGCTGCAAATGCGCCGCGGCGCGGATATTCTCTCCGACGGTATTGTGCCCGGGTCGGTGCAGGTCTCCGCCGACGGGCAACCCATTGTCATGCTGGCCGACCACCAGACCACGGGCGGCTATGCCAAAATTGCCACGGTGATTTCTGCCGACTTGCCCGCGCTGGCGCAGCTCCGCCCCGGGCAGCGGGTATGCTTTACCTTTGTGACGCCGTCCCGGGCCGTGCAGGCTGCCCGGCAGCAGGCGGCCCTGTGGCAGCGGGTAAGAGATCGCTTGTAAAAGAAGGTGCGCGTTATGAACTATTCCGCATTTTCCCCGGCTGAGATTCGGGCGTTGATCCGCGCGGGCAAGCTGGATGCCCCGACCACAGGCTGCTGCGACGGCTACGCCCAGGGCAATCTGGTGGTGCTTCCCAAGGCACTGGCGTGGGATTTCCTGCTGTTCTGCCAGCGCAACCCCAAGGCCTGCCCGCTGCTGGAAGTGGCCGATGCCGGGGAGCGCAGCTTCTCTCAATTTGCCCCGGGCAGCGATATTGCGCAGGACATCCCGCGCTACCGCATCTACCGAAACGGCGAATTGACCGAGGAAACCACCGATGTGGTGCGCTATTTTGAGGAACGGTCCGATTTGGTCAGCTTCCTCATCGGGTGTAGCTTCTCCTTTGAGTCGGCGCTGCTGGACACGGACATCCCGGTGCGCCAGATCGAGGAAGGCGTCAATGTGCCGATGTACAACACCAACATCCCCTGCACGCCCGCGGGGGTGTTCAGCGGAAATATGGTCGTCAGTATGCGTCCGATTCCCCACGCACAGGTGCCTGCGGCGGTAGCCATTACAGCGGGCATGCCCCGCGTGCACGGTGCGCCGGTGCAGATCGGCACGCCGGAGGCCATCGGCATCACCGATCTGGCCCACCCTGATTACGGCGATGCCGTGACGATTCGTCCGGGCGAAACACCGGTTTTCTGGCCCTGCGGTGTCACGCCCCAGGCCGTGGTCATGCACTCGAAGCCGGAATTCTGCATCACGCATGCGCCGGGGTATATGTTTGTGACCGACGTAAAAAACACACTGCTGAAATACTAAGGGGGATGTTGCAATGCCGTCCATTGATTTAAACTGCGACCTGGGCGAGAGCTTCGGCGCGTACACCATCGGCATGGATGCCGAAATTTTGCCCTATGTGACCAGCGCGAACATCGCCTGCGGGTTCCACGCGGGCGACCCGTCCGTGATGCAAAAGAGCGTTCTGCTGTGCAAAAAGTACGGCGTGCAGGTGGGTGCACACCCAGGACTGCCGGATTTGCAGGGCTTTGGCCGCCGCAGAATGGCAATTTCCCCCGCCGAAGCCGAGGCCGACGTGATGTACCAGATCGGTGCGCTGAAGGCATTCTGCGACGCGGCGGGCGTACCGCTGCACCACGTCAAACCCCACGGCGCGCTGTACAACATGGCCGCCAGGGATCCGGTGCTGGCGGCAGCCATCTGCCGCGCTGTGCAGGCTGCAGCTCCCGGTGCTGTGCTGTTGGCGCTTTCCGGCAGCGAGATGGTCAAGGCCGCAAACGCCATCGGACTGCCCGTTGCCAGCGAGGTATTTGCAGACCGCGGCTACCAGGCCGACGGCAGCCTTGTGCCACGCGGCGCTCCCGGCGCAATGATCGAAGACGAGGATACCGCCATTGCGCGGGTCTTGCAGATGGCAGCGCAGGGTACCGTACAGGCCGACGACGGCAGCACCGTAACCCTGCAGGCCGATTCCGTCTGCGTCCACGGCGACGGCCCCAAAGCCCTCGCCTTCGTGCAAAAAATCTCCGCCGCCCTCCTTGCCGCAGGGACAGCAGTTGCAGCATTTTGATTGTAGGCAGAAAGCAAGATGGGGAATGAACCTATCGAAAGAAGGTAACGCAGCGCTAAGCGGCAGAATCTGTCCTGCGCCTCTGCCGGGGCGCAGGAACTTTTTGTCAACAAAAATACCGTTGTATCGTGTGATACAACGGTTGAATAATTTGAATGCAGCCTTGATGTGCTTAGGCAGCGGATCCTGCACGGAGGACGAACCGACACCATAGCACGAAGGATGTTTTCATTCCGGCAAACGCCCGTACAGTTCCATTTCACTGTGCAGCTTTTTGGCCAGCCTCGTGTTAAAGACACCGGGTTCGGCACGCCAGCACCAGTTGCCGCCCAGAGTGGACGGCGTGTTCATGCGGGATTCATGCCCAAGGCCCAGCAGATCCTGTGCCTGCACGACAGCCAGATCGGCAGCACTGGACCAGATGCCGCGCATCATGCCCCAGTGATAGCCCTCTTTCTTCGTCAGATTCAGGTAGCGCACGGCGCGCGCCACGTCCTCAGGGGCGGCGGTTTCCATCCAGCCGTTCACAGGCTCGTTGTCGTGGGTGCCTACATAGGCAATGCAGTTCTTGGGGTAGCTGTGGGGGCGGTAGTCACCGCCGTCACGGCTGTCAAAGGCAAACTCCAGCACTTTCATGCCGGGATAGCCGCATTGCTTCAGCAGGGCAGTGACATCTTCCGTCAGGAATCCCAAATCCTCGGCGATGATGCGCGGGCTGCCCAGCTTTTTCTTTATGGCAGCAAACAGCGCATAGCCGGGGCCTTCGCGCCAGCGGCCGTTTTGGGCGGTTGCTTCCCCGTAGGGGATAGCATAATAGCCCGCAAATCCGCGGAAGTGGTCAATGCGAACCACATCATAGATGCTGCACATGTGTTTGATGCGCCGCACCCACCATGCGTAGCCGGTCTTGGCCATGGAGTCCCAGTCGAACAGCGGGTTGCCCCACAGCTGGCCTGTGGCGGAGAAGCCGTCCGGCGGGCAGCCTGCCACCTCGGTGGGCAGCAGGTTCTCATCGAGCTGGAACTCCTGCGGGCAGCTCCACACATCGACGCTGTCCAGCGCCACATAGATGGGAAGGTCGCCGATGATGCGGATTTCCTGCTGGTTGGCGTAGTGCTTCAGCGCCTGCCACTGACTGTAGAACATAAACTGTACAGCCTGCCAAAACGCCACATCGTCGGCGTACTGCTGCCGGGCTGCTGCCAGGGCAGCGGGCTCACGGCGCCGCAGCGGTTCTTCCCATTCCAGCCAGCAGACTCCGTTGTGGGCGTCCTTCAGCGCCATGAACAGCGCGTAGTCGGGCAGCCAGAAGTCGTTTTCCTTCACGAAGCGGCGGTAGTCGGCACCGGGCTTTGCCAGCAGACGTTTGGCTGCACAGCGCAGCACTGCGTAGCGCTTTTCGTACATGACGCCATAGTTGATGCAGTCGGGGGTGCATTCCCAGTCGATGGACGCATATTCCTCCGGCAGCAGCAGTCCCTGCTTTGCCAGATCGTCCAGATCGATAAAATACGGGTTGCCCGCAAAGGTCGAGAACGACTGATAGGGACTGTCGCCGTAGCTTGTGGGGCAGACGGGCAGAATCTGCCAGTATGCCTGTCCGGCCTTGACCAAAAAGTCCACAAAGCTGCGCGCGGCTGCACCCATGGTACCAATGCCATAAGGCGAGGGCAGACTTGAAATGGGCATCAGAATGCCGCTTGTTCTCATCAGAGAACCCCTCTTTCTTTTGATAGTAAGCAGCCGGGATGTCTTTCATTCACAGTTCACGCACGCTTTCTCCTTCGGTCAGATCGAAGGAGACGATCTCGTGCACGGCATTGCCGGGTTTTTGGATGTTGTGGAGCAGGATCCGCGCCGAACGCCGCGCCAATTGCTCCATATTCTGCCGGATGGTCGTCAGCCGGGGCACACTGTACTGTCCCAGCGCGATGCCGTCAAAACCTGTGACGGAAATATCCTGCGGCACACACAGCCCGTGATCTCGCAGCGCACGAATTGCGCCGAGCGCCATCAGGTCGGACATGGCAAACACTGCCGTAATGTCGGGGCTGTGCTTTAAGAGATACTCCATTGCCTCATACCCGCTGGAAAGCGAGAACCGCGCATACGCATACTGCTTTTCCATGTCAAACGGCAGACCAAGGCGCAGCATAGCACCCTGACAGCCGGCCAGACGGGCGAGACTTGGACGGGAAAGATTGGGCTTGCCACCGATGATTCCGATGCGGCGGTGCCCCTTTTTGTACAGATATTCGATCATCGTGTCCGATGCAGCCATATCGTCTACGGACACACTGGACAAATTGCGGATGCGCAGGGATGCCGCGCTGTTTGTCAGCAGCAGGCAGGGGATACCCAGTGCCTCCAACTCCGGCGTAAAGTATTCCGGATTTGAGCCGAGAAACAATATACCATGGGGTTTGCGCTCTGTGCAGATGCGTCGGGCCTGCGCAACCTCGTTGGCTTCCTCGTCAATATAGTAGACCGTCGCAACGTAGCCGCTTTCCTCAATGATCTGCTGCAGCGGCTCCAAAATACCGGCAAACAGCATATTCTGGGTGCCTTTCACAATCAGTGCGATCCCATCGTTGGTCTGCTGCTTCAGATGCTTGGCGTTGGCGTTCGGTTCATAATTGTGGCGGTTTACGATTTCCAATATTTTTTGACGGGTTTCTGCACTGACGCCGGGGGCGTTATTTAAGGCTCGTGAGACGGTCCCGACCGCATAGCCGGACTCCCGCGCGATGTCTTTGATGGTCATTTGCCAATCCTCTTTCTTGAAGAAGTGTCAAATTTACCCCTTGACAGCACCGGCGACCACGCCATCGATAATATATTTCTGGCAGATCAGGTACAGCACGATAACAGGCAGCACCGTAATCATGATGCAGGCCATCATGGGTGCCATCTCCACCTTGCCGTAGCTGCCGCGGAAATACTGGATCGCCATAGGAATCGTGCGGAAGGTCTTGATGTCCAGCACCAGCGTGGGCAGCAGATAGTCGTTCCAGACCCACATGGTTTCCAAAATGGCGGTAGAGATCATCGTCGGCTTCAAAATCGGGCAGACGACCTTGAAGAAAATCTGGATGGGATTGCAGCCGTCGATCATAGCGGCTTCTTCAATAGCAATCGGCATGGATTTTACAAAGCCGGTGAACATGAACACCGCAAGTCCCGCGCCGAAGCCCAGATAGATGATGCAGATGTTGTAGGGGTTATTCAGCTTTAAGGTATCAGCGGTTTTTGCCAGTGTGAACATGACCATCTGGAAGGGGACAATCATGCTGAATACGCACAGATAGTACATACCTTTGGACAAGGTGTTCTGCACACGGGTGATATACCATGCGCACATGGAGCAGCACAGCAAAATCAGTGCCACAGACGAAACCGTGATCACTAAACTATACCAGAAAGAGGACAAAAAGTCCATTTCCTGAATGCCATAAATGTAGTTTTTCAAGCCGACGAAGGTCTCGGCGTTCGGCAGATCAAAGGCGTGGCTCGTCGTGATGGCACGCTCGGTCTTGAGGGAGTTCATCAAAATCATGAACACCGGGTACAGCCAGGCGATACACAGGATCGTGAACAGAACGGACAGTACCGTGTTGATGCGGCGGTCTTTTTTAGTAGCACCCATTATGCCTGCACCTCCTTAGAGCGGGTAAAATGCAGCTGGAGCAGCGAAATAACGACCACAAACAGGAAGAAAACGACGGCCTTGGCCTGACCGATGCCCTTCCACTGGGGTCCGGAGCGTGCGTAAAACGTGTCGTAGATGTTGTAGGCCAGCATCATGGACTGCTTTGCAGGCTCACCGGCTGTCAGCGAGAGGTTCTGGTCGAACAGCTTGAAGGAGTTCGTCAGCGTCAGGAAGGTGCAGATCGTCACGCTGGGCATGACCATCGGGATTTTGATTTTGAACAAAATCTGGCTGCTTGTTGCACCGTCAATGCGTGCGGCCTCCACCAGATCCACCGGCACATTCTGCAAACCGGCAATATAGATGATCATCATGTAGCCGATCTGCTGCCAGCACATCAGGATGATCAAACCCCAGAAGCCGTAGGTGGCATTCAGCGCCAGCAGCGACTTACCCCAGGAGGACAGCAGACCGTTGAGCAGGATCTGCCAGATATAGCCCAGCACGATGCCGCCGATCAGGTTCGGCAGGAAGAAGATGGTGCGGAAAGCGTTGGTGCCGTGCATACCGCGGGTGAGAAGCAGCGCAATGGCAAAGGCCAGCACGTTGATCAGCAGGGTGGACACGACGGTGAACGCCGCTGTGAACCAGAACGCATGGGTGAAGGTGTTATCCGACCAAATCATTGCGTAGTTGCTTAAGCCCACAAACTGCACATTTTTGACGGTGGTGAACTTGCAGAACGACAGCCCTGCACCCCAGATAAACGGCCAGACAAAGCCAATAATAAAGGCGATGAGGGTCGGCAGTACGAAAACAGGCCAATAACGTCGAATGGCTTTTTCCATAAGTATGCTCCCTTTGTTGTAATTTTTGTTTTCTGCAAAAGAAGCGG
>ENA-OROK01003777-OROK01003777.1-human-gut-metagenome-genome-assembly--contig:-NODE-3777-length-11643-cov-4.220659_pt1 | contig 11643 bp, 11 predicted proteins | sample MGYA00242127_ERZ509046 | MGnify/ENA primary metagenome ERZ509046 (study PRJEB26280, sample SAMEA2338728) | human gut metagenome | biome: human gut; feature: human-associated habitat; material: faeces... | reverse complement strand
TGCGGACGCTCCATCAGCCGCCCGCGGCCGGTGAACACGCCCCCGCCCGCGACCGCCAGCGCGATGGGAATGAGAAAGCGCAGCGTCGAGCCGGACTCTCCGCAGTCAAAGTGCGGAAGCTCCGGAAAGGGTTTTCTCTTGCCTCCGATGCCGGTCACGCAGAGGGTACTTTTATCTGTCCGCTCCCAACTTGCGCCGAGCGCCGCCATGCAGCGCAGCGTCGCCTCGATGTCCTGCGAGAGCGCGACATTCTTGACCGTGCTCACGCCGTCCGCGAGCGCGGCGGCCAACAGCAGGCGGTGCGCCATCGACTTGCTCGGCGGCGGCGTGACCGCGCCCGCGAGGGTGTGCGGTCGGATACGAACATCCATCCTCAATCCCCCCGTCCGGCGGCGATGATGGGCAGAAGCTCCGTCACCGGGATCCTTTTCAGCTCGCAATCGCCGATGGCCTTCGGCACAACGATGGTGATGCTGTCCCCGCTGCGCTTTTTGTCCGCCAGCGCGGCTTTCGCCAGCGCCTCGGCGGGATAGTCCGTGCCGGTCGGCAGGCCGTTCTTCTCCAGACACGCCGCAATGCGCGCGGACACGCCCAGCCGAGCCGTTCGGAGGCGCGCGCCATGACGGCAAGTCCCGCCGCGACCGCGTGGCCGTGCGGAATGGCATAGCCACTGCACTTTTCGATGGCATGACCGACGGTGTGTCCGAGGTTCAGCTTGCGCCGCTCGCCCTGCTCCTTCTCGTCGCGCTCGACCACGCCCGCCTTGTAGCGGATGCAGCGGGCAATGATCTCGGCGGGCGCGTCGGTGAGCGTGCCGTCCTCAAAGAGAGAAAACAGCGTCTCGCCGCTCAGCACACCGGTCTTGATGGCCTCCGCCGCGCCGTCGGCAAAGACGGCGGCGGGCAGGGACCTCAGGCAGTCCGTATCGCACAGCACGGCGGTGGGCTGCAAAAACGCGCCCGCAAGGTTCTTCCCCGCCGCAAGGTCGATGGCCGTCTTGCCGCCGACGGAGGAATCCACGGCGGAGAGCAGCGTGGTCGGCAGCTGCACATAGCGGATGCCGCGCAGGTACGAGGCCGCGGCGAAGCCCGCCATGTCGCCGGTCACGCCGCCGCCGAGCGCCGCCACGCAGTCCGTGCGCGTGAGCTGGGACTCGGCCAGAAACTCCAGAATGGCAGAGAGCGTCGTGAAATTCTTATGCGCCTCCCCCGCCGGGAACACATAGGAGCAGACGGCAAACCCGGCGTCGCGCAGGCTCGCGCAAACCGTTTCAAGATAAAGCGGAGCCACATTGCTGTCGGCGATGACCGCGATGCGGCAGCCGCCCAGCACGGCTTTCAGCCGCGCGCCGCAGTCCCGCAGCAGTCCCGCGCCGATGGTGACCTCGTAGGCCGGCGCGGTATGGACTTCAATGGTCTGAACAGAGGACATAGCTCTTCCCTCCCCGGTCGATCTTCGTTGATTTTTCAGTTGCCGCCCGCGGTGGCCTTCTTCTCGCGGCCGTCGCGCAGCAGCGCGCGCAGGTGCTCGGCGTCCTTGCTTTTCAGCGCGTCGGCATACTCCTGCAAATGTCCGATGAGGATATCCAGCTCGTCCGTCAGATAGTCCGCGTCGTCGAGAAACAGCTCCGTCCACATATCCTCATCGAGCCGCGCCACGCGCGTCATATCCTGAAAGCTGCCGGCGGAGAAGCCGCGGCGCTTCTGCGCCTCGGGCGACTTGACGTAGGCGCTCGAGACGATGTGCGCGAGCTGCGAGGTAAAGGCGATGATGCGGTCATGCTCCTCGGGATCGGAGAAGGTCAGGCTCGCAAAGCCGATATCGAGGAAAAACACCTTGAGCCTTTCAAGCAGCTGCATATCCGTGCGCTTGTCCGGCGTAAGGATCATGGACGCGCCCACATACAGGCTGTCCGTCGCGGAGGTAAAGCCGCCGCGCTCACGGCCCGCCATCGGATGTCCGCCGATGTAGGCGAAGCCGTACTGCTCGGCGACAGGCGCGAGTTCGCGCACCACCGCGCGCTTCACACCGCACAGGTCCACAAGGATCGCGTCCCGGCGGATTCCCTCCGCGTGCTCCTTCACCCATTTTACCGCGGCGGCGGGGCGGATGGCGACCAGCACAAGGTCGCAATCCTTCAAATTTTCCGCCGTCAGCGGCGCGTCGATGGCGCCGCACATACGCGCCATCATCATGGTCTCCTGATCGAGGTCGCAGCCGAACACGGTGTGCGCGGTGCGCGCCTTGATGCTCTTGGCCATCGAGCCTCCGATGAGGCCGAGGCCGACAATGCCGACTGTCATAGTCTTACTCCTCTATCGTCTTGACAAATTCCTTCAGTCGAAGCAGCTTCTTTGCCAGCGCGTCGAACTGCTCGGGCTTCAGGGACTGCGGGCCGTCGCACAGCGCGTGCGCAGGGTCGTTGTGGACCTCGATGAGCAGGCCGTCGCAGCCGGTCGCCACCGCGCCCATCGCCAGCGGGTCGACCAGCCAGCTCTTGCCGGTGGCGTGGCTGGGGTCGACGATGATGGGCAGGTGCGTCAGCTTGCGCAGCACGGGGATCGCCGCAAGATCGAGCGTATTGCGGGTGTAGGTCTCAAAGGTGCGCACGCCGCGCTCACAGAGAATGACGTTCTCGTTGCCGCCGGCCATGACGTACTCCGCGCTCATCAGCCATTCCTCGTAGGTCGCGGACATACCGCGCTTGATCATCACGGGCTTTTCCTGACGGCCCACGGCCTTCAAAAGGTCGAAGTTCTGCATATTGCGCGCGCCGATCTGAATGACGTCCACATTCTTGAAGAGCGGAAGCTGGCTGAGGTCCATCAGCTCGGTGACGATGGGCAGCCCCGTCTCCTCCTTGGCGATCTCGAGGTAGCGCAGGCCGACCTCGCCGAGGCCCTGGAAGGAATAGGGCGAGGTGCGGGGCTTGAACGCGCCGCCGCGCAGCATCGTCGCGCCGCTGGCCTTGACCGCCTTCGCGATGGCAACCACCTGCTCCTCGGATTCCACCGAGCAGGGGCCGGCCATGAGCGTGAGGTTGCCGCCGCCGATCTGCGTATTGCCGACCTTGACGACGGTATCCTCGGGATGGAACTTGCGGTTGGCATTCTTATACGGCTCCTGCACACGCTTGACGTCCTCGACAATGTCCAGCGCGGAAATGAGATCGGCGTCTATCTTCGAGGTATCGCCCACCAGGCCGAGGAGCATATTGCCCTCGCCGATGCTGGTGTGAATGATGATGCCCTTTTCCTGCAGCCATGTGATCAGGCTCTGCAGCTGCTCGGGATTCGGATTGTGCTTGAGTACGACGATCATGGTAAAATTCCTCCTTAAGCGATGAAAAAAACCGCAGCCGGTCCGGCTGCGGTTCGTCATGCATTTACGGTCATTCCGACAAAGGACCCGTTCTTACACGCGCTTGCTTTCAGCCAAACCAGAATAAGCCTTACCCATAAAATAGGTAAAGCTAAAGTAGCGGTATTCAGCACTGCGGTTCATTACGGTCATGGTCTGTGCTCCTCTCGGAAGCCTTGATGTATGCAGTATAACAGCTTAAAGTGCAAAAGGGAATCGGCATTTTCACCAAATCCGTAAAATTTGCCGATTTTCCTTCCGCCGAAACAGCCAATTCGCGCTTCGGTCTCCCACCATCCTCAGCTCTTACCCGCGGGACGGGGACCTCCCCCGCGCGAAAGCCTCTTCCCGCCCGCGCCGTCCGAGCGGCTTTGCCGCTGAAACGCAGGTCAAAAACAGCCCGCGGCACCAAAATGAAAAAAATCCGGAAAATTGGCAATTAGTTCTTGACAAATGCAAAACCGCTGGTATAATAACAAATGTTCGTCAAGCGAACATAGCGGGATTGTGTAATGGTAGCACAGCGGACTCTGACTCCGTATGTGAGGGTTCGAATCCTTCTCCCGCTGCCAAAGAAGGTCCCGAGGCCATAAGGCTTCGGGACCTTTATTTCGTATGAAGAAAGCATGGCCGCCGGTAGACCGGTGGCCATGCTTTATCTATTAGCTTGCAGCCCGCGGAGCCGTTGGCAAACGCGGACCGGCGTCCTCACATCCAGATGGAAAAGACGCGCAGGATGGGCTCGAACATCCGCCGCAGCAGGCCGCGGTGCGCCCACTCCTCGGGCGTGACGGCATGGCTTTTATCCAGAATGCCGTCCATGTCCTCCAGCAGGCTCTCGATGGCGCTCGCGCCGTAGAGCATGACGCCGCACTCGTAGTGCAGCTCAAAGCTGCGGTAGTCAAAGTTGACCGAGCCGACAAAGGCCGCCTCGCGGTCGACCATGATGCTTTTGGCGTGCAGAAAGCCTGGTGTATAGCGGTACACCTTTACATGGTGCTCAAGCAGCTCGCCGATGTAGGAGTCCGCCACCGCGTCGGCGTACCAGTGATCCGGCGTACCGGGCAGCATCAGCCGGACGTCCACCCCGCCGTCGCCGGCGATGCACAGCGCGCGCATGATATTCTCGTCCGGGATAAAATACGGCGTCGTGATATAAAGGAAGCGGCGCGCGCTGCCGATGAGCTGCAAAAAGGTATCCTCGGCGGGGTTGTCGGGATTATTCTGCGGACCGTCGAGAAACGGCTGGCAGAAGCCGTCCGATGCCGGCGAGGTGTGAGGCCGGTAGTAGTCCCGCTCCTCGTGCAGCTCGCCGCCGAGAAAGCTCCACATATTGAGGAACGCCGCGGTCAGGCCCCAGACGCCCTCGCCCTCCAGGCGGATGCCGCTGTCCTTCCAGTAGCCGAAGCGGTCGATGAGGTTCGCGTACTCGTCGGCAATGTTCACGCCGCCGGTGTAGGCGGTCTCGCCGTCGATGACCGTGATCTTGCGGTGGTCGCGGTAGTTGAAATAGAGGCGGTTGACATACTCGTGCACGGGGTTGAAGACGATGACCTCCACGCCCGCGTCGCGCAGCGTCTGCAGGCTCTCCGCGCTGAAACGCTTGATGTTGCCAAAGTCGTCGAAGATGATCTTGACCTCCACGCCGCTGCGGGCGCGCTCGCAAAGGGCCGCGCTCATGCGGTCCCAGAGCTTTCCCTCGGCGAGGATGAAATACTCCATGAAGATGAAGCGCTCCGCCGCTTTGATGCGACCGAGGATATCCTCCAGCAGCAGCGCCCCCTCGGGAAGATAGACCATCTTCGTGTTCTGATAGAGGTAAAAGCCGCGGCTGCTCAGATATTGAGATACTCGCGACCAGCCGGGCAGCGCGCGCTGCAGACGGTCCGCGTTGAGCGCGCTGCGGTTTCGCAAACTCTCCGGCTCCTCCGGCGGGAGCTTCGGCGCCGTCTGACGCTGTAAGCACTTGCGCTGCGTGTCGCCGCCCCAGAGAAGGTAGAGGATCAGGCCGACCACCGGCACAAAGAGGATGGGAATGATCCACGCCACACGGTAGGAAAGGTCGCCCGGCTTATTGTAGATATACAAAGCCGTGATCAGGGCGATGCCCTCCAGCGCGCCGTAGATGAGCGCAAAGTGATCCTTGAGGTAGCGCGTTGTGAGCACAACGAACAGGACCTGCACCGCCAGCAGCGCCGCCGCCAGCGCGATGCGCAGGGCCGCAGCGATGCGGCGCTCTCCCCTTTGCTGTAACCGCGGCTTTTTCATCCGTCCTCTCCTTCCCTCTCGTCGGTCTCTTTAATGGCTGCCGTTCTTCGTCAGCAGCTCCTGCTTGATGTCATAGAGCTTTTGGCTCAGGTCCACATAGTAGCGGTGGGGGTTGTCGAAGCGCTTGACCTCGTCCCAGAGCGTGTCGACCTGCGCGGCGCAGTAGGCGCGGATCTCCTCGAGCGAGGGCTGCTTGTAAACCAGCTCGCCGTTTTTGAAGATCGGCACGAGCAGCTCGCGCGCCTCGAAGTGATAGACCTCCTTGCGCTTCCAGGTCGCCTCGGGGTCAAAGATGGTCATTTTGTCGCTGTCGTCCACCGTTTCGTCGTAAACGCACAGGTAGTCCGCGATGGCCTTGCCCGTGTCGCGGCCGTAGAAGCGGTAGAGCTTCTTGAAATGCGGCGTGGTGATCTTGCCGACGTTCTCGCTGATCTTGATCTTGGGGACTACATTGCCGTCCTTATCCTCTACGGCGACGAGCTTGTAGACGCAGCCGAACACCGGCTCGCTGCGCGCGGTGATGAGCCGCTCGCCGACGCCGAACGAATCGATCTTCGCGTCCTGCATCCACATATCGCGGATGATGTACTCGTCGAGCGAGTTGGAAACGGTGATAGTCGCCGTCTCCCAGCCGGCCTCGTCGAGCATTTCGCGCGCCTTGCGGGAAAGGTAGGCGATGTCGCCGCTGTCGAGGCGGATGCCGCACTTGGTGATGCCCTTCGGGCGCAGCACCTCGTCAAAGGCGCGGATGGCGTTCGGGATGCCGGAGTGGAGCGTGTCGTAGGTGTCCACCAGCATGATGGCGTTGCCGGGATAAAGCTCGCAGTAGGTCTTGAAGGCGTCGTACTCGGTGTCGAACATCTGCACCCAGGCGTGGGCCATCGTGCCGAGCGCGGGCACGCCGTAGAGCTCGTCCGTGATGGTGCAGGCCGTGCCGATGCAGCCGCCGATATAGGCGGCGCGCGCGCCGACGATGGCGGCTGCGGTGCCCTGCGCGCGGCGGGAGCCGAACTCCATCACGCCGCGGCCCTTGGCCGCGCGGGCGATGCGGTTGGCCTTCGTGGCGATCAGGCTCTGGTGATTGACGGTCAGCAGCGCGAAGGTCTCGACGAGCTGCGCCTCGATGGCGGGCGCGCGCACAATGACCATCGGCTCCTTCGGGAACACGGGCGTCCCCTCCGGCACGGCGTAAATATCGCCGGTGAAGCGGAAGGTGCGCAGATATTCCAGAAATTCCTCGCAGAAAATGCCCTTGCCGCGCAGGTACGCAATGTCCTGCTCGTCAAAGTGCAGATCCTCGATGTATTCGATGAGCTGCTCGAGGCCCGCCGCGATGGCAAAACCGCCTCCGTCCGGGACCGAGCGGAAATAAACGTCAAAATAGGTGATGCGATCTTTGAAGCCGGTTTGGAAATAGCCGTTGCCCATGGTCAGCTCGTAGAAATCGCAGAGCATGGTCATGTTCAGTTTTTCTTCCGTTTTCATGGAACACCTCATATAAATTCGGCCGCGGTACGCTCACCACGGCCTTATGATGCCCTCATTATAGCCCGCTTTTACGGATAAAGCAAGGCTTTTCAAGGCTTTTGCTTGACTTTGCCCTGCAAGTCTCCTATGATATGCATGAATTTACTTCATTGGAGGAGCGCAAAATGGGCGTTATTCTGGGCATTGACATCGGCGGCAGCAGCACGAAGATCGTGGGGCTGCACGAGAACGGCACAGTCATTGATATGCTGCGCGTGAAGGCGGAGGACCCGCTCACCTCGCTCTACGGCGCGCTCGGCAACTTCCTCGCCACGCACAGCCTGAAGCTCACGGACATCGGCCACATCGCGCTCACCGGCGTGGGCGCCTCGTATGTGGACGGCGACATTTACGGTGTGCGCACGGTCAAGGTCGAGGAGTTCCCCTCCGTCGGCGTGGGCGGTCTGGCGCTGAGCCGGAAGGAGCGGGCGGTCGTGGTGAGCATGGGCACCGGCACCTCGCTGCTTTGGGCGGAAAAGGGCGGCGAGATCCGCCACATCATCGGCAGCGGCATCGGCGGCGGTACGCTCTCGGGCCTCAGCGAGCTCATCACGGGCGTGCACCAGTACGCGCTCATCCGCAAGCTCTGTCAGGACGGCGACCTCTCCCAGATCGACCTCACCATCGGCGATATGTCCAAGGGCAAGGTCGGCGCGCTGCCGCCGGAGGCGACGGCGGCGAACTTCGCCAAGCTCGCCGAGGACGCCACGAGCGCCGACAAAATGCGCGGTCTCGTGAATCTTGTCCTGCAGGCCATCGGCACGATGTCCGTGCTCGCCTGCCGCACCTGCGGCACGAACACGGTCGTGCTCACCGGCGCGCTCACGATGCTCCCGCCCGCGCACGAGACCTTCGAGCTCTTCACACAGCTCTACGGCGTGGAGTACATCATCCCCGAGAACGCCACCTTTGCCACCGCCATCGGCGCGGCGCTCTACAGCATGAGAAGGGACCGCTGAAGGGTGCCGGCGCACGAGCGCGCAAAAAACTGTAAAAAGAGCGGGAAAGTCGAGGAAAAACGCTTGACTTTCCCGTTTTTCCCTGTTATAATCGGTGAGCCGCTTTGAATGGGTATAAAGCATCGGTCCGTCCGATCACCCCCGACAGCGAGTCCGTAATAAAGGAAAGTGAGGTGCACACATGCAAGCGATCATCGTTACCGGCGGTAAGCAGTACAATGTCAGCGAGGGCGACACTCTGTTCATCGAGAAGCTGGACGTCGAGGCCGGCGAGGCCGTTACCTTCGACACCGTTCTGGCCATCGTGGACGGCGAGAACACCAAGTTCGGCACTCCCGTGGTGGAGGGCGCGAAGGTTGACGCCAAGGTCGTCAAGAACGGCAAGGGCAAGAAGATCCGTATCTTCAAGTACAACCCCAAGAAGGGCTACCGTAAACGCCAGGGTCATCGTCAGCCTTATACCAAGGTTGAGATCGGCAAGATCAGCTTCTAAGCCATGACGACCGTTACCTTCCTCACCGAGGGAAAGCGCATCATCGGCTTCGACGCGAAGGGCCACAGCGGCTATGCCGAGGCAGGCTCCGACATCGTCTGCGCCGCCATCACGAGCGCCGTGCGTCTCGTGGACGCGACCGTGAACGACGTGCTGGGTCTCGCGGCCTCCGTCAAGGTCCATGAAAAATCGGGCTCCATCGAGCTCCGTCTCCCCGGCGGTCTGAGCGCCGCGGCGGAGAGCACCTGCCAGTCTCTTCTGGCCGGCTTGATGCTCTATTTCACGGAGCTGCACGACGAATACCCCGAAAACATCGAAGTAATGGAGGCGTGAGCCTCCTCTCCCCCCCACGCATCATTCTACAGAAAGGATGGACTACGAATTATGATGAACATTGGTCTTCAGTTCTTCGCTCATAAAAAAGGTATGGGCTCGACCAAGAACGGCCGCGACTCCAAGTCCAAGCGCCTTGGTCCCAAGCGCGCCGACGGTCAGTTCGTTCTCGCGGGCAACATTCTTGTTCGCCAGCGCGGCACCCACATCCATCCCGGCGTCAACGTCGGTATCGGCAGCGACGACACGCTCTTCGCGCTCATCGACGGCGTGGTCAAGTTTGAACCCCGTGCAAACAAGAAGCAAGTAAGCGTTTACGCCGCTGAATAATCAAAGGAATCAAGCGTCGCCGACAGTAACGGCGGCGTTTTTCTTTTTTTACCGCGCGGTAAAAGCGACGATAAAACACTACAAACGGAGGCAAGAGCAATGACGACGTTTACAGTAAGCTCCGAATATTTCGACATAGCCGCAACGCTCGAGTGCGGTCAGGTTTTTCGCTACGTCAAAAACGCGGACGGCGGCTACACCGTGTATTCGCTGGACAAAAAATGCGACCTTCGATACAACGCTCGCGGCGAAGTCGAGCTCACCACCGCCGACCCCGAGTATTTTCGACGCTATTTCGATTTAGACGAGGACTACGGAAAAATAACCTCGTCGCTCGCCGCTTGTCCCGAGCTCACCGCCGCCGTAGCGTTCGGCAAGGGTATAAGGATTCTGCGGCAGGACTTCACCGAAGCGGTTTTCAGCTTTATCGTGTCTGCGAACAACAATATCGCGAGGATTAAGGGCATAATCGAACGCCTTTCCGCCGCTTACGGTAAAAAAATCGGCGATTATTACGCGTTTCCCACGCCCGAAGAACTGCAAAAAGCTTCGGTTGCCGACCTCAAAGCTTTGGGATTAGGCTACCGCGCCGAGTACATATACGAAACCGCTCGCGCGTTCCCGAGCGTTAAAGCGGAAATCGCGGCTATTTCCGACGCCGAAGCCGCGCACAAAGCGTTGCTTGCGCTTAAAGGCGTGGGACCCAAAGTCGCCGACTGCATAGTGCTTTTCGGGCTTCACCTTACGCGCTCGTACCCCGTCGACACCTGGATTTTCAAGGCAAGCTCCACGCCCGAGCTCGACACGCCGAAGAAAGTGCGCGATTATTATCTCGACCGCTACGGCGACTACGCCGGCTTTGCCCAGCAGTATGTGTTCTACTACGCGCGCTCCGGGCAGGACAAAGCAAATCAGGCGGTTTAACGAGCAAAATCAATACATTCCCGAAACGGAAAACGATTATAATAAGCTATAACGTCGCGACAAGCCCAAGGTTTTTTGCGGCGTTGTTTTATATTGCCGCGCGGCGTTATTTTTGCGTTATTTTCGGCATAAAATAGAGTAAAGCGACGAAAATCGTTTACGGAGCTCGGGAGGCATGAGTGAGCATATTTCGCGAAATAAGTGAAAAAATCGGCTACGCGGCGACGGGCGGCTACAACATAGTCAACTTCGGCGGCAAGCACGTCTACGTCGAGAAGCCCCTGACGCATACCGTATACGAATCGCGTCTGCTGACCAAGCTCGCCGACAAATATAAAGTAGCCACCCAGATGGGTAACCAGGGTGCGTCGGACGAGGGTGTGCGCAAGGTCTGCGAATGGATCTGGAACGGAGAAATCGGCGAAGTCCGCAAAGTGGAGACCTTCACCGACCGTCCTATCTGGCCGCAGGGGCTCGCACGTCCCGAGGACGACCAGCGCATCCCCAAGACGTTGAACTGGGACTCTTTCATCGGCCCGGCTCCCTACCGTCCCTACAACGCGATCTACACCCCGTGGAACTTCCGCGGCTGGTGGGATTTCGGTACCGGCGCACTGGGCGATATGGCCTGCCACATCCTTCACCCGGTATTCAAGGGCCTGAAGCTCGGCTATCCGACCAAGGTTCAGGGTAGCTCGACGCTGCTGCTCAACGAATCCGCACCGATGGCGCAGACGGTGAAGTTCGTCTTCCCGGCACGCGACAACATGCCGAAGGTAGCCATGCCCGAGGTAGAGGTATACTGGTACGACGGCGGCCTGAAACCGGCGCGCCCCGAAGGGCTGCCCGCAGGCAAAGACCTGAACATGGCCGGCGGCGGCGTTATTTTCTACGGTACGAAGGATACGCTGATCTGCGGCTGCTACGGCGTGAACCCCTACCTGGTTTCGGGTCGCGTGCCCAACGCACCGAAGGTACTGCGCGAGATCAAGGAGTCGCACCAGATGGACTGGGTACGTGCCTGCAAGGAGGATGCCGACGACCGTGTGCCGAGCGCATCGGACTTCAGCGAAGCCGGCCCGTTCAATGAAATGGTGGTTATGGGTGTGCTTGCAGTCCGCCTGCAGAACCTGAACCGCGAGTTGCTCTGGGACGGCCCGAACATGCGTTTCACGAACATCCCCGATGACGCCACGATCAGTGCCGTCATCAAGGACGGGTTCCACATCAAGGACGGTCACCCGACCTTCGACAAGACCTGGACGGATCCGGTCAACGCACAGCAATTCGCACAGGAGCTCATCAAGCACACCTACCGCGACGGTTGGAAACTGCCCGACATGCCGCGTTAATCTACGGACAAGATTATCAATTCAAATTAAAACAACGGAAAGAATATGAAAAAAGTCATTTTATTCTCGACATGCATCGCAGCAGCCGCAACGATGG
>ENA-OROK01003775-OROK01003775.1-human-gut-metagenome-genome-assembly--contig:-NODE-3775-length-11646-cov-4.647226_pt1 | contig 11646 bp, 10 predicted proteins | sample MGYA00242127_ERZ509046 | MGnify/ENA primary metagenome ERZ509046 (study PRJEB26280, sample SAMEA2338728) | human gut metagenome | biome: human gut; feature: human-associated habitat; material: faeces... | reverse complement strand
ATTGAACAAAATCGCTGCGCGATGGCCTGCCAAGGCTGTGGCGCAGTTTTCTACTTTTTCTAAAAAAGGCAGTGACAGGATTGTCCCAAGATAGTATTGTTAATGCACGACCAATAACAAACTTCAAACACGGGCTTAGTCCCGACAACTGCCTATGAAAATGATACCACCTTCAGGCTGCTTTCACAAGCAGTTTTATTTTGCAAATGCTCCTCCATGATGGGTAGTTACTGTTGTTATTACTACTTTTATTTCATGGAGGTTATTTTATGTACGAAGATATTTTTGAATTAATAACTATTGCTGCACAGAAAAAGAATCTTAAGGAATCCACTACAAAGGCGTATTGTCACGCCCTTAGTCCTTTCCTGAATGCTACAGGTAAACCCTGGCAGGAACTTACTGTAGCTGATGCGGATGATTACCTGACCACCAAAAGACTGATGGGCATTTTACCTGAAACCTACAACCACTACTATGGTGCTTTACGCTTCATGTACAAGCGGGTACTCAAACTCAACTGGGACGAAGATGAAATTCCCAGAATGAAACGTGACCGCTCCCTGCCTACTGTTCTCTCAAGAGAAGAAGTAAATGCAATCCTTGATGTCACCACAAACCTGAAATACAAAGCCATCTTTGCTGTTATGTACTCAGGCGGTCTTCGAGTGTCTGAAGCAACCCATTTGCATTATGATGATATATCTCGAAGCAATCATTCCATTCACATCCGCAATACCAAAAACAGAATGGACCGATACACCATTCTGGCTGACCGCACTCTCGACATTCTGACTCAGTACTGGTTTCAGTGCCAAAGACCCAGAAATATCCTCTTTCCAAGTCAGACAACCGGAGAATATCTGGATATCTCTGCGGTAAATCAAGTATTAAGAAGAAGCTCTGAACGGGCCGGAATCCCTAAGCATGTCACTTCACACGCATTCAGGCACAGCTTCGCCAGTCATCTTCTGGAAGCCGGATGTGATATTAAATATATTCAGGCATTGTTAGGTCACTTGGATCCTAAGTCTACCGAGATTTATCTTCATGTCAGTAACAAAACTTTACTTGGCATTAAAAGCCCTTTTGATATACAGTAGGATTCATAATGAAGCATCCTACTGTACAGGATATATTTCTACGGTTTTATCCTGAATACCTTGATAAATACACACCTTCTCCCAGCAGTCCAAAGTTGCAAACTGCATCATCAACTGCAAAACCGGTGCTTATGGTGCCAACGTAAGCATGTGTGAGGACTGTGGACACTTGCAAATCCATTATAATTCCTGCCGTAACAGATGCTGTCCCATGTGTCAGGCACTACCAAAAGAAATGTGGATAGACAAACGCCGTGGGGATGTTCTGGATGCTCCTTACTTTCATGTGATATTTACTGTTCCACAAGAACTCAATTCTTTAATCTACAGCAACCAGCAGCTTCTATATGATGCAATGTATCATTCTGTTTCCGCAACTATAAATGAGCTGACCGAAGATACAAAACATCTCGGAGCAAAGGTTGGATATATTTGCGTGCTACATACCTGGGGCTCTGAAATGAATTACCATCCCCATATTCATGTCATTCTACTCGGTGGTGGTCTGACTTCCAACAATCAATGGCGTGATAAAGGAGAAGAATTCTTTCTTCCGGTAAAAGTGTTATCAAAACTGTTTCGGGGTAAATATCTGGATGAACTGAAAAACCTCTGGGAAGAGAAAAAATTTCTGTTTCACGGAAGCAGTGAAAAGTACCGCAACCATTATGTTTTCAAAGAACTCCTAGACCTTTGTTATGACAAAGACTGGGTTCCTCATTGCAAAAAAACCTTCAACGGTGCACAGTCCGTTATTAACTACCTTGGAAAATACACCCACCGGATTGCCATCAGCAACCACCGTATCATCCGCATGGATGAAGATACCGTTACTTACTATGTCAAAGACTACCGAGAAGAAGGCAACTGGAAGGAATTTACCATTTCCGGTGTTGAATTTATTCGCCGGTTTCTTATGCATGTGCCTCCTAAACGCTTTGTCAGAATCAGACACTATGGGTTACTATGTACCAGAACCAAAACCAGACATCTGACATTATGCCGGAATCTCCTTGGCTGCAAACAGTATCTTTCCCGGCTGACCCTCCGGCTCGAGGCCGAGGCGAAGAGCCGCTTCGAGCTGGCGGTGAGCTATGACGGCGGGGCGTGGGAGACACTGGCCCAGAGGACGGCCGACGGGCGGCGCTGCTTCGACATCCCCTTCGTGCCCCGGCGGTGCGGGAGCCTGCGGCTGCGGCTGAAGGGCCGGGGGCAGATCACCCTGCGCAGCCTGACCCGGACGAGCGCCGCCGCGAGAGGCGGCATTCTGGCACAGGAGGTGAACTGATATGGCAAGTGTCACAGGGCTTTCGAAGATCGGCCTGCCCCATCTGAGCGAGAACATGGACGCGGAGGATGCCCGCGCCATCCGCAACTACCTATACCAGATGCAGGAGCAGCTGCAATATGTGCTCTGCAATCTGGACGTGGAAAATATGTCGGAATCGCTGCGCGCCCGGCTGAACAGCATCCAGTGAGAAAGGAGAAGCTATGAGCACCGAGAAGAAGAAAGAACAGCAGCTTTTGGAGGAGCTGAGCGCCCAGCCTGCGGCCCGGCCTTCCTACAGCACGGCGGGCCTGAGCAGCCGCAGGGAGGTGGAGAACGCGCTGGCGAAGGCGGAGTACAGCCCCAGCCAGAGTGTGACCGACGCGGCGGCCGACCTGAAGAACTGGCAGCAGAACCGCCCGAGCCAGTATGAGAGCGCCTATCAGGGCCGGATCGAAGACCTCATCGGTCAGCTGCTGGGGCGGGACAGCTTTCAGTACAGCTATGCACAGGACCCGCTCTACCGCCAGTATGCCCGACAGTACACCCAGAACGCCCGCAATGCCAGCGCAGATGCCGCCGCACAGGCAGCGGCCCTGACTGGCGGCTACGGCTCGAGCTATGCGGTCAGCGCGGCGCAGCAGGCGTATCAGCAACAGATGGGTGCCCTGAACGACGCTTTGCCCTCCCTTTACCGGCTGGCGCTGGACACCTACAACAGCGAGGGCGACGATGTCGTGACCCGCATCGACCAGCTCAATGCGCAGGAACAGAACGCACAGGCGCGGTATAATGCGGAGCTGTCGGACTACTATAGTCAGCTCGACCGGAAGGGCAGCGCCTACAACGCCGCCTATGAGCAGGACTATGGCCGCTATCAGGACTATCTGGGTCGGCTGGACACCCTCTACGGCTATTACTCCGCGCAGGAACAGCAGGCGCGTGCCAAACGTCAGCAGGCATTCAGCAATGTGCTGAGTGTTCTGGGCGTCATCGGCGACGCGGTGCAGCTGGCCATCACCGGCACCACCGGCATCGGCTCGCTGATGGGTAGTCTGGCGAATACCGGCTACAATATGTACGCCAAGGACCGCGCCTATGAGGCCGAGCGTGCTGATGCTGCGTGGAGCCAGCAGATGCAGGAGAACCAGCGGCAGGACAGTCTGGCCCAGCAGAAGTACAAGAACGAGCTGGCCGAGCGGCAGTATCAGGACACCCTGCGTCAGCAGGAGTTCAACAACAATGTCACCAGCGAGAAGCTGAACATCGCCAAGGGTGAGTGGGCGCTCAAGCAGTCCAAGGCGGCCCAGAGTGCCCAGCAGGCTGCGGCAAATGCCGGGGCAAAGAGTGCGGGCGTCTCGGGCGGGGAGCCGGTGCTGCCTTCGGGGGGCACGGTCGTGCCCTACAGCGCCGCACGCCTCTATCGTCAGGGCAGGAGCGACACGGCCATCCGGAGCGAGCTGCTGAAGGAGGGCTACTCCAACGAAGAGATCCAGAATATCCTGAAGCAGCTGGGAAGCTGAGAAAACGGAAAAAGGCCGCAGCACGGAACACGGAAGGGTGTTCTGGGCTGCGGCCTTGATCTGGTTTGGGATATTTTGGAGCTGTTTATAAAGTGGAGGAGGGAAGCGGCCTACGGGTTGCGCTTGCTGATTTTTCCGCAGCCCCTTGGCGGGGCCTTGAAAAATCAGAGCGCTGCCCCCAGCCTCGCCTCCCTGTTTCCGCCGCAGGCGGCGGTCGGCTCCGCTGCTGTTCTCGTCCCACTGGGCACCCCACGGAGCTACCACGGTAGACATTCCTACAGATTGGAACCCGCGGGCTAAGCGACAGCCCACTGGGCTGATCGCTTACCTCGCCTGCGGCGAGGCCGCCCTGTTCTCGTCCCACTGGACGCCCCACGACAGAAAAAGACCCGCAAGCATATGCTCGCGGGTCTTTTTAGTGGGGTGCCCAGTGGGACTCGAACCCACGGTCTCCAGATCCACAATCTGGCGCGTTAACCGACTACGCTATGGGCACCACATCAATGCGCCCGAAGGGACTCGAACCCCCGGCCCACTGCTTAGAAGGCAGTTGCTCTATCCACCTGAGCTACGGGCGCACGTTGTTATCCCATTGGGTTCTGATATGGTTCGCAGCTGTGAGTCGAAGCACGCTGCGAGAAGTATAATACCATAGCCCCGGGGTTCTGTCAAGGGAAAATCAAAACTTTTTTGCACTTTCTGCAAAAACTGCCTCACAGCAGCCACATCCCTGCGAAGCCAAAGGCCAGCCCGAAGGCTGCGCCGACCAGCACATCCCGGATGAAATGCACCCCGGACAGCACCCGCAGCAGACAGATGAGGGCGGCGATGGCCAGCATCCCGACGCCGACGGCAGGGTAGAAGTAGAGCCACACCATCCCAAGGACGGCGGCGCTCAGAGCGTGGCGGGAGGGGCAGGAATTGCCGCGGGTGCTCTTCGGGACGAGGGGGACAAAGCCCGGCTGCTCATAAGGGCGGGGAAAGTTGAGTCTGGCCCGCAGGAGGGTGCCCATCCAGAACGCCAGCCCCGGCACAAGGATGGCCCGGGCGATGACCTGCATAAAATCAAGAGCGCCGCCGCCCCGCCCGACACGGAGCATCGCAAACCACCGGAGGTTGAGCAGCAGAAGGAGCGCCGGATAGCAGACGAAGGGCACGAGGGGGAGCCAGCGGTTGAGCAGGATGATGCCCTCCCGGAGGGCGGGATGCCCCTCGAGCCAGTCGGTCAGCTTCTTGTATCGTTCCGGTGTCATGGTGCTTCCTCCCTGAGAAGATCAGTCAAAGCAGGTGTTGAGGTAGTTTTCCACATCAAAAGGCTCAGGCGTGGAGTCCTTGCGCAGGTAGAGGGGGTGATGGGGGTGGCCCTTCTTGCTGCGGGGGCCGAAGGTCACCCACGGGATGTCGCGCTCCCGTGTCAGGGCCACCATCTCCCGCATCAGACCGGGCAGATAGGCCCGCTTTTCGATGAGGGTGCCCCATGCAGCCCACATGGTGGGCTCGGTTTGGGCCAGCACGGCCCGCAGCCAGCGGAGGTTCTCGTCGCAGAGGGCGCGGTCGGGGGTCTTGTCCATATCGTTGGGGTTCGTGGCCCGCTGGGGGTAGACGTTGAACATGATCCAGCTGTCGAAGCCGTTGGCACTGGCCAGACGCTCCACGCTCTTCAGGGTGGGGTCCAGCGCACCGGGCTGGGCGGTACTGGGGTTGATGCCGATGCAGACCAGCGGGCGGCGGCCCACCCGGCCCAGCACATAGCGGTAAGGCTGGTAGGTGTGCGGCTCGTAGTACCAGATGCCGCCGGGGTATTCGCCGGCTTCCAGCCGGGGGAGAGCGTCACAAAGCATAGATTACCTCGCAAAAAATGGATGTTTCCTTTATCGTACCTTAAAATTTGCGGGAAAGCAACACCTTGCGGCGAGAAAGTCTCCCATATTTTTGATTTTCATGCTATACTAATCCTGTGAAGCTATCCCTCTTCATTTGCTGAAAAAGCAGAAGGAGTTTTATCTATGATGGAAGATTACCGCAGCGCCCTGCGTGCAGGCCAGCGTGCCTACCGGGCCAGTGTGGCCCGGGGCCAGTCGCCCTATCTCGCGGTGCTGGACGAGATCATTGCCGACGCAGACATCGTGGCGCAGGAGCCTCTGGGGCTGGTGGACATCCCGGCCGAGAGCATCGTGGGCACCAAGACCGCCGGACGCCACACCGCCTTTGCCTCCAACTTCATGCCCCTCCTCGAGGACGACACCGAGTTTGCCGTCAAGTGGTCGAACCTCTGTGAAGCCCATCTGGAAGAGGGCATCCATACCCCCATCATTGCCTTCGAGTACATGAACCGGTTCTATGTACAGGAGGGCAACAAGCGGGTCTCCGTCCTCAAGTATTATGAGGCCGTCAAGATCCCCGGCACCGTCACCCGGCTCATCCCGGCCAGAAACGACACGCTGGAAAACAAGCTCTACTATGAGTTCCTCGATTTCTATAAGCTTTCCCGCATCAACAACGTCAGCTTCTCCCGGCTGGGCGGCTATGCGAAATTGCAGACGCTGGCCTGCAAGGCCACGGGTGAGGCGTGGACGGAGGACGACCGGCTGAATTTCTCGGCCCTCTACACCATGTTCAGCCAGCAGTTCTATGCGCTGGGCGGCGGCTCGCTGGGGCTGACGCCGGGAGATGCGCTGCTGGTGTATCTGTCGGTGTACCGCTATGCCGACGCCTGCCAGTCCACCCCCACGAAGGTGCGGGAGAATCTGGCCCGGCTCTGGGATGAGGTGAAGATCCTTGCCGAACCCCACGCCGTGGAGCTGCTGCTGGAGCCGAAGCGCAGCGCAGAGCCGCTGCTGAGCAAGCTGAACATCTTCAGCTCCCGGCCCAGCGAACTGCGGGTGGTCTTCCTCCACGAGCACAATGCCCAGACCAGCGCGTGGGTGCGTGGACAGGACAAGGGCCGTGCTGCGCTGGTGAAGGCGTTCCCCGACAAGCTCTTCGTCAGCTGCCGGGAGAACATCAACCCCGAGGTGGATGCCGAGCAGGTGCTGGAAGAGGTGGCCCACGACCATGCGGACATCGTCTTTACCACCAGCTCCCGGATGCACACCGCCTGTCTGAAGGTGGCAGCCCAACACCCCAAGACCCGCTTCCTCAACTGCTCCCTCAACGCGCCCCATCCGCTGGTGCGCACCTACTACCCCCGCACCTACGAGGTGACGTATCTGCTGGGGATGCTGGCAGGCATCGTTTCCCGCAGCGACCGGGTGGGCTATGTGGCCGCGAACCCGGTGTACGGCGTACCGGCGGCCATCAACGCCTTTGCACAGGGCGTGCGGGCTGTCCGGCCCGAGAGCCGGGTGGTGCTGCGGTGGGCCTGCCTGTCGGATGAGAGCCATCCGCAGGACTTCTCCGACCGGAAGGACATCGAGGTCTTCTACAGTCAGGACTTCCGGGAGCCGGAAGGGACCTACCGGGATTACGGACTCTGCCGCCGCCTGCCCGACGGCGTATTGCAGCCGCTGGGCCTGCCGGAGTGGCGGTGGGATGTCTTCTTCACCGAGATCGTCCGGTCGGTGTTTGCCGGGACGTGGGACAGTGCCCCCGGCGGCAGGGCCATCAACTACTGGTGGGGCCTCAAGAGCGGGGCCGAGCGGGTGGAGTACCCCATCCGGCTGGGCAGCGGCACGGTGCAGCTGCTCAGGATGGCCGAGCGTCAGCTCTGCGAGGGAGAGCTTCAGGTCTTCCCCACCGAGAGCTACAGCCAGAGCCATGTCCTCCACCATGCGGCTTCCGGCATCTATACGCCCAAGGAACTGATGGAGATGGACTGGCTGGACGAGTGCGTGGAGGGCGAGCTGCCCAGCTACGACGCACTGGACGCCAAGACCCGGGGACTTCTGAACATCAACGGTCTGGACATCGTGAAAGGGACGCCGCAGTAACAGGCGATGCCTCAAGGATAGAAAAGAATGGAGCAAAGCAGCGTGAAAATACTTGCGATCTCGGATGTCCCGTCCGAACTGCTCTGGGACGAGAGCGTCCGCAGGCGGCTGGAGGGCATCGACCTCATCCTCTCCTGCGGCGACCTGCCGAAAAAATATCTGGAATATCTTACAAACTTTACCGCCGCCCCCATCCTGTACGTCCACGGCAACCACGACGGCAGCTACAAAGGGGCAGAGCCCGGGGGCTGCATCTGTGTGGACGATGCAGTCTATGTCTGGAAGGGACTGCGCATCATGGGGCTGGGCGGATGCAGCCGGTACAATAAGGAAGACACCTTCCAGTACACAGAGGGCGAGATGCGGCGGCGTGCCCGGCGGCTCTGGCTGGCGGCCCGGCGGGCCGGGGGAGTTGACATCCTGCTGACCCACGCCCCCGCCAGCGGACTCAACGACGGCACCGACCGGGCGCACAAGGGCTTTCAGGTGTTCAACGACCTGATGGACCTGTATCAGCCCAAGTGGTTCATCCATGGGCATATGCACCTGAATTATGGGGCGAATCTGCCCCGGGTCTGCACCCGGGGCGGCACCACCGTCATCAACGCCACCGAGCGGTATGAGTTCGAGATCCCCGACCCGGTGCAGATACCGAAGAGGAAGCTCTTCGGGAGAGAATGAGGAGACAAAACAATGGAGACAGAACGCGCATTGCAGCAGCTGGAATTGCTGCAGAAAAAATTGTACGCCTATCACTGTGCAGACAGCTCCCTCTATCTGGATGCTGTGACCACCGCGCCCAGCGGCACCGCCGAGGGCCGGGGCGTGGCCATGAGCATTCTGGCCGGTGAGAGCCAGAAGCTGATGACCTGCCCGGAGACGAAGGCACTGCTGGACGAGCTGAGCACCCGCGCCGACGAGCTTGACCTTGTCCACCGCCGGGAGGTGGAAGAGCTTCGCCGCAGCTGTGAGCAGCTGACCCGCATCCCGGCCGAGGAATATATGGCCTATAAGGAGCTGTGCAACCGGGCGGACGATGTCTGGCACAAGGCCAAGGCACAGGACGATTTTGCCCTGTTCTGCCCGGTCTTACAGGAGCTGGTGGACTACAACCGCCGCTTCGCCGGGTATTATGACGCCTCGAAGGCTCCCTATGACGCTCTGCTGAACGAGTACGAGCGCGGCGTGGATATGGAGAAACTGGATCGCTTTTTTGAGACGCTGCGGGAAGGGCTTGTGCCGCTCATCCGGAAGATCGGCGAAAAGCCGCAGATCGACGACAGCTTCCTGCATCAGGAGTACCCGGCGGCGCAGCAGAAGGCTTTTGCCGACTATCTGATGGAGGTGATGGGACTCGACCGCCGTCACTGTGGTCTGGGCGAGACCGAGCACCCCTTCACGCTGGAATTCAATAATAAGGACGTCCGCATCACCACCAACTACGACGAACACAACGTGGCGTCCTCCATGTACTCCGTCCTCCATGAGGGCGGCCACGCCCTGTATGAGCTGGGCATCCGGGACGATCTGCAATATACCTGCCTCGCGGGCGGCGTCTCCATGGGCGTCCACGAGAGCCAGTCCCGGTTCTACGAGAACCTCATCGGCCGGTCGCGGCCCTTTGTGGAGGCGGTCTATCCCAAGATGCAGGCGTTCTTCCCCCGGCAGCTGGGCGGCGTTAGCGCGGAGCAGTTCTACCGTGCGGTCAACAAAGCCCAGCCCAGCCTCATCCGCATCGAGGCCGATGAGCTGACCTACTGCCTCCACGTCATGGTGCGGTATGAGATCGAAAAGCAGCTCATCGGCGGCACGCTGGAAGCCAAGGATGTGCCCGCCGTCTGGGCGAAGCTCTACAAGGAGTATCTGGGCGTTGAGGTGCCCAATGACCGGGATGGCTGCTTACAGGACAGCCACTGGTCGGGCGGCTCCTTCGGCTATTTCCCGTCCTATGCGCTGGGCAGTGCCTACGGTGCCCAGATGCTGCGACGGATGGAGCAGGATGTGGATGTCTGGGGGGCGGCTGCGCGGGGCGACCTTGCGCCCATCACCGGCTGGCTGCGGGAAAAAGTCCACCAGTCCGGCGGGCTGATGGAGCCTGCCGATGTGGTGAAGAACGCCTGCGGAGACTTCAGCCCCGAGGATTATATCCAGTATCTCACCCGGAAGTACACTGAGCTGTACGGCTTATAAAAACAGGAAAAGGCGTCTGCACAAACGGATGTGCAGACGCCTTTTTTGCAGTGGAAAGCATCACAACTCCAGCTTGCCGGAGACCTTGTTGATGACATAGTAGGCAGCGCCCTCTTCGGGCTTGACGTAGACCTTGCAGGACTGGACGCCCACCTTGTGGGTGGTGCGGTAGTCGGCCTTGGCGCGCTCGACGACATCGGTGATGTTGTACTGACTGGTGCCGAATTCAACGTAGACCTCCGGGGTGAGCGGGGGGCGGCCGCGGCGCTGTGCGGTATCGGAAGCCTTGCGCTTCTTCGGCTCTGCCGCAGGAGTTTCGGGAGCAGCGGCCGCTGCGGGGACAGCAGACTTTTTCTCAGACATAGCGTATACCTTCTTTCCTGTATTCCTCTGCAAATGGAAAACGCGGATGATTTCCGGGCCGGAAGCTGTAGCTCGGTCTGCCCGGCCATTTTCTGAATGTGCCAACGATTCAGGGCACTATACTTATATAATAGTTATTTCTTTGACGTTTGTAAAGTGTTTTTTGGAAAAATCATCCGCTTTGCCCGGTCAAATGAGGGCCAAATTCCGACAAAACGAGGAAGATGCAGAGGGAAAAAAGAAACTGGCGGGATTTGTGCGAGTCTTGAAGGGCTATCCGGAAGAACAGCGGCGGGAAAAAGCAGAAATTTGCCGAGTTGCAAGCTGCATCTTGATTTTAGGCGAAGAATCCGCTATAATATCTATGTTATCCATACAACAGAATGCGCCGGTGTGTCGGAATGGCAGACGAGGGGGACTCAAAATCCGCTTCGTGATTTTTCTTGTCTGTACGAGAAATTCACGAGTGTGCGTTGAATTTTGAAGGTTTGTCGAAGCAGGATTTCTTACATCCCTCCTGAACATCCCTCCAATCTTCAGAAACCGGTACGAATGTCTCAAAATTGAATATCAGCCGATGTGGCGGAATGGCAGACGCAAACGACTCAAAATCGTTCGGGAAACCATGTGGGTTCGAGTCCCACCATCGGCACTTCATCATAAAACAGCTTAGGATCGAAAGATTTTAGGCTGTTTTTCTTTTTTGCCCATTTTTTATACTTTGGCGTTTTCTGGGAAGATATTGACGATTGCATTCGCCGAAGATACCTTACTGGAGAAATCCAGATGTGTATAAATGTTGCTTGTCGTGCTGATGTCGCTGTGCCCCAGCCACTCCTGAATCTCCTTCAGGCTCACGCCATTGGCATAGAGCAGACTGGCGCAGCTATGGCGCAGATCGTGAAAGCGGATACGCTTCATCTGGTGTGCGACCAGAAAATCCGGGAAATGTTGGCTCAGGAAATCGGGCCGAATCCGTTTTCCCATCGGGTCTACATAGATATAGTCAAGATAATCGGTGCAATAGCTTTTGCCGCAGACCTTCCGATTCTGCTCCTGCTCCTTTTTCATTTTATTGAGCATCTGCTCACAGGCAGGGATTAGGGGAAGTGTCCGGCAGCTCGACTTTGTTTTTGTCTTATCTCGTGCGATTTCTGTTAGCGTTCCGTTGACCTTTGCGGTCACAACCGTATGCTGAATGCTGATTTTCTTGTTTTCAAAGTCAATGGCATCCCATTTCAAGCCAACAACTTCACTGCGCCGCAGGCCGT
>ENA-OROK01003774-OROK01003774.1-human-gut-metagenome-genome-assembly--contig:-NODE-3774-length-11647-cov-2.571515_pt1 | contig 11647 bp, 9 predicted proteins | sample MGYA00242127_ERZ509046 | MGnify/ENA primary metagenome ERZ509046 (study PRJEB26280, sample SAMEA2338728) | human gut metagenome | biome: human gut; feature: human-associated habitat; material: faeces... | reverse complement strand
TCCTGCCGTAACGCTGGCTGATCCACCCGGCGAACGAGGCGCCGAGGATACATCCGATCAACGCACTACTTACCACGAAGCCCTCCAAAGCGTTCGCCTGATCCAACGGAAGTCCTTGCGGCTCGATGAAGAACTTACGCAAAGACTCTACCGTACCGGAGATCACCGCCGTGTCATACCCGAACAGCAGACCTCCCAAGGTAGCGACCAAGGTAAGAGCGAAAATATAAGTGTTGTTATTTTTCATGGAATAGATTTATTCATTAAAAACTGAGAATTGAGAGCTGAAAACTAGGGCTTACGCACGATAATTTTCAATTCCCAATTCTCGATTTTCAATTATTTAGATATGCAGATTTACAATCATCTCGTATAATTCCTGCTTACCGCTGATCTGTTTCGGCTCGCCGTCACGCAAAGCGATCGTACGAAGATCTTCCAGCGTAAGCTTGCCATCCTCGAATGCCTTGCCCTCACCGGCATCGAAACTAGCGTAGCGCTCGGCACGCATCTTGCGGTAATCTGAGTGCTCAAGGATATCGGCGGCGATCATCAAGGCACGGGCGAAAGCGTCCATACCACCGATATGAGCGATGAAGATATCCTCCAAGTCCGTAGAATTACGGCGGGTCTTGGCGTCGAAGTTCGTACCGCCGTTACCGAAGCCGCCGTTACGGATGATTTGCATCATGGCTTGGATGAGTTCGTAGTTGTCGATGGGGAACTGGTCGGTATCCCATCCGTTCTGGTAGTCGCCACGGTTGGCGTCAATGGAACCCAACATGCCTGCGTCTACGGCGCAAGCCAGTTCGTGTTCGAACGTGTGCCCGGCCAATGTGGCATGGTTCACCTCGATGTTCACCTTGAAGTCCTTCTCCAAGCCGTGTGCACGCAAGAAACCGATAACCGTTTCCGTGTCCACATCGTACTGGTGCTTGGTCGGCTCCATCGGTTTCGGCTCGATGAGGAACGTGCCTTTGAAGCCTTTGGCGCGGGCGTAGTCGCGGGCGGCCTTCAGCATCTGTGCCAGATGTTCCTTTTCACGCTTCATGTCGGTGTTCAGCAAGCTCATGTAGCCTTCGCGTCCGCCCCAGAACACGTAGTTGCTTCCACCCAGTTCGATGGTGGCGTCGATGGCATTCTTGATTTGTACGGCTGCGCGTGCCACCACGTTGAAATCCGGGTTGGTGGCCGCACCGTTCATATAGCGTTCGTGTCCGAATACATTGGCCGTACCCCAAAGGTTCTTGATGCCCGTGGCCTGCATCTTTTCCTTGATATAAGCCACGATGGCCTTCATGTTGGCTTCATATTCCTCGATGGAATTGCCTTCGGAGATGAGGTCCACGTCGTGGAAGCAGAAATATTCGATACCCAGTTTCTCCATGATTTCAAAACCGGCGTCAGCCTTCTGTTTGGCAACGGTCAGGGCATCGGCGCCCTGGTTCCAGGGGAACGTCTTCGTGCCGCCGCCGAACTGGTCGCCGCCTTCTGCGCAAAGGGTGTGCCACCAAGCCATGGCAAATTTCAACCAGTCTTTCATCTTCTTACCCATGATGACCTTTTCGGCATCATAATAGCGGTATGCCAATGGGTTTTTGCTCTCTTTTCCTTCGAATTTAATCTTTCCGATACTCGGAAAATACTCTTTCTGTGCCATAATTTTCTTCGTTTAAAATAAGGTTTATGAAAATAATTTTGAATTTAATGGATTTGTTCGATGCTTCGGAGTACGTTTAACCAACGTTGGTAAGCCTCTTCGTAGGCTGGTTGCAAGGCGGTATCCGGCTCGATGACCTTCAGCCGTTCGAGTGAGGAGAATGCCTCGCGGTTGTCTTTATAGATACCTGCGCCTATGCCCGCTCCTTTGGCCGCGCCTACGGAGCCGTCTGTCTCATACAGCTCGATGACGGCACCCGTCACTCCTGCCAATGTGTCGCGGAAGAGGGGGCTGAGGAACATGTTGGCTTGTCCGGCGTGGATTTTGTTCACATCCATGCCCATGCCTTTCATCACGTCGATGCCGTAGCGGAAAGAGAAGACAATGCCTTCCTGGGCGGCGCGCACGATGTGGTTGCGGCCATGGATGTTGAAATTGATGCCATGCACGGCGCAGCCCGTTTCCTTGTTTTGCATGACACGCTCGGCTCCGTTGCCGAAAGGAATGATGCTGAGGCCTTCGCTGCCCACGGGCACGCTCTCGGCCATGCGGTTCATCTCTTCGTAGCTGTATCCTTCGGGTACGACATTGCGGCGCACCCATGAATTCAGAATACCGGTGCCGTTGATGCAGAGCAATACGCCGAGGCGCGTCTGTTCCGTGGCGGGGAATGCCGCGCGGTTGTAAGTCCCTGCGGCGTGGTTGACGTGGGCGAAAGTGTTGACACGCGAGAGCGGGTCGTAATTCACCGTTCCGTTCACACCGTACACTACGCCCGAGGTGCCGGCCGTAGAAGCGATTTCACCGGGATTGAACACGTTGAGCGAAAGGGCATTGTTTGGTTGGTCGCCCGCACGGTAAGTCACGGGTATGCCGGCCTTGATGCCTAACTCTTCGGCTACGGTCTCCGTCACCCGTCCCTGTTCGCTGAAGGTGGGGCGTATTTCGGGAATCAGGTCCATGCTGAAGCCGTAGTATTCCATCAGCTCCTTGCAGACGCAGTTGTGCTTGAAGTCCCAGAACATGCCTTCCGAGAGCCCGGAGACGGTGGTGCACGCCGTACCCGTCAGCCTCATGGCAATGTAGTCGCCGGGCAGCATGACCTTGTCTATTTTCTCATATACCTCCGGTTCGTGTTCCTTCACCCATGCCAGTTTGCTGGCGGTGAAGTTGCCCGGTGAGTTCAGCAGGTGGATCAGGCAAAAGTCTGCGCCCAACGTTTCCATGGCTTTTTGCCCGTAGGGGACAGCCCGGGAGTCGCACCAAATGATGGCCGGGCGCAGGGCTTTTTGTGTGCGGTCTACACATACCAAGCCGTGCATCTGGTAACTGATACCGATGGCAGCCAACCCTTCTTTCAGGGCAGATATCGGCCGGCCGGCCTTTTCGGCGGCAGCGGCCATGGCTTCGGCCGTGGCACTTTTCAGGTAGTTCCACCACGATTCGGGTTCTTGTTCCGCCCACCCGGCCTTCAGGCTCAGGATGGGAGCTTCCTGCTTGGGGTAAAAGGCTGTGCTCAACGTCTTTCCGGTTTGTGCGTCCACCACACAAGCCTTGACCGAAGAACTGCCTATGTCATATCCTATCAAATACATAACAATAGATGTGTTTTTGTTTTACGGTATTGTTGATAGGTGCAAATATAAGTGAGTTTTCCCGTCGGCGGTTCGTCCGGAGGTTAAAAAAATCTTGTGTCAGGACGGGAAAAGCGGTTTTTCTGATTTATATCAGATTTATAGGCTTCGGGCGTTTTGTACTTGAATGAAAAAACCGTATCTTCGTCATACGGATTGTAAAGATGCAGAGCTGGATATGGAAAAGGGTTTGACCGCAGACAAGATACCGTCTTTTGCGACATTGTCCGACGAGGAACGCCGGGCGTTGTCGGATATTCTGGTCGTGCAGAAAGTCCGGAAGAAACAGATGGTAGTGAAAGACGGGCAGATATGTCATTACATGTTTTATGTGTGCAAAGGATTGTTGCGCCAGTTCTATTTCAAAAACGGGCGTGAAATCACGGAGCATTTCACTTGCGAGGGCAACATAGCCTATTGTATAGAAAGCATTTTCAAGAACAAACCGTCGCACTTGATGATGGAAGCATTGGAAAACAGCGAGTTGTGCCTCATACCGTACGCCGGTCTGGTGGAGCTTTCCTTATTATATAAAGGTATAGCCGAATGGTTGCGTCATTTTCTGGAAAACAATCTGATTCTGCATCAGGTGAAAGCCGATTCATGGCGTTTCGAATCGGCCCGCGAACGCTACGAACGCTTTTTGAGAGAACTCCCTACGGTGGCAGGCAGGGCCTCGGTCAACGACATGGCGTCTTACCTGCTGATGACTCCCGAGTCGTTGAGCCGAGTACGTTCGGCGGTGTCGAATGTGGCAGGGAAGAAATCGGGTTATATTCAAAAAATAGAAGAAGAATGAAAAGAACATTTGAAGAGGCGTTGGAGCATCGCCGTAGTTATTACTCCATAGGAAGCAGTTCGCCCGTGTCGGACGAAGAGCTCATACGTGTGGTCCGTCAGGCTGTGAAACACGTTCCGTCGGCATTCAACTCACAATCGACGAGAATCGTGTTGTTGTTGGGCGACGAGCACAAAAAACTTTGGGATATCGTGAAAGATACCTTGAAAGCGCGTATTCCGGCCGAGGCTTTTGTCAAGACGGAGGCTAAGATTGACGGTTGTTTTGCGAGTGGCCACGGCACGGTGTTATATTTTGAAGACATGTCTGTGGTAAGAGGGTTGCAGGATGCTTTTCCTTCTTACAAGGATAATTTTCCGACGTGGGCCCAACATACTTCTGCAATGCACCAGTTTGCCATTTGGGCGATGTTGGAAGAACGGGGATTGGGAGCTTCCCTTCAACATTATAATCCTTTGATAGACGAGGAAGTCCGCCGTACATGGGAGTTGCCTGAAGATTGGATGCTGATAGCGGAAATGCCTTTCGGGGTCCCGACCGGTGAACCGGAAGACAAGGATTTTGGAGACGTAGACAAGCGCATGAAGGTTTTCCGCTGAGGAGGCCTTCTGCAGCGGTCTGTAATTTACCATAATCGTTGTTTTCCATCTACCATTTCAAAGATTCGTTCATCATTTCCACGTGAATGGTTACGAAGATAGAGTAATGCTCCTTCGGGAGCATTATAATTCATGGAGGTATATGGATTGCCATCGAATAGGTTTGGGAATTGGTTGACAAAATCGCAGGATATGATACCCTTGGGACTTATGAGTCTGCCCTGCAAGGATAGGCTGTCGTATGTTGTTTCGTACAAAGCCAACTCGGCTATGTGGCAATAACACTTTTCCGGTCCGTAGTATCGGATGTAGCGGTAAGTTTTCTTTGTCGGAAGGTATGCTGTATTGTGTGTACAGGCGCTGTGTTATTCTCTTTCTATCAGCCCTTCGTCTTCCAGAATCTTCTTGTATTGCAAATAATCGTATAGTTTCTGTTCCCAAATCTTCGGGTCATCTTCGTTCTCATCCGGAGAGGGTACAGTACACTCCTTTTCCCGTATGACGTGCGATGGGGCATCAACTTCTTCAGGTGTGATTTCTATGACTTCGATTTCCACTTCATCTCCTACATGGATGTCTCCTCCATGCCAACTCCAGTTCTCGCTTTCGTTGGTATATCCGGACGGACACCATATCGCTCCCCACCAACGGGAAAACTCAAAGGAAATGGTACATCCTTCAGGTAAACCGACTTTGTGGGTTTGATTGCCCCATGTCGTACTTTTGACGATAAATCCTTTCATATTATTGGTCTATTTGATAAGCCCCTTTTCTTTTAGTTCGGCTTTAAGCTGCTCGTAGCGTGCTTTCATCTTTTTCCTGTCACTTTGTTGAGTGGTAAGTGGTTGTGACGTTTGCTCCGTTTCCACGATGCGTATTTTGATTTTATCTCCTATTTGCAAAGGGTGGTCTATCCATGTGTACCTCTCTTTGAAGTTACTACCGGCTGCCACCATCCTGTTACCGGTTTTTCTTCCGCATGATATGAAGATATAGGCGAAATTGTAAGTACCGATGGTGACGGCTTCTTTTTCGTTGATTTGGATTTCTGCTCCTATCATAAAAACTTGTCTTTATATCAACCCTTCGTCTTCCAAAACTTTCTTAAGCTTTTGGTAAGTCTTTAACTTGAATTGCCAATTCTCAGGAGAATCATCCGTTTCTTGAGGATTGGGGCAGGTGTGCGGGTATTTAAGTACGGGCGGTGTCGCTTCATCGAATTCCGCAAACTCTATTTCTATTTTGTCTCCCACATGCAATTCACCGCCTTTCCAAATCCAATGCCGTTCTTCTTTAAGGTTGTAACCTCCGATGCTCCAAAAGCAATATTTGTCTCGTTCCATAGCATTGACCGCGATGCCGACTCCGCCATCGGGCATACCTATTTTGCAAGTCTCACCGTTCCAAGTGGTGCTTTTTACAATCAATCCTTTCATTGTTTCAGTCTTCTTTTGCGATTAAACCTTTTTCTTCCAGTTCCTTTTTAAGTTGTTCGTAGCGTGCCAACATCTCTTTACGGTCCTGTTTTTCGGTTTTTACAGGGGGAGATGGGTTTGGGCTTTCCACGATTTGGATTTTCACTTTGTCTCCTTGGCGCGGAACGACACTGATCCAATGGTAACTGTTGGAGTAATCAAGTCCATGTGCATAGATATAACCCGTGTCGTCTTGCCTCATCGCCGTATCAAGCAGAACAAAAGAAAAATTCTCTGCCGCGACCGTGACGGGAGTATCGTTATTGATTTGAATTTCTAGTCCGAGCATAGTGGGGATATATTGTTTTTTATTTTGCAAAGATACATTTTCCATCGGGAGTCAGACCTTCTGCCGATATATAAATATCTTTGCAGTTGGAATTGTTGTAGAATTCTATAGTTGCAGTACCATTATCGTCTGTTTTTACATTGGGTGCCCAGTAAAGTGTGCGCCGGAAATCCTCCATGGGGGGAAGTTCGCCATAGTTGTTCATTTCGAAAATCGATGGTTTGTTGTATCCTTGGAAATAAGTATATCTGGTTCCCTTTTCCATCTTCCGTTTGGGGGTATTGTGTGTGTAGACGAAGATGGTAACGTGGTTCCGTAGGTCCGGATGGAAATAAAAGGAACGGCTGGCTTCTTCATTTTCGGTGATGTACACAGATTTGGCTTCATTCAGGAAATACGGGAACGGTTCTATGGTGGAACGATTGAGGGTATCCGTATTTGTGGTATCGTCATGGGTGGTCTTATAGAACATATTGTTCAGAATCCATACGATGTTTCTGTTTTTATATCTTAAATCGGACTGGTCTCCCGGAGAAGCCAGCCATCCGGGAGTCCCTTCTATGAAGGGGTTCCTTTCAAGTAGCCACTCGTCAAATCCCGGAATGTCTTTTCCTTTGTCCAATATGTCGTCTGTTTCTTCGTCGCAATCGTAGTAGATGTCTGCCCAATACATTCCTCTTTTTTCTGATTGCCATGCCGCCTTGGCTCCTTCGGAATAATGCCGTCTGGCTTTTACTTTGACTGTGGGCAAAGCATGTAGTTTTTCCGTGATAGGAACGTGGACATGGACGGCGGAGTCATAAGTGGCTTGGAAACGCAAGTTAGGAGCGGGCAAGGGAAGTGCTTCGCATTCGTACGGGGAAAGCTTCCGCTTGTCCGGGCTGAACCGCCTGTCGATGCCGATGAAATATTTTCTTTTCTTTTTTTCCACTTCCGCCGTAATGTGCATGTTCCATTCCCCGTAAAGGTCGGGGAGGTCGAAGCCGTAGAATCCTGTGCTGTCGGTTTGTGTCTCTCCATATTGGATACCGTTGTTTCCGTATAATACGGCTTTCAGGGGGATGTGGTTTATCGGCAGAGATTTGCCGAGGGCTTTGATTCTCCCGAACAGGTATAGTTTGTCTTCAATGGGTTGTATCTCTTTTCCAAAGTCTTTCTGATACGTCATGAGTTTCCAGTCATACCGCCTCCAACCTTGCGTCATCATCAACAGGTCGGCTGCCTTGCGGTGTGTGGAGTCGTCGCTTTCGAAGTAATATTCCGGATGGCGGATATATCCTTTGACTTCTGAAGACAATAACAAGTAACTTTTTATGTGGCCTTGGTTTCCGTTTCCCATGGTGGCCGCGTCCATGGCAGAAAAGGAGAACGAGGCGTGTGGTTGTGTTTGCACCCTAAGTTTGATTAACCCGTATGGGGATAATGACGGAGTTTCCGTTGTTATCCGTATGCTGTCTGTTTCATGCGGATGGGGGTAAATGAAAAACAGCCGTTCGCTGAGAATCTGCCCTTGGCTGTCGAAGACGGTCAGTTGGTTTACCCCTTCGGGCAGGCTGTCGCGGTGGAACTTCATTTGGAAGCCTTCCCTTATGGTCAGTGTGTCGCATGTGGAAAGTTTTCCGTAATGTATGAGGGAATATCCCAACAACCGGTTCTTTATGCTTTCCGTGCCGTGGAGGTCCACGGTCACTTCATCTCCTGCCATACCATTGAGGGACATGACGCACCCCTCCTTTTCCGCTTGGGGCAATGAGAATGTTTGTTCATGGCCATTGGGTTCCGTTAAATGGAGTTGAAAAGTAGATTCGTCGGGCAAGATATCAAAGACACTCCGTCCTTCATTGTCCGTTTGGATGTGGCACAAGGTGTTCCCATCTTTATCTGTGACTTTTCCTTCCGTCCGGATATATTTCCCGTTTTCGTCTGTTACGAGGAAAGCCACTTTGCTTTTCAATCCTTTGACCAGTTTGCCTCCCTCCGGGTAGAAACTTACGTTCAGTTTTTCGGTGGGCTGTATGCTTGTTTCTCTGTAATCCGGCAGCCTATGCCGATAGTTTCTTGAGTCTATGATTTTCCGGTTGTAATTTCCCGGACTGTCAGGTTTACGGAAAATGGGAAAAACGTGCGAAAAGATGTCGGTGTTTCCCCAGTTGGTCATATAGCGTGTATAGGCTCGTACTTCATAGAAGTCCGAGCCGTATATACTGTCAAGTGTGATGTCTCCGTAGGTCTGTCCGTGGTCGTCGATTTTAAGTTTCTTTTTTTTATTACTTCTCCACTCGGATTGACCAATTCCACGTAAAGCACCCTGCTGATATCCGTTGGTTTACAGTCATAAGCTCTTGTCACGTATGCCTTGAACCATATCTTTTCCCCTAAGAAATATCCGGTATTGTCGAAATGCAAGTAAACTTTTTCTTGCATTAAATTCTTTCCGGACAACATGAGGCGTCCCATGTAAGTGAGGAGGCTGTCGCTTGTGGTTAAGCCCTTTGCTTTGTCTTGTGCATGGCTGTGGATATATGTAAAAACAAAAATCGGTATAAGTAACAAGAGTTTATGAATCATAATGGACGTGTTTAGTGAATGTTTTTTTGACCTCTCTGCTTATTCATAACATTCTTTTTTATTGGTTTACAAAGGCAAAGCTATTTCTTTTTGGTGAGTTGTACAACAGGCGGTAACAAGCTTGCGACATAGTGAAAAGCATTCGTTACATTTAACTGTAATTAGGCTTATGTAGAAGGTGGATGGCGGAATGAAGTGAAGGAGGGAAAGAAAAAGAGGATGCACTTCATTTGTGGTGCATCCTCTTTAGGAAATTTATTTAATAATAGCCGTTTGCGGATTACGTACTCCTTTGGCTTCCGTGAGGAAAGCTTTGGCGCTTCCGAAACGTAAGTACATGTCCAGGCGTACGGGCAAGTGGTTTTTGTCGTCGGTGATGTAGAACGTGACCACTTCCTTTTCCTTGCCGTCTTCGTACTCCACGAATGAGAATACGAGGCAGCGGTATTTGGTTTTACTTTCTTCCATTTTGAAATTCTTTTTCCCACGGTAGATGAGTGTTTGTTCTTCCACCTTACCACCGTCGGCCATAGGGAATTTGATTTTCTGTCCTACTTTGTAGTCGGAGGCATCGAATGAGCGTGCCCGGAGCATCATGCTGAGCATGTCGTAGACGCATACGTTGCTTTTCTGGTCGTTCAGACGGATTTCGTCTTTGTGGGTTTTGAAACGTTGCTTGATGTGATTCTTGCCGTCGGGGTAACTGTACCATGCTTCGTCTACTGTGTAGCGGTCGCCTTCCAATGCTCCTTTACGGTAGTAAAAAGGAACCAACTCGTCATTGACAATACTGACCAAGGTGTCGCGTAGTACAAAGAGTTTGTCTGCCATCTTATTACCTTTTGTGATGAGATGGCAGCGATAAGCTTCTTGGCCTTGGTAGCTTGTGTTTTTAATGCTCATATTGGCTGTTCCGACAGTCACCCAAATGAATTTCCAGTTGAAATATAATTTGTATGAAAGATCCTCTCCCGCAGAGAATGCGTTATTCTCTGCGGTGCATTGTGCGCTGGCCGGAAGTGCTATGATTCCCATCAAAGAGAATAGTAGCCATAGTATGGTTGTTTTTTTCATTGTTTCCTATTTTTATCTGTTTCGTTCTCTTTCAGCGTTACGTTGTTTGATTTTCTTGTCTGCATCCGGTTTTTGTTTGGTGATGGCTTCCGGCTTCTGTTTGTTCAATGGAATGCCTCTCACATCCCAGTCTTGTTCTACTTCCCAACGGGCTCTTAGCGTCAAAGGCTTGGGGAAGTAGAAAACTTCTTCCGGCTGACGGTTTGCGGTATAGTCTCCGGTGGTCCATTTTCCGTCGTTGTTTCGGTCTATGAAAAGGCGCAGGTAATATTCGCCCGGTTTCAGATAGAAAAAGTCTGCCCGGTTGTTTACGGCTTTGGCGCTTCGTACTACCTTGTCGCTGTTGTCCATGAGTTGTACGATAGCGGCAGTGTCTGGCAGGATAAGACGGATGAACAGCGAGCTGAATTCTTCTTCCGGAGTAACGGGGATTTCTTTTTTTATAGCTGTGCTGACTTTTCCCAAAACACTCGTTACTGCGTTGCTGTCTGCCTCGAACTTGTATTTGTCTCCAGGGTGCCACTCTGCGTACAGCATATAGCTGCGCATGTCTCCTTCCACTGGAAGAAAGAGGTAAGGCTCTTCAAGCCATAAACTGTCTTTTTGTTTATAGAAATGCAGTGCGGTGGTGTCTATCCCGGCTATCGGCTCGGCAAATGTGAACTTGATGTTTTGTGTAGGGGCAATACCGCCCGTCGGCTGCATTTTGTAAGTGAGGTCTTCACGTAAGAACGGATTGGGTTTGGCAACATACTTTTCCTTTTGACGACGTTTGGCCTTCTTTTGCTGGTCTTCCCACTCCTCGATTTTCTTTTGTCGTTCTTTGACCTGTTGCGTACGGGTAACCTTGGGTATCAAATCAAGCGTATCCGTGCGGTAAGTTAATTGTCCCAAAGTATCGGTATCCAGATAAGTCAGGCTAAAAGTGAGTGTATCTTTATTGGAAACCAAAGTATCCGTAATCCAATAGGTCAATGTGTCATTGTTTGAGGAACGTTCCAGTATCATATCTTCCGTGCCTTCGAAATTCAATCCTTTCAAAGTCGGCAGGGTGTCTGAAGGGCCGGTAAAATAGATGGTGAACATATCCGGAATGGGACGTTCTGTCTTTAAAAGATGTAAATCCTGATAGTCTTCCGTGAATCCCCGGAGAATGACATTGTCCGGATAGAAGTGGGTGTAAGGTATGGTCTTGATGGTGTCGATGTGCGTGCTATCTATCCAGACCGTGTCTTGACGCGTATCGGGAGCACATGTCGGTTCGATGATGACGGAATCGAAAGCAATCTTTTCGGCCTTTTGGCTGAAACGGAAATCTCCGTCCATATCCTGCAGGCCGTAGATACGATATTTTCCCGGTGCGACGCCTTTGATGGTGAATTGCCCGCGGCTGTTGGTACGGGACACGCGAGTGAAGGATTGTGTCGTAAAAGCACTGTCGGATAAATCGACATACAATCCCACCAACATACCTTTGATAGGCTCAAGGTTTTCGGCTTCCAACAATGTACCGGAGACTTCCATCGTATCGATTTCCGTACCGGTAGAG
>ENA-OROK01003765-OROK01003765.1-human-gut-metagenome-genome-assembly--contig:-NODE-3765-length-11666-cov-4.415296_pt1 | contig 11666 bp, 6 predicted proteins | sample MGYA00242127_ERZ509046 | MGnify/ENA primary metagenome ERZ509046 (study PRJEB26280, sample SAMEA2338728) | human gut metagenome | biome: human gut; feature: human-associated habitat; material: faeces... | reverse complement strand
AAGAGCAGCACGACGAGGTTGACGGCGAAATTCACGATGCCGCCCACGAGCCACTGCCCCGCCCTGGGAAGGTAGCCCAGCACCGATTGCAGGTTGCTCTCGGACCAGAGGTCGTAGCCGGTTTTCTGCTGGATGAGTCCGGCGACGTGCCGGACGGGCGTGATGACCGACTGCGGATCGAGGGCCACGCCCTGGATTTTGTCGACGACCATCCAGACGATCAGGCTGATCGGAACGAGGAAGAAGAAGATCGCCTCGCCGAGCAGCAGCGACGCCGCAAGGCTCCGCCGCCACCGCCGCCGTTCGCTCAAGAACCACATCTGACGCCGCAGCAGCACGTAGATCGTCACGGCCCCCAGCAAGCCGCCCAGAAACGGCGTCAGCTCGGCGAAGATCGTGAGACCCAGCCCCGCGATAAGCACGAAAAGCGAATAACGCCAGTATTTTTCACGCACCGAAAGCATACCCCGGCCCCGCGCAAGGAACGTGCCGCAGGCTTCCGGACCGGGAGGCCGGAATGTTGAAATATCGTCGACTGAAAATTTGCGCTATTCTATTGCGGCTCACAAATATTTGATATATATTTGCGCCATGGAAGGAATGGCTGAAATCGTCTGCACAGACACCCCGGAAATGAGTTCCCACGATTGGCGAAAAGCTCTTTCAGGACACACATACGACTGACGAGGGATGTTCCTGCAACGGGAATGTCTCTCGCCGTTTTCTCAAAACGGCCGAATCCGGAAACCGAAACGCCGCGAAAAAGGAAACAAACGATCCATCTACAACGAAACCCCAAAAAATCCCTTATTCACAAAAACCAACGTTTATGAAGAAATTTTTCCTTCTCATGCTCTCGGTCTTCGCATTTTGCGCAGCCGATGCGCAGGTGACGACTTCGGGAATGAACGGCACGGTGACCGACGCCGACGGACAGCCGCTCGCCGGCGCCACGGTCATCGCCGTGCACACCCCTTCAGGCACGCAGTACGGCGCCGTGAGCGACAAGAACGGCGGCTACAACCTGCAAGGACTGCGCACGGGAGGTCCCTACACGGTGACCTTCTCGTTCGTGGGCTGCCAGAGCGTCGAATTCCCGGGACTGATGCTGTCGCTGGGCCAGACCCTCAAGCGCGACGCTTTCCTCAAGGACAGCCAGCAGCTCGAAGCCGTGGTCATCACGGCCGACGGCAAGAACAGTTCGATGAACGTCAACCGCGCAGGGGCGGTCACCAGCATCTCCAACGAGCAGATCGAACTGATGCCTACGGTCAACCGCAGCATGAACGACATCATGAACCTCACGCCGCAGGCTTCGTCCCCCACGTCGGGCCTGGCCAGCGGCGGCGGCAACTACCGCCAGTCGTACGTGACGGTCGACGGCGCGGCGTTCAACAACATGTTCGGCATCGGCGGCAACCTGCCCGCAGGCGGTTCGCCCATTTCGCTCGACGCGCTGGAGCAGGTATCGGTGTCGATAACCCCCTTCGACGTGCGCCAGAGCGGATTCACGGGCGGAGCGATCAACGCCGTCACCAAGTCGGGAACCAACGACCTGAAGGTCTCGGCCTACCTCTACTCCAAGAGCGACCAGCTCCAGGGCGACAAATACGACGGCGGCAAACTGTCGCTGAGCGAGATGCGGAACAACACGCTCGGATTCAGCGTCGGCGCCCCGATCGTCAGGAACAAGCTCTTCGTGTTCGCCAACTTCGAGCGTGAGTGGAACACCACGCCGGGCAACTCCCGGCTGGCCCGCACGAGCGAAAGCCAGGATTTCGGCAAAGCCCTGCAATACAACCGCCCGACGACCGCGAAACTCGACGAGATGAGCCGGTTCCTGATCGACAACTACGGCTACAACCCCGGCGCCTACCAGAACTATTCGGTGAAGACGCCCGGCTACAAGCTCATGGCACGCGTGGACTGGAACATCAACCGCAACCACGCGCTGAACGTGCGGTTCAGCCGGACGCAGAACAAGTATTCGTCGGCCCCGTCGTCGTCCATTTCGCCGCTCAACGCCGGCAAAGTGTACGACAAGGACGTTTACGGCCGCACCTCGGTCTACGCCATGTATTTTGGGAATTCGCGCTACTATCAGGAGCAGAACTTCACGTCGGTGGCCGCCGAACTCAACTCCCGCTTCATGGACAGCCGCCTGACGAACACGCTGCGCTACACCTATTCGCACCAGTACGAGCCGCGCAGCTACGACGGCGGCATCTTTCCGACGGTGGACATTCTGGAGCCTGCCGAGAACGGCGCGAGCGCCCTGTACGCCTCGTTCGGACTCGATCCCTTCACCGAAGGCAACCTGCGCGAAGTGTCGACGCACATCCTAACCGACGAGATCGGCTACACGCTGGGCAAGCACCGGCTGGTGGCCGGTTTGCAGTTCGAGCACAACCTGACCACGAACGGCTACTTGCAGGGCGGCGCGGGATACTACGTCTACGAGAGCTGGGACGACTTCAAGAACGACAAGGCCCCGCTGGCGTTCCGCATCGCACACGGCAACAACGACGCATTGTCGCAGGCGTTCCCCCAGTTCTCCCACATGCAGTACTCGGTCTACCTGCAGGACGAGATCAACGTAAGCGATCGTTTCAAAGCGACGGTCGGAGTGCGTTTCGAGGTTCCGGTCTATCCGTCGATCTCGGGCAACGAAAATAAGGACTTTACGGAGATCTTCGCCGACCACGGCGGCTACAAGACCTCGGATATGCCCAAGGCGCGTCTGTCGGTGGCTCCCCGCGTGGGCTTCAACTGGGACATGACCGGCGAGCGCAAGTATATCCTCCGCGGAGGTACGGGCGTGTTCAACGGCCGCCTGCCGTTCGTATGGCTCGTATCGGTGGCCGGAAACAGCAACACCATCCAGAACGGACTGACGCTTTACAGAAACGAAAAGGGCGACAACATGCCCAAATTCCACACCAATGTCAAAGACATGCTGGAAGACGTGTACAAGGGAACCTACAAGGGACATGACCTGGCGGCCAACACGCAGCCGACCATTCTGGACAAGAACCTCAAAATGCCTTCGACGTGGAAAAGCTCGCTGGCGCTGGACCTGAAACTTCCGGGCGACGTCAACCTCAATATCGAGGGGATCTACAACAAGGACTTCAACTCGGTGACCGTCACCAAACTCGGCATGGTCGAGAAAGAGGGCGGCATCCGGCTCCCGGGCGAACCCGAGGCGCGCACCTATTGGGAAAGCGGCAATATCAGGAATAAGGACGGCGAGACCGTCAATCCCTACCTGATCAACAACACCGACGACGTGGATGGCTACTACGCTTCGGTCTCGGCGCAGGTGTCGAAAACCTGGGGCTTCGGTCTCTCGCTGACGGCGGCCTACACCTATTCGAGCGCCAAGAACGTGATCGACGGCATCGGCGACCAGGTGACCTCGGCATTCAGCACCAACACGTTCAACAAGAACGGTTCGAACGTGCCCGAACTGGGTTACGCATCCTACGTGTCGCCCCACCGCATCCTGCTCAACGTCGGCTACCGCCTCGCGCACAAGAGCGGCGCGTCGAACTTCGGGCTTTACTACGAGGCGTTCCGCCAGGGATATATCGGTTCGTACTCCTATTCGCGCTACTCCTACACGATGTACGTGCAGAGCGGCAAGTACCAGAACCCCGTGACGAACGACCGCGGCGCGGTGAACCTGATCTACATTCCGACCCGCGAGGAACTCGACGGCATGCCGTTCACGTCGGACGAGAACAGGGAGGAGTACTGGAAATTCATCCGGAACGACGACTATCTCTCGAAGCACACCGGCGAATACTCGAAGCGCGGCGGCGCCGTGATGCCCTGGCAGCACATGCTGAACTTCCGCTTCTCGCAGGACTTCTACGTCAACGTCAAAGGCCGGCGCAACACGATTTCGCTGGGGCTCGATGTCAACAACATCGCCAACATGCTCAACCGCGACTGGGGCAACGTCAAACGGATCAGTACGACCAACATCCTGAAATACGAGAACGGCGCCTACACGTTCAACAAACCCACATGGTCGAAGTACGCCGGCACGATTTCGACCTGGTCGGCGATGTTCAGCATCCGCTACACCTTCAACTAATCTCCCGGAAGAGGCTCAAAAAGGAAGAGACCGGTTTGCGCCGGTCTCTTCCTTTTGTTTATATGCAGTCCGATTGCAACAACCGCCGGCGCAGGGCGTCGCACGCCGCGTCGGGATCGCGGTGATCGAAGACGAAGCCGTGAATGCCCAGAGCGGCGGGCCGCCTCGATGTTCATCTCCCGGTCGTCGATGAAAAGCGTCTCGGAGGGGGTCAGGCCATAGCGTTCGAGCAGAATCTCGTAGATGCGCGGCTCGGGTTTCACGGTGTGCTCCTCGCAGGAGACCACCTCGCCGTCGAAAAGCCCGTAGACGGGGAAGCGGCGCAGGAAGTCGATAAACTCGCGCGACATGTTCGAAAGCACGTAGAGCCGATAGCCCGCCGCTTTCAGGTCGCCGACGAGCCGTTCGGTCGGCTTCACGGGTTCCTGCAGATCGACGGCCAGCCGAAGGACGGCGGCACAGGTCTCCACGGGGCGGCCGGTCATCCCGCTGATGGTGGCGGTCACCTCTTCGAGCGTCGACGTGCCGCGGTCGTACTCCTCCCAGAAGAGCGGCATGCGCGGGGCGCGGAGAAAACTGAAAAATTCGAGCAGTTCGGGGGTGCACTTGCTTTTATCACGGGCGAAAAGAACTCCGCCAAGGTCAAAAACGATGTTTTTCATAGGGACAAAGATACTAAAAAGTCGAATGGGGCGCAACACAAAATCGCGCGCAACTCCGTAAAACCTTCCGACTGGTAAAAGGATCGTTACGCCCCCAAAGATACGAAAAATTTTGTTGGTGCGGGATTTGCAGGGTGTCCGGAAAACAATCAAGCCTATGAATCACAGTATAAGCATCCTTTTTCGCGCCATTCCGCTCGCAATGGCCGCCTTCTGCTTCGCTTACGGAGCCTATATTTTCGCGGCCGGAACCGACGCGGCTCGTCTGACGGCAGGTCCCGTCGTCTTCTACCTCGGGTCCATCTGCATCGCGCTCTACTGCACCGCCGCAACGATCATCCGCCAGATCATCGGGACCTACACGGCGGCGGCGAAGTACCTCTTCCCGGCGATCGGCTACACGTTCGCCGTGCTGACGCTCATCAGCGGCGCATTCATCATCGCCTCGCACTGGCCCGGCGCGCTGGTCACCGGACACGTCGTCTGCGGACTGGGACTGATCACGGCCTGCGTGGCCACGGCGGCGACCTCGTCGACACGCTTCAGCCTGATTCCCAAAAACTCCGCCGACGACTCCTTCTCGGTCAACCCGGCCGGATTCACCCGCGCCGAGTCGTCGCTGCTGATCTTCATCGTCTCGGCAATCGCCGCCATCGCCTGGGTCTGGTGCATCCTGCTCTATGTGCGCGGAACGCTTCCGGCACACATCGTCGCCGGGAGCGTGATGTTCGGAATCGCCTGCGTCTGCACGTCGCTCATCGCGCTGGTCGCCAGCATAGCCCGCCAGGCCCGCGGCAGCTACACGATGGCCGAGAAAGGCAAATGGACGGGACTCGTGCTGACGATGGGTTCGCTGGCATTCGTGCTGGGGCTGATCCTGATTTTCGCCTATTGGGATCATCCGATCAACTTCGTGGGATTCGTGCTGATCGGTCTGGCGCTGATCTGCTGGAGCATTTCGAGCAAGGTGATTCTGCTGGCGAAAATCTGGCACGCCGACTTCCCGCTGGCCAACCGCATTCCGATCATCCCCGTGCTGACGGCGCTGGCATGCCTGTTCCTGGCGGCGTTCCTCTACGAGGAGGCCGCATTCCAGGCCAAATTCTTCGTCCCGGCGCGTGTGCTGTCGGGATTCGGCGCCATCTGTTTCACGCTCTACTCCATCGTCTCGATCCTCGAAAGCGGAACGTCGAAAAAATAAAAGGACAAAAGACTTTATTCGATTTTGGAGACGCAGATTTGTGCTTAAACGAAGCGGGGCACGGATGGGTAGTATCGGAATACGTCCCATTCGTGCCCTGCGAGCGCAAGTGCGAAGATGCCCTATAAAATCAGAATAAATGGAAGGCGACCGTAAGCCCCGCCATCACGATCGCGACCATCGACATCAGTTTGATGAGAATGTTGAGCGACGGACCCGACGTATCCTTGAAGGGATCGCCGACCGTATCGCCCACGACTGTGGCCCGGTGGCAGTCGGAACCCTTGCCGCCGAAATGCCCCTCCTCGACCATCTTCTTGGCATTGTCCCACGCGCCGCCCGCATTGGCCATGAACACGGCCAGCACGAAACCCGAGCTGAGGCCGCCGACCAGCAGGCCCATCACGCCGGCCACGCCGAACACGAGACCGACGGCTACCGGCACGACGATGGCCAGCAGGCTGGGGAACATCATCTCGCGCTGTGCACCGCGGGTCGAAATCTCCACGCAGCGGGCATAGTCCGGCGTGCCTTCGCCCGTGAGGATGCCCTTGATCTCGCGGAACTGGCGGCGCACCTCCTCGACCATGCTCTGCGCGGCGCGGCCCACGGCGTTCATCGTCAGCCCGCAGAAGAGGAACGACATCATCGCGCCGATGAAGACGCCGATCAGCACCGTGGGGTTCATCAGCGACACGCGGTAATATTCCATGAAATCGAGAATCGAGGCGTCCTGCACGAAGCGCATCGTCCCGTCGGACATTTCGAGCATCGTCACCCCGTTGTGGATCAGACCGATGCGGATCTCCTCGATATAGGAGGCCAGCAGCGCGAGGGCCGTCAGGGCCGCCGATCCGATGGCGAAGCCCTTGCCCGTGGCGGCCGTGGTGTTGCCCAGCGCGTCGAGCGCGTCGGTGCGTTTGCGGACCTCGGGGCCGAGGCCGCTCATCTCGGCATTGCCGCCCGCATTGTCGGCGATAGGGCCGTAGGCGTCCGTGGCCAGCGTGATGCCCAGCGTCGAGAGCATGCCCACGGCCGCAATGCCGATGCCGTAGAGACCCATCGACATGTTCTGCGGAGCCATCATGTTCTCGATGTCGAAGCCGATGGCGCAGAGGTAGGCAAGGATGATCGCCACGCCGATCGTCACGACGGGGATGGCCGTGGAGATCATTCCCGAGCCGATGCCGGCGATGATGACCGTCGCAGGGCCTGTCTGGGCGCTCCCGGCGATCTTCTGTGTCGGTTTATAAGAATGGGAGGTGAAGTATTCCGTGGCCTGCCCGATGACAATGCCCGCCACGAGGCCCGTGATGACTGAGAACGAGAGTCCGACCCAGTTCTCGACGCCCAGCAGGCAGAGGATGCCGAACGTGGCGGCGGCGATCAGCAGCGAGCTGAAATTGACGCCCACGCCCAGCGAACGGAGCAGTTCGCGCATCGTGGCCCCCTCCTTCGTGCGCACGAGGAAGATGCCGAGGATCGAGAGCAGGATGCCCACCGCGGCGATCAGCATCGGGGCCATCACGGCCTTGATCTGCAACGCCTCGGAACCGGCCGAGGAGAAGGCCGCGGCGCCCAGCGCCGCCGTGGCGAGGATCGAACCGCAGTAGCTCTCGTAAAGGTCGGCGCCCATGCCGGCCACGTCGCCCACGTTGTCGCCCACGTTGTCGGCGATGGTCGCGGGATTGCGCGGATCGTCCTCGGGGATGCCCGCCTCGACCTTGCCCACCAGGTCGGCGCCCACGTCGGCCGCCTTGGTGTAGAGGCCGCCGCCGACACGCGCGAACAGAGCCTGCGTCGAGGCGCCCATGCCGAAGGTCAGCATCGTCGTGGTGATGACCACGAGCTTCTGCGGCCCGGCGACCTCGACGAAATGGTTCAGAATGACGTACCAGAACGAAATGTCGAGCAGGCCGAGGCCCACGACCACCAGTCCCATCACCGCACCGCTGCGGAATGCGACCTTCAGGCCGCGGTCCAGCGACTGCCGCGCGGCATTGGCCGTACGGGCCGAAGCGTAGGTCGCGGTCTTCATGCCGAAGTAGCCCGCAAGCCCCGAGAAAAAGCCGCCGGTGATGAAGGCGAAGGGAACCCAGCCGTTCTGCACCCCGGCGCCGTAGGCCAGCCAGGCGAAAAACAACGCCAGCACCGCGAAGACGATGCCGACGACCTTGTACTGCTGGCGCAGGTAGGCCATGGCGCCCTTGCGCACGTGCGCGGCGATCTCGCGCATGCGCGGCGTACCCTCGTCCTCGCGCTTCATCAGGCGGTAAAACGCCCATGCGAAGGACAGGGCGACGACGGACGCGGCAGGCACGATCCAGAAAATCGAAGGAATGTTCATATCATAAATTATAGTTAGTTGGTTGTATGCCTCTGCAAACTAATCAAGTAAGGTGAAAACAAATATAAGAAAATATCCCGGCCTCAAAAAGCCGGGCTGTTTGGTTCCGGGATTTTCCCGCTTATTTCTTCTGCTCTTTCAGCAGGTCGCGGATTTCGGTGAGCAGCAGCTCCTCCTTCGTCGGTGCGGGCGGTTCGGGAGCGGGAGCCGGAGCCGGAGCCTCTTCCTTTTTCTTCATCAGCCGGTTCATCAGCTTGACCATCAGGAACACGCAGAGCGCCAGGATCGTGAAATCCACGCACTGCTGGATGAATGCGCCGTAGTTCCAGTAGATCGGTTCTGCCGCTGCGGCAGCCTGCGCGGGATCGCCTCCTCCGGTCACCATGTCGCCCACAGAGTGCATGGCGTTCGACGTCACGTCGCGGACTTTCGAGATGTCGAGCCGCAGCTGCGAGAAGTCGGTGTTTCCGATCAGCGCGCCGATGGGCGGCATCAGGATGTCGTTCACGAGCGACGATACGATTTTGCCGAACGCGCCGCCGATGATCACGCCGACGGCCATGTCCATTACGTTGCCTTTGAGGGCAAACTCCTTGAATTCTTTGAGAAATGCCATATCGTTTAAGGGTTTGATGTATAATTAGTAGCAAAAATAACTGTTTTTTCCGGAAATCCAATACGACATACGATCTTCCGCATCCTGTTTTCGGGTTTATAAAATCCGCGCTTACCCGCCTTCGTGTCCGTCTTTTTTTATACCTTTGTAATTCGAACCCAAATACAAGTTATGACTCCTGCCGCCGTTACCGCCACCGTCCTGGGCTACATAGCCGTCCTTTTCGCCGTCGCATGGGCCTCGGGCCGCCGTGCCGACAACGCCGGCTTCTTCACCGGCAACCGCCGCACCCCGTGGTACATGGCGGCTTTCGCCATGATCGGCGCCGCGATGTCGGGCGTGACCTTCATTTCGGTCCCCGGCTCGGTCGCCGCCGACTCGTTTTCCTACATGCAGATGGTCGCGGGCTTCACGGTGGGGCAGCTGATTGTGGCTTTCGTCCTGATTCCCACGTTCTACCGCCTGCGGGTCGTCTCGCTCTACGAGTACCTCGATAACCGTTTCGGCGTAAAGTCACACCGCACCGGGGCGTGGTTTTTCTTCATTTCGAAGATGCTGGGCGCCGCGCTGCGCGTCTATGTGGTCTGTGCCGTGATGCAGCTGCTGGTCTTTTCGCACTACGGCTTCCCGTTCTGGGGCAACGCCCTCGTCACGATGTTTTTCGTCTGGCTCTACACCCGGCAGGGCGGCGTCAAGTCGCTGATCTGGACCGATACGCTCAAGACTTTCTGCCTCGTGGCGAGCCTCGTGCTGTCGATCGTCTTCATCATGCGGGGGCTGGGTCTCTCGTTCGCCGATACGGCCCGCGAGGTTTCCGCTTCGCCCATGTCGCGCATTTTCTTCTTCGACGATCCCGCTTCGGGCCGCTATTTCTGGAAAATGTTCGCCGCGGGTATCGTCCTGCTGGTGGCCATGACCGGACTCGATCAGGACATGATGCAGCGCAACTTGAGCTGCGCCACGCCGCGCGACTCGCAGAAGAACATCGTGCTGACGGCTGTGAGCCAGATTTTCGTGATCTTTCTGTTCCTCGTGCTGGGCGTGCTGCTCTATTTGTACATGGAGCGCAGCGGCATGGCCGCACCCGCCAAGAGCGATCAGGTCTTTTCGCTGGTCGCCGTCGAAGGTGGATTGCCGCTTATCGTTGGCATTCTGTTTGTTGTAGGACTTATTTCAAGTACTTATTCAGCTGCCGGGTCGGCCCTCACGGCTCTCACGACCTCTTTCACGGTGGATATGCTCGAAGGCACGAAACGCTATGGCGACGCACGCCTCACGCGCATCCGCCGCGGGGTCCACGTGGCGATGGCGCTCGGGATGGCCGGCGTGATCCTGGCCTTCGAGTACTGGGCCGACGACAGCGTCATCAATCTGGTCTACAAGGTCGCCAGCTATACCTACGGTCCGATTCTGGGCATGTTCGCCTTCGGGATGTTCACGCGTCTGAAGGTCCGCGACCGCTGGATGCCGCTGGTGGCCCTCGCGGCCCCGGCATTGAGTGCGCTGGTGCAGTGGTGGGCGCTGAAGATCTGGGATTATCAGATTGGCTTCGAACTGTTGATTTACAATGCCGCCTTTACGGTGATCGGCATGCTGTTGCTTGTGAAACGCCATGAAAAATAAGGTTTTATACACTCTTATCTCACTCTTTGCTTTAGGTAATGTCTCCGCCGCGGAAATCGGTTCCGCGACGCGGCAGGAGATCGGCCGGACCCTTTCGCGCATCGTTTCGCGCGAGGTAACGAGCGGTTACCAGAAACCGGAGCCGATCACCGTGCGCGTTCAGGCCGTCAAGGCCTCGCGCAGCCGGGTGCGGATCTACGCCACGGCGGCGTTGGCCAACTATCCCTTCCGCGAGGAGAACCTGCGGGCCATGCGCGACTCGGTGCGCGCCCTGCTGCCGCATGAGTTCCGTAAGGCCGCCGTCGAACTTTACACCGACGGCCGCGAGGCCTCCGAGTTGATTCCGCTGGCCTGCCGCAACGCCACGCCGCTGCGCAAAGCGGTCGATAAGAAGAAGATCGTGCTTTTCACCAACCGCTCCGGGCGTCCGCTCGTGACGCGCCTTTCGGCTCCCGAGACCCCCGGACGGGGACTTTCGGGACGCCATATCGCCCTGTGGCAGAGCCACGGACGCTATTTCGACCAGACGGAGAACCGCTGGAAATGGCAGCGTTCGGCGCTCTGGCAGACCTGCGAGGACCTCTATACGCAAAGTTATGTCTTGCCGTACCTGGTTCCGATGCTCGAAAACGCCGGGGCATGCATGCTGCTGCCGCGCGAACGCGACGTGCAGAAATACGAAGTGCTGGCCGACAACGACAACGCCGGGCAGTATGCGGAGGAGGGGGCGTGGGAGAGCGGCGGCGCGGGCTTCGCGCACCTCCGGCAGGTCTATCATACGGGCGAAAATCCCTTCCGCGACGGCACGACGCGCCGTGTGCGGACCGTGACCGGCGGGGCCACGGGCCGTGCCGTGTGGCAGGCCGACATTCCCGAACGGGGCGAATATGCGGTTTATGTGAGCTACGAATCGACGCCCGAAAGCGCCGACGACGCGCATTATACGGTCCGCCACCTCGGCGGCGAGACCTCGTTTGCCGTCAATCAGACGATGGGCGGCGGGACGTGGATTTACCTCGGGCGTTTTCCCTTCGCCGCCGGACGGCAGGAGGTCGTGACCCTTTCGAACCGTTCGCGGACGGGCGGGCGCATCGTCTCGGCCGACGCGGTGAAGA
>ENA-OROK01003763-OROK01003763.1-human-gut-metagenome-genome-assembly--contig:-NODE-3763-length-11669-cov-3.361719_pt1 | contig 11669 bp, 7 predicted proteins | sample MGYA00242127_ERZ509046 | MGnify/ENA primary metagenome ERZ509046 (study PRJEB26280, sample SAMEA2338728) | human gut metagenome | biome: human gut; feature: human-associated habitat; material: faeces... | reverse complement strand
AGCAGGTGGTTGTTACTGCTCTTGGTATTAAGCGTCAGGAAAAAGCCTTGAGCTACAATGTGCAGCAGGTGAAATCGAGCGCCATTACCGATGTGAAGGATGCCAATTTCATCAACGCCCTGTCCGGTAAGGTCGCCGGTATCACGATCAACACCTCGTCGTCGGGTGTCGGCGGCGCCTCCAAGGTTGTCATGCGCGGTAACAAGTCGATCACGCAGTCGTCCAACGCCCTTTATGTGATCGACGGTATTCCGATGTATAACGTGAGCAACGGCGGCGATACGGAATTCGGTTCTCGCGGCGCTACGGAAGCTATTGCCGACCTGAACCCCGAGGATATCGAATCGATGTCGGTCCTGACCGGAGCTTCCGCAGCGGCCCTCTATGGTTCGAGTGCCGCGAACGGAGCCATTATGATTACGACGAAGAAGGGTCAGGCTGGAACATTCAGTGCCTCGTATTCGAATCACACGGATTTTCTCAAACCTTTCGTGATGCCGAAATTCCAGAATCGCTACGGTACGGGCAGCTACGGGAAATCTTCGGGTTCGCCGATCTACAGCTGGGGCGAGAAGTTGACCGATGCGGCGCGTACTGGATACACGCCGGATGATTTTTTCGAGACGGGTTATGTCACGACCAACTCCGTAACACTTTCTGGGGGTACCGAGAAGAACCAGATGTTCTTTTCCGCGGCATCGGTTAATTCCGAAGGTATCATACCCAATAACCTCTATGATCGCTACAATTTCACGTTCCGAAATACGTCGCATTTTCTGAAAGACCGCCTGCGTGTGGACGTAGGTGCGAACTACATCGTGCAGAAAGATCAGAACATGACCAATCAGGGGGTCTATTCGAACCCGCTGGTTTCGGCTTATCTGTTCCCACGAGGCGACAGCTTCGAAGCTGCGAAAATTTTCGAACGCTGGGATCCTGCCCGCAAGATAGCCGTGCAATATTGGCCACAGGGCGAAGGCGGTGATCTGCGCATGCAGAACCCGTACTGGATTGCGTATCGCAATCCCCGCAATACGGACAAAAAACGCTATATGGCCAACGTGTCGATTGCTTTCGACATCCTGCCGTGGCTGAATGTTTCGGGACGAGCCAAGATCGACAATACCAATTCGATCTTCACGCAGAAACTCTACGCTTCATCGAATACCACGATCACGGAAGGTAGCACACAGGGGCATTATACGGAAATTCGCAATACCGATGAGCAGATCTATGCCGATGTAATGGTCAATATCAACAAGACCTTCGCTGACAACAAATTTTCATTGGTTGCCAATGTCGGTGCGTCCGTCAACGACACGAAGAGTAAAGAGCTGAGCTATCGCGGTCCGATTCGGGAGGTCGGTATCCCGAATATGTTTACCGTTTTCGATTTGGACAAGGAGAAATCCCGCGCCCAGAAATACGGCTGGCAGGAGCAGACACAATCGATATTCGCCTCGGTCGAGATGGGCTATAAATCGATGCTCTATCTGACCGTGACGGGTCGCAACGACTGGGCCTCACAACTGGCCGGATCACCGCAGCGTTCGTTCTTCTATCCCTCGGTGGGCCTCTCCTGGCTGCCGACAGCGACTTTCGACATGCCCGAAGCATTTACCTACCTCAAGTTGCGTGCATCGTTCTCATCGGTAGGTATTCCTTTCCCGCGATTCCTGACCACCCCAACCTATCCTTACGACGAGACGAACCAGCAATGGCTGCCTACGACATTCCGTCCGATCGAACAGCTTTACCCGGAGCGTACCAAAACCTGGGAGGTCGGTATCGACGCCCGGCTGTGGAACGACTTGCGACTGGCCGCCTCGTGGTATCGGGCCGATACGAATAATCAGACGTTCCAGCCTACGGTATCCGCCTCGTCGGGCTATTCGAGCATGTACGTCCAGACGGGGAACGTCCGCAACACGGGTGTCGAGGCGAGCCTGGGTTACGGCCATAGGTGGAACAGCTTTTCCTGGGATACGAACTTCACCTTCTCTTGGAATAAGAACGAAGTCACTGAACTGATGGACGGCCTGACTGATCCGCTGACCGGCGAACCGCTGAAAGACCGTCTGGAGATCAAGGGTCTCGGTAAGGCAAAGTACATTATCAAGAAGGGCGGCACACTGGGCGACCTGTATACGACATCCAATCTCAAGTACGATGAGAACGGGTACGTGCAGGTGGATCGCAACGGTAACCTGATAACGACAGACGTTGGCGAGGATATCTATCTCGGCTCTGTTTTCCCCGATTATAATTTGGCATGGCGCAACGATTTCGATTGGAAGGGTGTGCATCTGGGGCTCCTCTTCACGGCTCGCATCGGAGGTATCTGCTATTCGGCAACCCAGGCCAATATGGATCTGTTCGGCGTATCGGAGGTTTCGGCTGCGGCGCGTGATGCCGGAGGTATCTTGATCAACGGACGGGAGATGATTGATCCCCAGCGGTGGTATGCTGCAATCAGTTCGCAAAGCGGACTCCCTCAGTACTACACCTATTCTGCGACCAATGTGCGCCTACAGGAACTTTCACTGGGCTATACGCTTCCGGGCAAATGGTTCCGCGATGTCTGCAAAATCAACATTGCTTTTGTCGGCCGTAATCTGTGGATGATCTACAACAAAGCGCCGTTCGATCCCGAGGCGATTGCTACGACCGGTAATAATTATCAGGGAATCGACTATTTCATGATGCCCTCGCTCCGCAACTTCGGGTTCAGTGTAAAACTCACTTTCTAAACGATGAACAGTATGAAACAGATAGTAAAAACAGCACAATTCCTGCTGCTTTCGGCCGTGCTGTTCTGCGCCTGGGGATGTATGAGCGATTTCGACGCCATCAACCGCAATCCGTCGGAGGCGACCGACGAAGAACTCGGGCGCGAGAACTACAAGATCAGTACGAACCTTCGGGGATTGCAGAATTGGGTCGTTCCCGTGCAGGAACACAGATACCAGTTCAACGAATCGCTGACCGGCAACCCCTATGCCGGCTATATGGCGGAGACACCGGATGGGTGGAAAGAGAAATTCTCGACCTTCAACCCCTCTGCCGACTGGCTGAAATGGCCCTTCGTAATCGTCATGCAGGAGGTCTATCCCTATTTTCGCGGCGTTGTGAACAACACCGAGGACGAAGCGGCCATAGCCCTTGCCCGGTTATTCCGCATAGCGATCATGCACCGCATGACGGACACTTACGGACCGATTCCCTATTCGAAGGTGATCGAGGATTCGTCCGAGTCGCTCACGGTCGCTTACGATTCGCAGGAAACCGTTTATATGAAGATGTTCGAGGAGCTGGACGCCGTAATTGCGGCCCTGCATGCCAACGAGCAGATGTCGGCAGAGGCGTTCCGCAAGTCGGATAATGTTTATTACGGCGACATCAAAAAGTGGATCAAATACGCCAACTCGCTCAAACTGAGAATGGCTATGCGCCTGTCGTATGTGAAATCTGATATCGCCCAAAAGAAGGCCGAGGAGGCCGTTGCGGACGGCGTGATTCTCGACAACGCGGACAATGCCTATATGCACGCTCCCGAAAACCGTGTGGCGCTGATCTACAACGACTGGGGCGACCACCGCGTCGGCGCCGACATCATCAGCTATATGAACGGCTATAAGGACCCGCGCCGCGCCGTGATGTTCACCCAGGGTACCTGGAACAAGAAAACCGATTATTACGGCATGCGCATCGGCACCGACCCGACGAACAAGTCGGCGATGGTTTCGACCTATTCCAATCAGATCGTGGACAGCAAGACGCCCTATCTATGGATGAATGCCGCGGAGGTGACGTTCCTGCGCGCCGAAGGCGCCTTGCGCGGCTGGGCGATGCAGGGCGATGCCAAAGATCTCTACGAAAAGGCCGTCAAACTGTCGTTCGAGGAGCGGGGAGCGACCGGTGTCGACACCTATCTGGCCGATGCGCTCAGTACGCCTCTGAGATATATCGATCCGATGGATAATTACAGTACACAGAGCCCGGCCAGCACGATTACGATTCCGTGGGAAGCGGGCGATACGGATGCCGTCAAGGAGCGTAACCTGGAACGCATCATCACCCAGAAGTGGATCGCTATTTTCCCGCTGGGTATCGAGGCGTGGTCGGAGTATCGCCGCACGGGCTATCCCAAGCTGTTGCCTGCAGTCGAAAACAAGAGTGCCGGTACGGTGAATATAAAATACGGAGCCCGCCGTATCCCGTATCCTTCGGAGGAGTATACCGAAAACCCCGTCCATCTGCAGGAGGCTATTTCGATGCTCAACGGTCGGGACAATGCCGGGACGCGCGTATGGTGGGATGTGAAACCTTTAGAATAAGCCGTTATGAAAAGAATAAATAGAATATCACTCTGGGGAACGGTGCTTCTCATGGGACTTTTCTTCGCTTCGTGCAACGACTGGACGGAGACGGAAAGCGTAACCCAGACAACGCAGCGTCCCGACGAGCAGGATCCCGAACTATGGGCGCAATACACAGCCGCACTTCGGGAGTACAAACAAAGCGAACATACGCTCGTTTTCGCCAGTTTCGCCAACGGCGCACCCGTCGCCACGAGCGAAAAGGACTGCCTGCGCAGCCTTCCCGACTCGCTGGACGTCGTGTCGCTGACCAATGCCGACAATTTTTCGGAATATGACCGGGAAGACCTCACCGTGCTCAAGGAAAAAGGGACGCGCGCCGTCTATTTTGTCGATTACGCTTCGCGCAGCGCCGAATTTACGGACTTGACCGCTTTGGGCGCCTATTTGGATAAGGTCGTCGCCCGCACCCGCGAACTGGGGCTCGACGGACTCTCTTTTTCGGGGATTCCCGTTTTCGGGTCCGATGCCGACCAGGCAGCGCAGAAAGCCGTAGCATCGCTTTTCATAGAGAAATTTGCCGCTGTAGCCGGACCTGACAAGGAGTTGCTGCTGCTTTTCGAGGGCGATCCCCAATTCCTCGCGCCGGCAGATCGGGCTAAGGTCGACTATTTCGTACTCGACACAAAAGAGACGGACAACGCTACTGACTTAAAGTTACAAGTCCTTCGCGCTCTGAGTGCCGGCGCCGTTCCGTGCAATAAACTGTTACTCGGGGCCATGACTGAATACGAATTTACGGATGAGGATAAGGGTGCTGCGGATGCGATTTCTGCATTGACAATACGCATTCCCGAAATCGGACCGCAGCCATTGGCCGGTCTTTGTATCTATAGTGTCAATGCAGACTATTTCGGTGCCGAGTTTATCTATCCGCTTACCCGGCAAGCAATACAGACCTTGAACCCATCCAAATAACCGAAAGCTATGAAAAGGAACAATCCATATCTTTTAGCGGCGGCCCTGCTGGCTGTAGCTTTCACGGGCTGTAAAAACGACGAATACGATAATAAATCGCCTTTCGACAATGTGGTCTACCTCAATGTTTCGGAGAACAGCGACACACAGGTCACGACGTTCAAGAAGACGCTGCCCGATCTGCCGAAGACCTTTTCCGTCGTGCTGAGCTATCCCGCCTCGCAGGCGGCGTCGAAGTCGATCCGTCGCTGGTCGAAACCTACAATGCCCGGCACAATACGTCGTGGACGATGCTCGATGCGAAATATTATGAACTATCGGTGACCGAACTCACGATTCCGGCCGGCAAGACCATCTCGGATGCCGTGACCTTGAAACTGAAAAATCTCGACGGCTCGGGCGAGGTCGAGGAACTGCCCATCGACCAGACCTACCTGCTGCCCGTGACGATTGCCGATGTCGGCGGGGGGGTTGCGAAGCTGCACAGCTCCGCGACGGCCTACTATCTGGTGAAACGCTCCTCGGCCATCACCTCGGCGGCCTCGCTGCGCGACAACTGGATCAATTTCCCGACGCTCGACAAGGCTTCGGAGGGCAGTATGTTGTTCAACAACCTGATGGCCGTAACCTACGAGGCGATTATCCGTGTGGACGACTTTTCGAAGCATTCCGAGATTTCGACGATCATGGGTGTCGAAAACTACCTGCTGCTGCGCATCGGCGACGCTTCGTTCCCGCGCCAGCAGATCCAGTTCGACGGTTCGGGCGATGCAGCTCAGACCCCGGGCTTCGGGAAATTCCCCGAGAAGGACGAGACGAAACTGCTCAATCCCGGGGAGTGGTACCACATTGCCGCCACTTACAGCTATGCTACGCGCGAGGTCTGCATCTACGTCAACGGCAAGCTCCAGAGCCGAGGCACCGATCTCGGAAATTCGGCCTCGACACCGTTCAACCTTGCGGGGCGCGCCTTCTACGATCTCTACCTGCAAGACCCGGAAACGTATAAGGACTACAAGGACTGGAGTAATTTCCGCCAGTTCTTCCTCGGCAAGTCTTATGACGACTCGCGCCAGCTCAACGGCGATATTACCGAAGTGCGTGTCTGGTCGGTAGCCCGCAGCGAACAGGAAATTTGGGACAATATGTACGATGTCGATCCCAAAACTCCCGGCCTGATCGGCTACTGGAAATTTGACGAGGGCGAAGGTAACGTCATCAAGGACTGGACCGGCAATGGCAACGACGCTGTAGCTGAAAAAGACCTTGACTGGCCCAACGGCATTGAAGTTCCCCAAATCAATAAAGAGTAATCTAAAATGTCGATTATGAAAATGAAAAATATAATAAGCCAATTACTCCGGGGCGGACTGTTATGTGTAGCGATAACGGCTTTCGTTACGTCCTGTAGTACGGATGAAATCACCTACGCTACAGGGCAAAAACCCGATAAGGAAACACTGGAGACGGTTGCCGGTACGCTGCGCAGTTCGAAATCGCTGCGAGACCGAGTGCCCATTCATCTTACCGAAGGCAATGAAGATGCTGTTTCCGATAAGATCTATTACCGGCTCAATCAAGCGGCATCGCAAGCATTAACGCTGACAGCGACACCCAACCCGTCACTGGTAGCAGATTACAATGCCGACAACAAGGCCAATCTGCAACCGTTGCCTGTTGCCAATATCAAATTAGCTAACGGCGGTAAAATCACGATTCCGGCAGGAACACGAGTTTCGGAAAAACTCGATTTGACAATCGAATCCGACGGATTGACGCCGGGCATCTATCTGATGCCAGTCGTTGTCAATATCTCCGAAAACGAGCAGCATGTGCTTTATTACGGGGTAACTGTTCGGGAATTCGATGAGAACATCTATCAGGAGGGCAATAACCTTCATAATATAGAACTGGATACCGAGTGGACAACCGTGTTTTATCTCAACACCAGCGAGGTGCAGGCGCATTATGCCGACTACGTAGCCTGGGAAAAACAGGACATGAATACCTTCGAATCAGTTTACAGGGCCTCATTGGGCAACATCGTCAATCTGCGAATCGCCCAGATTGATTATAATGTAGCTTCACAGCGCGCACTTTTCGCTCCCACATCGGATTTACGCTATACGGTTGAACATGCATCTAAGTACATTCGGCAGATGCAGGACAAGGGGCGCAAAGTATGTGTCTGTATCGAAGGCGGTGGTAAAGGCATAGGTTTCTGCAATATGAGCGACGCCCAGATTGCCGATTTCGTAACTCAGGTCAAAGTTTTCATTACGACTTATGAGCTCGACGGCGTAAATCTCTGGGATCGCGGTTCCGGCTATGGGAAAGAGGGAATGCCTGCGGTAAATACCACTTCTTATCCCAAGCTGATCAAGGCCCTGCACGAAGCGATGCCCGACAAGATGCTGACCGTGGTCGACTACGAAGAGCCTACCGAATCGTTTTACGACACGAGTCTTACAGGTGGCATTGCCGTCGGCGAACTGATCGACTATGCCTGGCACGGTTATGTTTCTGAAAAAGATCCGATCAGATTCGTTAATCCGTATAATCAATTTACCTCCTACGAACAAGTGTATTCCCGTAAACCGTTTGCCGGGTTATCCGAGGCAAAATATGGTAATGTAAACGTGCCGTTTTATAGCGAGAAAAGCGACTTGTTCGTGGATTTTGATATGGATAAATGGTCGATGAATGCTATTATGTGGAATATTGAGCGAACCAGCAATATCATTGTTTTCGACGATCTGGTATTGCCGCAGGTGAATTTCGCAGAACTCGGATGTATCTCGATGATTCAGAATTTTATCGCATACCTTGCTTATGATGAAAATTTTGATGCGGCTTATAGCTACGGTGTGATGACGCGTTTCCCTGGGATCTACCACGGTCATGGTAGCGACAGCGGCAGAGGATATAATACTTTTGCAAAAGACTGGTAACTAAAACATATACAGGATAAGCACACCCAAAAAACACTTATCAATTACCTAACAATTCACTACTATGAAACGAAACCTTATTCTTTTATGTTCGCTCTTTGCAGCGACTGCTTTGATTTCGTCTTGCGCACAAGACGCTATGGAGCCTGAAGTGGATGCAGCAGCTACGGTTGCTGAAACCCGTGCTTACGGTGACAAGACCCCGAAGGTTATGATGTATATCGAGGTCAACGACACCAACCCGCTGAATACGATGCTCTATCGTATGAACGGCGAACCGTTTATCGACATCACGACGATTTTCGCAGCCAATATCCGTGCGAACGGCTCCGAACCTGCTCTGTGGTTGAACGACAACGTAACCCAACTGCTGATTCCCAGCCCTGCAACCTCCACAACGACCGGCCATTACAAGTATGTACAACCGATTCGCCAGGACGGCGGCAAGGTACTGCTTACCATTCTGGGAGACCATCAGGGCGTCGGCGTTGCGAACCTTACGGCAGCCAACCAAGCGAAATTCGCTAAAATTCTTACATGGGCAGTCGAAGAGTACGGTCTCGACGGTATCGATTTCGATGATGAATGGTCGAAATACGGTGAAAACCCCAATTTCCCCACTTCGGTCCCCGGTTCGTTCAACGGCCTGATCGCACATTTACGGGACTCGCTCGACGCCCATTTCCCGAATGATCATAAACTGATTACGGCGTACCACTACAACGATGCCACCAATCTCTCCTCGGCCGCGGTCGGCGATATGGACTTTGCATGGACGGTGGGATTCGGGCCTTATTTGTACACCTCTCCCTCTTCGCCGTGGACCAATGCCAAATGGTCGGCACAGATGCCTAATATGAATTATACGTTCTCAACGCTGCAGCTCAATCAGATCAAGAATCGTTCGGCACAGTCTAAGAATGCCGGCATGGGCGCTATTGCAGGCTATGATATGCGGGTTCATACCGAACGCGATCCGCTGCCCGCTCTTCAGAAGATCGGCGAAGGTGCTTTCAACGGTACGGTTACCCGCAGCGGCTCTGCCTACACGAAGGACTGGACTGCTGGTGCCGGAACCTTGATTACCTATGCTGATGTTCAATAACAATCAGAATGGTGCTTAACCTGTATATGTAGCAAGTGCATTAATTGCGACGGCATTTGGACCCGCACACCATTCTGTTACTCGGTGTGCGGGTTTATTGTGTCTATATGAATGCTAGTTAAACGTAGTTTTTATACCGATTAAAACCCAACTAAAATGAACCGTTTTCTCCGTTTATTCACTTTCTGCCTGACGATCGGAATCAGTAAGTCTGGCAAACAAATAACCCGCATACACAAGATGTATGCGGGTTGTTGAAATCGGCAGGAAAGTAACCTGTATATGTAGCAAGTGCCTGCGACGGACTTAATATAACAGCTTCTATTCTGCCGATTTAACTTTTTGCGCGTGCAAAATTACTCAAATATTTAGCATCTTGCATATTTTTTACGTAAATCAGCCTATATACATAAAAATAGTGAAAGACACTCATTCTAAACTTGTGAAACGCAGGTACTGGTATACCTAAAGCAGACAAGCAGAACTTGTGCCTTCCACAGCACGAAGCTCCGCTCCTGCCTACCTGCTTTTTCCCAAAATTACCAGTTTCGCGTTTCTTAGCAGGGCAGATTTATGTTACTTCCTTTCGGAAGTATTGCAAAGTTAACAAATTTTCAGAATATACAAAAACACGTTAACCCAACAATATAAGAAGTAAATTATACCTCCTATATGACCTCAAAGAACAACTTAAATAAAATAGAGGGTAACCTTCAGCGAAATAAATGTAACTCTTTGTCCGAATTTGACCTGAAAGTTACCCCCGTTGCCTGATTGCTATCCGAAAAAATAACGGGCGGGGCGATGCATTACGCGAAGTAGGTCGTGAGAAACCCGTAAGCAATAACACAAAGCCCACGCCCGTTAAGGTCGTTGCTCTTGAAAACACCTCGCCCCTGCGGGCGCGGGACTGTGAATCTGCCGCTTACAGTAAATTCTCACGTTCACTTCGCAGCAAATGCTGCCCGTCTTTCGACGGATAGCAGTACAAAGATATAAATAAAAAATAGATTCCGAAGAAATTCCGGTATGTTTTTTCCAATAAACATCACTCAATCACACAAATAAGATGGAAACAGGTCATTTTGTTTGCCGTAGATAATTCCTTATGCAATGGTCGAGCCATCCAGCCGTCAAAAATGCAAATATAGATGGATAGATTGTTATGCACATCCTTATATCGGGCTTTGTTAAAGTCGCTGACTCGGAAGGCTGTTTCAGAAAACAGATTACGGAACTACTTTCACGATTTCGCACAACAGGCCATGACCATCTGCGACAACACGGATGCTCTATCGGCATTGAGGATCTTGAACTATACGCAGGTTAAATTTCGCTCCCTTCTTCGCCGGGTTTCCGAACGGGACACTCCGCCGCCGCATTATCTGTCCCGGTTTATAAATCAAGCTATCGAGTTCATCCGGACGGAAACGGATTTGTTGTATTATCGCCTTGAACATCCGCAGCATTTTATCTCTGAACCTGTACCTCAGTCGCCGCTCCATTGGTCTAAAAAATACCATGCTGTCGACCTGTCGGAGATTCTTTGCAGTTTCGATCTGATGAGTCCAAGACCTATTATCTTGTCCGACGGTCGCGAAGCTCCGTTTTATCTGGTTATTCAGCTTTTCGAACAATTTCTGAATGTCAAACTCGGAAATCCGGGCGACATCAAACGCCGTGTTCTCGAACGCAAAAAAGATCGCACGAAGTTTACAGAAGTAATATTCCATACCCTGAACGACGATGAGAATGAGTAAACTATTTTCGGCGATTTTTTATGACTACGTAGCTGTCTACGTATGTAAATCGGCATCGGAAAAACACCCATCTTTACCTCCGAAATCCAAATATAATATTATGGCACAAACTACATCTGAACTCGAAGAAAGCCTGCTTATCAGGCTGCTCACGACCTCGCCCGACCGACGGCTGACAGATTCGGAACGCAAGGCGTTCGATGCTGCCCATGAAGATTACATCGACGCATTGCAGGCCTTGTCGCAGGATTTGCGGAAATCGCCGCTCGAAATTCTGCATCGACTGATTCGCGCCGACGCCCGGCTATGCCGACTGAAGAATTGCATCTGCGATAAGCACTCGCTGCAAGCCTCGCTGCTGAAATCCGCCATCCAACTGACGAATTTTGAGATCCGCCTGATTTTCACCCGGCTTCGCTATCCGTCCATCGCCGATCCGGTGTCGGCCGAAGTCCCCAAATCGCCGCTGTTCCTCTCCGAGCAATTCACGCCTACGGATATCATGGAACTTGCTACGGCTCTGCAACTCTCCGGAGCCATACGCCGCATCGACGGC
>ENA-OROK01003759-OROK01003759.1-human-gut-metagenome-genome-assembly--contig:-NODE-3759-length-11680-cov-2.512774_pt1 | contig 11680 bp, 8 predicted proteins | sample MGYA00242127_ERZ509046 | MGnify/ENA primary metagenome ERZ509046 (study PRJEB26280, sample SAMEA2338728) | human gut metagenome | biome: human gut; feature: human-associated habitat; material: faeces... | reverse complement strand
CCCCCGACTTCTCCTTACTTCTCTCAATCATATGATTCAGCTTCTCAAATGGTTTCTGTAAGAACAATCCGATAATCAGTGAAACAACTATATATATTGAAAGAAATGCGAGATTCTTAATGTAATCATATCTGTACATTCCTGCTATACATTCTCTTAATGCATCCATTGAATATGGGAAGAGCAGGAATCGGTATATTATCTGGTAGGCGTTAGGAAGTACTTCTATAGGGAATGTACCGCCTGAGCCGGCAACCTGTATAACGAGCAGGACAATTCCAAGTGCTTCACCGATATTTCCAAATGCAACAGTAAGGCTGTACATAAAGAAGGTGAATACGAAGCTTGAGAATGCACATGCAACCCAGTAAAGGAATGGGTGGTAACACTGGATTCCTATGTAGAGAAGATTTCCAAGTGTTATAAGCAGTGCCTGAAGCTGTCCTACTGCAAAGAAGATAAAATACCTTCCAAAGAATTTTTCATATCTCTTTGCATCTGCTGGAATATCTGGAGCAGGATGCACAGGTGTGTGCATAATAGCAACAAGTATAAGTCCACCAAACCACAGTGCAAGTATTGTGTAGAATGGTGAAGCGCTTGTTCCATAGCTTTTAACAGCATATACCTGCTCTGTTGTTATATTTACAGGTGCAGAGAGAAAATCTCCCAAAGTATTGGCATCTGCATTTAACATCTCTGATAATAAACCATATGTATCCTGTTCAGTGATTGTGTTTAATGTATTAATTGCATTATCAAGCTTTGTCTTAAGGTCACTGAGAAGTTCTTTAGTCTGAGTGAGTGAGCCCGATGTAAGCTTAATTGCAGCAGACAGGTCTGCAACATCCATGTTCATGTCAGAATAAAGCTCTGTTAATGAACTCATAATGCTTTGAATCTGGGACATCTGGTTTGAAAGAGCAGATGACAATTCATTTAAAGATTCAGCGGAATTACCATTTACAAGAGCCTGTAAGGTTATTAACTGCTGCTGCTGTAACTGTAATTGTGTATAAACTTGCGGTGCAGCACTGTTTGAACTGCTGCTTATTGATGATGTAAGGTCAGTAATTGCAAGCATTGAGTTAAGAATTACATCGTATGTTGAAAGTGTAGTCCTTGCGGATGTAAGTCTGTTAATAACTGCATCCATAAGAGAACCGGTTTCTTTATCTGCATCTTTGATAACTGAGTCGCCAGTACCAGCAATCGTAGATACGATTGTATCTATAAATGTCTGGTTTACCTGCTGCTGAACTGCTGTTTTAGCCTTGTCTGTTATCTTAGGTGCAATAGCGTTTGCTTTCTGGTTACAGTAATATTTTAACTGAGGATGTTCCATGGAATCACTTAAGAAGCTTATAAGATTCTTGGAAAAATTCTCTGGAACAACGAGGGCTGCATAATACTCACCGCTGTATACGCCTTCGATTGCTTCATCTGATGAAGCAACAAACTGCCAACCGATAGTGTTATTAGTTTTAAGTGCATCAATTATGGTGTCACCGACATTAAGCTCCGTTCCTTCAAGAGAAGTACCTTTGTCAACAGATACAACGGCAACTTTAATCCTGCTTGTGGAAGCCTGTCCATATGGATCCCAGTTTGACAGGATATTAAACCACGAATACAATGCAGGAATAACGGTAAGACCGATAATTACGCATAGTGCAATTACATTTGTTTTTATGTGGCGAAGGTCAGCCCGTATAATCTTAAATATATTTTTCATAACTGTACCTCACTTAAAAATGCTTTGATACTGTCTGTAAGAGAAGTATCAGCCTGTTTTTCCTTAATCTCAATATTGAGCTCATTGAGCTTTCTTGCGAGCTTGTCATCAATATAATCAATAACTATAAGATAAGCACAGAATATAAAAAGTGAGATTACCCAAAGAAGCAGATAAACAACCTTAGCTGTATCCATGGTAAACATAAGCACCATGAATACTAAAGGAATTATCATCATACATCTTAAGCAGACCTTTTTCTTGTGCTGGTTCTTAGCGTGCATATTTTCTGCAAACGCTGTGATTTCCGCAATAACAACATCTATATTAAAATCATCATTTTGCATAAATTCATTTCTCCTTTACATAAAATGTGTTTCTTTCATACGGCGTTCGAAGAACTCGCGTACTTCAAGAAGTGACTTTCTGATTCCAAGTCCCAGAATAAGGGAAATAACAGCATAAGCGCATAATTTCACAAGAAATACAGCGTAATCACACTGATATAATCCGCTTATTGCCTCCCTCATGGCATTGATTGCATAAGGGAATGGGAAGTAAAGGTACACATTCTGGAAGAATTCAGGAAGAAGTTCTATTGGATAAGTTCCGCCTGAACCGGCAATCTGTAACACAATCATAACTACAGCAATAGCTTTTCCCAAATCACCAAATGTAAGAACAAGTGTATATATAAATAATGTAAATACAAAGCTTGTTATAGCGGCTGCAAGCCACAGCATGAATGGGTGGGTGCAGTCAATTTTTAAAATGTACAAATCACCAAGAACAACTACAAGAGCCTGAAGCTGTCCCATTGCAAGGAAGAGTAGTGCACGGCCCATATATTTCTGATGTTCTGTGGCATCCTTGAATTCATCATCCTCATAGTCAACCTTTACTTTCATAAGGGCAACTAAAACAATTCCTCCAACCCAGAGAGCAAGTGTTGTATAGAAAGGTGTAACACTTGTTCCATAGTTAGTCTGCATATAGACGTAGATTTCTTCTACCTGTACAGGTTCTGACAGGAATGACGCTATTGACTGTGCGTCTGAGTTGATGAAATCCATTATCAGTTTATATGTAGAAGATGAACTTATATCTCCTACTGAACCAGATATGGTATCAAGTCTTTTGTTGAGAGAATCAAGTAATGTTTTTGTGCTTTCTAGAGTTGTATTAATATTTACTGATATATCACTTACTCCAAGAAGCATCTGCGAGATTCCATTAATACTGTCTCCGGCACTGCTTATATTAGCGGCAAGGCTACTTACGGCATTCTTAATGGAAGCCTTAAGAAGGTTAACATTAGTTCTTATTACAGTCTGCATAATTGTCTGGCTCTTCTGGAGCTCTGTGCGGCACTGTTCAACAACAGACTTGATTAACTGGTACTTTGCCTGAAGTGTTTCAGGTGAATCAGTAAGAATATCGGCACACTGCTGAACAAGGTTGTATGCGATATTCTCCATAGCGTTAACAGAAGCTAGAGCTGACTTTAGGGCGGTGATAACTGCCGGGTCAATGCCATCTACTTTGCTGAGGGAATCAATAGCGTCTTCAAGAGCCTTATTCTGGTCTATAAGTTCCTTTAACTGTTTGTTGGCTTTACTAAGCTCAACGCCAGCCTGTCCGACATCAGTTATTGAAAGCTGTACAGCTTTATCAAGAGAATCAAGTGCGCTGTCAGTTAATTCATTCATAGCTTTAAGCTGCGCATCAATCTGGTTTGCAATATCATCTGTGACATTATCAAGAGATTTATTGGCAATATCAGCAACATCAGTTGTTCCGGTAAGAACATCTTTAATCTGTGGAAGAACCTCCTGAAGTTTTGCAAGATTATCTGCCAGGTCTGAATTACTCTTAATAAACATGTCAATCATGGTATCGTAAGAATTAATATTGGCAGATACACTCTGTAAATCCTTAACTGTCTTTTCAATAATTGAAGGATCATTTTCAGCTATTTCGTTAAGTCCCTGCATAATAGTCTTAACACACACATCAATGAATTCGGAATTGATAGTGTTCTGAAGAGTGCTTTTTCCTGTATCTGTAATCTTGGAAGCAACAGCATTTTTCTTGGAATTCTCATAATATGTAACTGTTGGTGGATTAAGACCATTGTCAAGGAAGTCATACAGGCTTCGTGAAAAGTCCTCACCAACAACGATAACGGCATAGTACTTCCCGGCATTCAGTTTATTCATGGCTTCATCTTTAGTTTCCGGAAAACGCCAGCCTAATTTATCATTCGAATGAAGCTGTTCAACAATCTGTTCTCCCATATTGATAGTGGAATCATCAGATTCAGAGTAGCCTTCATCTTCAGAAACAATAGCAATCTGAACAGACGCAGTGTTTGCGTAAGGATCCCAGTTGGAATATATGTTAAACCATGCGTAAAGCGATGGAATAAGGCACAGACCAAGCGCAATGGCTAAAGCCAGAATATTCCTGCTAAGACCTTTCAAATCTTTTTTGAAAATCTTAAATATCATAACATTCCTCAATTCTTTAATTATCGTTTAAAACTTATATGTATTTTACTTAAGAAACTGGGGAAAATCAATACAGAGAGGATAAATCAGACATATTTAATAATTTAAGAAAGGATACGGATTTATGAACATATTGTATTGTGGTGATAAACCAATGCAGAAGGGGATTCTTTTATCTTCAATGTCTCTTATTAAAAATGTGGATGAACCGTTAAATATATATATTCTCACGGTTGATTACAGGGAAAAAGGTATTAATTACAAGCCAGTTGATAAAGCATTTGCAAAATATCTGAAAGAAAAATTGAATAAATCGGACATTAAAGTAAATATCTTTCTTGTTGATGTTACAAGATATTTTGTTGAGGAGCTGCCGGAGGCAAATATGCAGAGCAGATTTACTGCGTGCTGTATGCTGCGCCTTTTTGCTGATAAGACAGATATTAAGGATAGAGTTCTTTATCTGGATACTGATGTGTTGTGCAGAAAAGATTTCAGGGATTTTTATTATCAGAATATGGATGGCATAGAGATTGCGGGAGTTTCTGATTATTATGGCAGATGGCTTTTCGGTGATGGTTACATTAATTCCGGAGTAATGCTTATGAATATGAGGATGATAAGACAGAACGGGCTTCTGGAGAAATGTCGTGAACAGTGCATAAGAAAGGAAATGTTTATGCCTGACCAGACGGCTGTTAATACATTTGCAACAAGAGTTAATCTGTGCGGACGAAAGTTTAATGACCAGAGGAGGCTGCATGACAACACTGTTTTTCAGCATTTTACAACTACCTTCCGGGTGTTTCCGGTGATAAGGACTGTTTCAGTCAAGCCGTGGGAGATTGATAAAATGCATAAAATACTTGGGCTTCATGAATATGATGAGCTTCTGGATTCTTATAACAGGGAGCATGAAGGGTACATGGCAGTTTCGCGTATTCCTGTGTTTTTCTCGATTAATGAACAGTACGCACCATATCTGGCAGTGTGCCTTAAATCGCTGGCTGCACATGTGGCTTGTGATGAGCGTTACCGCATTATTGTTATGTGCGATAATGTGAAGAATATTACGATGATTCAGCTTCGTAATGTGATAAAGGATTATGAAAACATAGATATTGAATTCGTTGATATAAGAAAGAAAATGTACGAATATTCTGAAAGCTTTGGACAGACAGTTACTGACAGACAGGAAAACAGGCTTTATTCAGGCGAGTTTACACTGACGATATATTTCAGGTTATTTATTGCAGAGCTTTTTCCAGAGCTTAATAAAGCTGTGTATATTGACTCTGATACCGTAATAAATGATGACATTGCAAAGCTTTATTCAGTTGATATGGGAGATGCAATGTTTGGTGCAGTAAGAGATACATTTGCAGGAAAGAATACAATACTGGCTCATTACATTGAAAATGTAGTGGGAATAGAGCGGGATGAATATGTCAATTCAGGAGTGCTTCTTATGAATCTTGATAAGATAAGACAGGCTCATCTGGCAGACAGATTCTTAAAGCTTATGGCTGAATATCACTTTGACAGTGTTGCACCTGACCAGGATTATATTAATGCTATGTGTGCAAAAGAAATATATTTTCTTGATAAGGAATGGAATGTTATGCCTAACAAGGGCGGGGAGTATATAGCAAGACCGAAGCTGATACATTATAACCTGTTTGACAAGCCGTGGCATTACAGCGAGATTCCGTATGAGGAGTATTTCTGGCAGTATGCGGCGGAGTCGGGATTTTATCCGTTGCTGATTAAACAGCGCAAGCAGTATGGGGATAATGAAAGGAAAGCTGACCGTGAGAATTTAAAGAAGCTTCTTGCAAGGGCTGAGAATATTGCGGACGGTGATGGGGTTAAGTTTTCTGATGTTGTGGGAAGCAGATTTGTTGTGGATAGTGGTTTCGTTAAGGATAGCAGTGATGCTGCAAAATAAATTATGTCGGAGGAGATATGATTGGTGATAGGGAGCAGGTCTATGAAAATATTAGGACGGCTGTAAGCCTTAATCAGTTGAATTCAAAGGTTGAGCCGGGAGACCCTAAGCTGTTACGCGAAGATAAAGAAGCATTACTAAGACATTATATTGATTACCGCACAGCATATGGTTTTTGTGTGAAGAAATATATTGCAGAAGCTATATTTCATGCCGGGACTTCTGCGGTGGGGCTTATAACACAAGTTGACGGACTTGAGAATCTTTCTGGAATCAGAGGTCCTGCGATTGTAACATGCAATCATTTCAGCCCGTTAGACCCTGCAATTGTCAGGTTTGCAATGAGAAAAGCTGGATTCAGAAGAATAAGTATTGTTAATCAAGATTCTAACCTTGCAATGAAAGGTTTTGTCGGGTATATGCAAAAATATGCCGACACAATGCCCGTAAGCAGCCTGAAATGGTTTATGGAGACTGAGTTTCCTAATCAGATTAAGAATGCACTTGATGAAAACAAACTTGTGCTTATATATCCTGAGCAGGAAATGTGGTTTAATTATCGGAAGCCCCGCCCATGCAAAAGAGGTGCATATCTGTATGCGGTAAAGTTTAATGTGCCGGTGATTTCACTGTTTGTTGAACAGCAGGTTAAAAGTATACATTTGCACACATTCAGGGTACATGTCCTGCCAGTAATATATCCGGACAGACAGCTTGATGAAAGAACAGCAAGTTTAAGAATGCAGCACACAGACTATGAGCAGAAATGTGCTGCATATGTCATGGCATATGGAAAGAAACTGACTTACGATTTTGAAGAGGGCGATATTGTAGGAAGATAAAAGCATTTGACGCGGAAAGAATTGAAGTGTATATATATTTGAAGAAATTACAAAGATTGAGAGGAAAATGTATATGAAGATACATTCAGTGGCAGTACTTGGAGCAGGAGCAGTCGGCTCTTATGTTATATGGGGACTTTCAGAAAAGAAGGATATAAGTTTAAGCGTTATTGCAAAGGGCGAAAGAGCGGAAAGACTTAAGGCAGAAGGCTGTCTGATTAATGGAAAGACATACCACCCGGAGGTATTGACCCCAGAGGAAGCAAAAGGTGTTGACCTTCTTGTTGTATCATTAAAATACGGCGCACTTGCAGGTGCATTAGATGACATTAGGGAAGCCGTCGGTGAGAATACAATTGTCATGAGTCTTATGAATGGTGTTGACAGTGAAGAGATAATATCTACCAAGATAGATAAATCACATATCATTTATTCACTTATAAAGGTGGCGTCACACCGCGAAGGTAAGGAATATGTGTTCAATCCTGAGACTACAATAGGCATTATATATGGAGAGGAAACTGCACCATTTGAGAGTGAGAGAGTTGCGGCAATAAGAGATTTATTTGATGGAACAGGACTTAATTACAGAGTGACTGAACATATCAAAGAAGAGATATGGAGCAAGTATAGACTTAATATCTGTAACAATCTTCCACAGGCTATTATTGGAGCAGGTGTTGGCTGTTATACTGACAGTGAGCATATGAAAGCAATCAGCGAAGGATTACGTAAGGAGGTTGAAGCAGTAGCTCTTGCCAAAGGCATTGATATGAGCAGGTGTGCAGATAACTCAAGCCGAGGAAGCGCTGTTCCGCCAACAGCAAGATATTCAACACTGCAGGATATTGACGCTGGCAGACACACAGAGATAGATATGTTCTCCGGCGCAATGATGCGCATGGGGAAAGAACTTGGAATTGATACACCATATAATGAATATACATATCACATCATCAAGGCACTTGAAGAGAAGAATGATGGCATGTTTGATTATGATGAGAATAGTGAGGCTGTGACTTATTCTAAGTAGTGGCAGACGGATTTAGCAGGCATGTGGGGTACAAGACAGAAAATATAAGATATTAATCATGGCGCAGCCTTTTTAAGGGCTGCGCTTATTGCTTCTATAAAGACGGAATATGTATATCTGTTGGCTGAATCATAGGTTATGTTGGTTGTGCCGGCTTCCATGACTTTAGCAGCAACTTCATCAAATGAAGTTGTGAGCTTAGGGTACATAGTTGTGATTGATTCAGAAAGATTAACAAGCTCAATGCTGTTAATGTTAGAGGAATCAACTGTGACCTGGATATCAACGGGGTTGCCGTCTAACAGAATAGAGGCGGTATATACTCCGGGGCAGAATTTAGGAGCGTCGGCATTATCAAGGGGTGTCTCAATATTAGAAGAAGCAGAAGCATTTACAGTGCTGCTCTTAGGTTTAGTGGTATTCCTGGAATTATCAGAACTATTGCTGCCAAGACGGATAACAGCGAATATAATAAAAGCTATTATAATAGCAGCGATAACAGCTCCAATAAGGAGCTTTTTAAATGGAATAACAACAATTTTAGTCTGACTCATCACAAAGAAACCTGCCCTTCATATTCATTATTACAAAATATATGGTATGGAGTGGGAGATTATGATTAAAATGTGGTATATTAATTACAAATGTATTCATTAAATGATAATGCATAGCTTGAAAAAAACCTACTAAATTGTTAAATATGATGAAATGGTAGGTTTATGAAGAGGTGAATGATTATGAACAGTAGATTAATCAAAACATTTGCAGTAATAGTGATTATAGCGGCAGGCATGACAGCATGTGGACAAAAGAAAAATGTCACAACAGATGATGTATCAGAAAAAGAGACGGCGAACATACAGGAGACTGCAGCACAGGAAGTGACAGCACAGAAAATTATAACACAGGAGATTACAACTGAAAAAGAACCAGAGGATGACGAATATGTACTTGTTAAGAAATATATACCGGACATATATGTGGAATTAAGATATGCAACAGAGAATAACTTTACAGGGGTAAAGATATACGATTTCACGGAAGCATACCTCCGATATGGAACTGTTAAGAAGCTGGCACAGGTACAAAAGGAATTGAAGCAGCAGGGATACAGCTTAAAGATTTGGGATGCATACAGACCGTTTGAGGCACAGCAGAAATTATGGGAAGTATATCCGGACCCTAATTATGTGGCAAATCCGGCTAACGGAATGAAAAAGCATAATCTTGGAGGAACAGTGGATATTACAATGGTTGCTGCTGATGGAAGTGTTATATCAATGCCGACAGAATTTGATGATTTCTCTCTAAAAGCAGACAGGAATTATTCTGATATAGAAGATGAAGAGGCTGTGAAAAATGTGATGATTCTACAGAATGCTATGGAAAATAACGGATTTACAGGCTATCAGGGAGAATGGTGGGACTATTCAGATACGGTGGAATATGAAGCGGTTGATTTCGAACCATGATGAGACATGATATGAAAAAGTGCATTATGGTAAAGCAAATGATGGTAAAGTCTATTATAGAAAGATTAGGGGAGTAACACATGTCATTACAATTAATTCTGGGAAGCTCAGGTGCGGGTAAATCGCACTATCTTTATACGCATATAATTGAAGAGTCAATGAAGAATCCTGACAGGAATTATATAGTTGTTGTGCCGGAGCAGTACACTATGGCAATTCAGAAAAGACTGGTGTCCATGCATCCAAGAAAAGGAATACTTAATATAGATGTTGTGAGCTTTGAAAGGCTTGCGTATAAAGTATTTGAGGAAGTGGGTGAGGATAATCTTGAAGTCCTTGATGATACAGGAAAGAATCTGATTATTAAAAGAGTTTTAGAGCAGAACAAGGACAGATTAAAATATTTTGGAAGTAATCTGTCTAATACAGGATTTGTGTCAGAGATGAAGTCTGTTATATCGGAGATGCTTCAGTATGATATCAAGCCGGATGTTCAAACGTTGCTCCGGATGAAGCACATGATATCTGTGAGAAGTATTTTAACGGAGATGTGAAGGGAAGTGCAGCACTTCAGTATAAGCTTGATGATATAGTACTTGTATATAACGCATTTGCAGAGTACATAGACAAGAATTATATAACTAAAGAAGAAATACTGGATAAATTATGCAGCAAGGTTACAGAGTCAGAGAGAATAAAGAATTGCGAGATAGTATTTGACGGGTTCACAGGCTTTACTCCGATTCAGTACAATTTAATGACAATTCTTTTATCAATGTGTCCGAAGATATATGTTTCTCTGACAATTGATGCATCTGAGCGTGAAAATTCAGTAAGAGGCAGGGAAGAACTTTTTTTCATGAGTAAGGACTGCGTATCAAAGCTTTATAAGATATGCGATGAAGAACATGTGAAAGTCCTTGAACCTGTGTATATTGCAGGAAAAGCAGTACCGGGAAAGAATGTAATTGTAAATGTTAATTCAAGATTTAAGAATTCAGAAGAACTGGATTTCCTGGAACAGAATCTTTTCAGAAACAATTCGGGAAGATTTAATAAGAAGACTGACAATATCGTTATATATGAGGGAGCTGTTGCCAAGGAAGAATTAACATTTGCAGCAGGAGAAATAATAAGACTAACAAGATTGTGTGGATACAGATATAACGAGATTGCGATAGTTACTGCGGACATGGATGGCTACGGCAAACTGGCGGCTAATATATTAAAGCAGAACGATATACCATATTTCTTAGATTACAAGCGCCATGTGACGGACAATCCATTTATTGCGGCAATTAACGGTGCACTTGGAATAATAGAGAATAATTACAGCTATGACAGCATATTAGGATTCCTAAGAACCGGAATGAGCGGAATGGAGCGCGAAGATATTGATCTGTTAGACAATTACTGTGTTGCAGTTGGAATCAGAGGCAGGGGAAAATGGCATGAACCATGGATAAGAAAGTTCAGGGGAACAGTCAATAATACTGACCTTGAGAAGCTTAATTCACTAAGAACAATGATAACGGATATGCTGGATCCATTGGAAGAAGTGCTAAAGTCAAAGGAATCAAATGTTGCTGATATGGTAAAGGCACTTTATGAGTTCCTTGTGCGTGAAGATATGGAGCATAAGGTAAGTGTGCTTAATGACAGCGAGTACACTGGTGATGAATATGCGCAGTTATATAAGAAAGTTATAGAAGTATTAGATAAAATGTATGCCCTTCTTGGAAGCGAGAAGGTTGGTATTAAAGAATTTAACAAGATACTTGCGTCAGGATTTCAGGAGATTAAGATAGGACTTATTCCGCAGACCAACGACTGCGTTGTTATCGGAGATATAGAAAGAACCCGTCTTGACAATATCAAGGTCATGTTCTTTGTCGGAATCAATGACGGCAATGTACCTAAGAAGGCTGATTCAAGAAGCGTTCTGTCAGAAAGCGACAGGGAGTATCTTGAGGATAAGGGAATAGTTATGTCAGCTTCCGTGAGGGAGAAAGCATTTACACAGAGATTCTATCTGTATCTTATTATGACAAAGAGTGCGGAGAAGCTTTACATGTCATATGCGGTAAAAAACAGCGAGGGTGCACCAAAATGCGACGAGTGCGGCGGACTGATTAAGCCG
>ENA-OROK01003758-OROK01003758.1-human-gut-metagenome-genome-assembly--contig:-NODE-3758-length-11680-cov-3.873204_pt1 | contig 11680 bp, 10 predicted proteins | sample MGYA00242127_ERZ509046 | MGnify/ENA primary metagenome ERZ509046 (study PRJEB26280, sample SAMEA2338728) | human gut metagenome | biome: human gut; feature: human-associated habitat; material: faeces... | reverse complement strand
CGGCTCCGGCCCGATCGTCATCGGTCAGGCGGCCGAGTTTGACTACGCCGGCGCTCAGGCCTGCCGTATCTTGAAGGAAGCGGGCGTCAATGTGGTGCTGTGCAACTCCAACCCCGCTACCATCATGACCGATCAGGCCATGGCGGACGAGATCTATCTGGAGCCTCTGACTACGGAGACCATCAAGCGTATCATCAAAAAGGAGCGGCCCGACAGCATCCTGGCGGGCCTGGGCGGCCAGACCGGCCTGACCCTGGCCATGCAGCTGGACAAGGAGGGCTTCCTCCAGGAGCAGGGGGTCCGTCTGCTGGGCACCGACGCCAAGGCTATTTCCCGGGCGGAGGACCGGGAGCTGTTCAAGGAAGCCATGGCGGAGATCGGTCAGCCGGTGATTGCCTCGGACATTGCTGAAACCGTAGAGGGCGCTCTGGAGGTGGCCGAGCGGATCGGTTATCCCGTCATCGTCCGTCCCGCCTTTACCCTGGGCGGTGCCGGCGGCGGCGCCGCTGCCAACGAAGCGGAGCTGCGGATCATCGCCCAAACCGGTCTGGACGCTTCTCCCATTACGCAGATCCTGGTGGAGCGGGCCATCTTCGGCTGGAAGGAAATCGAATTTGAAACCATGCGGGACGGCGTGGGCAATGTGATCGCCGTCTGCTCCATGGAGAACTTTGACCCCGTGGGCGTCCACACCGGTGATTCCATCGTGGTGGCTCCCACCCAGACCCTGGCGGACAAGGAGTTCCAGATGCTGCGGAAGGCCTCTCTGGACATCATCACTCATCTGGGCATCGTGGGCGGCTGCAACGTGCAGCTGGCTCTGAACCCGGACAGCTTTGAGTATGCGGTCATCGAGGTGAACCCCCGTGTGTCCCGCTCCTCCGCCCTGGCCTCCAAGGCCACCGGCTATCCCATTGCCAAGATCACCACCAAGATCGCCCTGGGCTACACCCTGGACGAGATCAAAAACGACATCACCGGCAAGACCTGCGCCTGCTTTGAGCCCACGCTGGACTACATTGTGGTGAAGATGCCCAAGTGGCCCTTCGATAAGTTTGCCGACGCCAGCCGCAAGCTGGGTACCCAGATGAAGGCCACCGGCGAGGTCATGGCCATCGCCCCCAGCTTTGAGATGGCGCTGATGAAGGCCGTCCGGGGGGCGGAGGTGGGCCTGGACAGCCTGAACCGCAAAAACGATCCCGAGGACCATGCCCCCATCTGGGAGCGGCTCCGCCGGGTGGATGACCACCGGCTGTTCACCATTTTTGAGGCCCTGAAGGGCGGTACGTCCATCGACGAGATCTTCAGCATCACCCGGATCGACCGCTGGTTCCTTGCAAAGCTGAAGAAAATGGCGGAATTTGAAAAGGCTCTGGAAAAGGACGGCCTCACTGTTGAGCATTATGAGACCGGCAAGAAGATGGGCTATCCCGACGATACCCTCAAGCGACTCTCCGGCGCTGCCGCGCTGCCCTGTGAAAAGAAAGACGCCGTCTACAAGATGGTGGACACCTGCGGCGCGGAGTTCGATGCCGAGACTCCCTATTTCTATTCCACTTTTGATAAGTTCTGCGAATCCCGGACCTTCCCCCGCAGCGGCAAGCCCGTCATCATGGTGCTGGGCTCCGGCCCCATCCGCATCGGCCAGGGCATCGAGTTCGACTACTCCTCCGTCCACTGCGTGTGGACGCTGAAAGAGCTGGGGTATGACGTGGTCATCGTCAACAACAACCCCGAGACCGTCTCCACGGACTATGACACCGCCGATCGCCTGTACTTTGAGCCTCTGTTCCCCGAGGATGTCATGCACATCATCGAGGTGGAGAAGCCCGTGGGCGTGGTGGTGGCCTTCGGCGGCCAGACGGCCATCAAGCTCACCAAGTTCCTGGACAGCTACGGTATCCCCATTTTGGGTACCAGCGCTGAGTCCATCGACATGGCAGAGGACCGGGAACGGTTCGATGCCCTGCTGGAGCGGTTCTCCATCAAGCGGCCTCAGGGCCGGGCCATCACCGGTATGCAGGAGGCGCTGGACGCCGCTCATGAGCTGGGCTATCCCGTGCTGCTGCGCCCCTCCTACGTCATCGGCGGCCAGAACATGGTCATCGCCCACAACGATGAGGACGTGCGGACCTATATGGAGGTCATTCTCTCCGGCAAGATCGAAAACCCGGTGCTGGTGGACCAGTACCTCATGGGCAAGGAGCTGGAGGTGGACGTCATTTCCGACGGCAAGGACGTCCTGATCCCCGGCATCATGCAGCACATCGAGCGCACCGGTGTCCACTCCGGCGACTCCATCGCTGTCTATCCGCCCTTCTCCATCGGAGATAAGATGCTGAAGGTCATTGTGGACTGCTCGGAAAAGCTGGCCCTGTCTCTGGGAACCCATGGCCTCATCAATATTCAGTATCTGATCTACCAGAACGAGCTGTACGTCATTGAGGTGAACCCCCGTGCCAGCCGCACGGTGCCCTATATCTCCAAAGTCACCGGCGTACCCATGGTGGATCTGGCTACCCGCGTCATGGTGGGTCAGCCTCTGGCCTCTCTGGGCTATGGCACCGGTCTGTACCGCCAGCCCCCCTATGTGGCCGTGAAGGTGCCTGTGTTCTCCTTTGAGAAAATCACCGATGCCAACGCTGCCCTCTCCCCGGAGATGAAATCCACCGGCGAGGTGCTGGGCCTTGGCAAAAATATGCAGGAGGCCATGTTCAAGGGCCTTGTCTCTGCCGGATACAAGGTGGAGAAGGAGACCCGCGGCGGCGTGCTGATCTCCGTGAACCACCGGGATCAGCCGGAGATCGTCAACATCGCCCGGAAGCTGGACGAAATGGGCTACAAGCTCTACGCCACCGACGGCACCGCCAGAGAGATCTCCCGTCTGGGTACCGATGTGGAGATCGTGGGCAAGCTGGGGAAGGACAACCGGGTGTTCCAGCTTCTTGAAAACGGCCGGATCGACTATGTGATCCTCACCGGCTCCACGGAGCCTATCTATATCCGGGACTTCATCCATCTGAACCACCGCTGCGTCCAGCTGGGGATTCCGTGCCTGACCTCTCTGGATACCGCCAACGCGCTGACGGATATTCTGGCCAGCCGCTACAACCAGCGGAACACGGAGCTCATCGACATCTGCCACCTCCGCAGCGAGCGTCAGAAGCTGAAATTCTCCAAGCTGCAGACCTGCGGAAACGATTACATCTTCTTGGAAAACTTCCACGGCGAGATCACCTGCCCGGAGTCCCTGTGCGTCACCTTCTGTGACCGGCACTACGGCATCGGCGCCGACGGGATCGTCCTGATGGAGCATTCCGACATTGCCGACGCGAAGATCCGGCTGTTCAACGCCGATGGCAGCGAGAGCGCCACGGCGGGCAACGCCCTGCGGTGCATGGGCAAGTACCTGTATGACAACGGTCTGGTGAAAAAGGAAGATATGCGGATCGAGACCGGTGCCGGCGTCCGGGAAGTGCACCTCTACACCGCCAACGGTCTTGTGACCTCCGCCTGTGTGGATATGGGCTGCGCCTCTCTGGATGCGGCGGCCTTCCGGTTTGCCATCGCGGAAAAGACGGTGGTGGATTACCCGGTGTATATCGGCGGACAGTCCTTCAACATCACCTGCGTAGACGTGGGAGAGCCGCATTGCGTGGCCTTCTGCCCCCGGATCGACGATGTGGATGTGGAGTTCCTCGGTCCCCGGTTTGAGCAGGCTCCCTATTTCCCGGAGCGGATCAACGCAGAGTTTATTCGCGTGGTGAATCCCAGCACCATCAAAATGCGGGTCTGGGAGCGGGGCAGCGGCGAGATCATGGCCAGCGGCACCGGTGCCTGCGCCGCTGTGGTGGCGGCCGTGGCCAACGGTATGTGCGAAAAGGGACGGGATGTGACCGTCCGGGCTGCCGGCGGTGATCTGGTGGTGAATTACACCGACGAGAAGATCACCCTCACCGGTGACGCCAAGCTGGTTTATACCGGCGAAGCGGTGTACTAACGGAAAAACCGTTTTCTGAAAACTGGATCTAATCTGCTTTGACTGCACGAAAAGAGCGGCCTATGCGTTTTACGCATGGGCCGCTTTTTTTGCTGCAAATTTCAAGTGCGCTATTATGGGCCCGAAGGCAGGGCCATGGGCGCATTAAGGGAACGTTTTCCGTCGATATTGACCGTGATACGGCAGGTGAGAGATAACCGGCAGAGATTTACATAAAAAATATGACAGTCGCACCCGGCTTCGACAGAAACCTGTCCGGCGAATATGCTACCATCACCGTAAGACAAGCCATTCCCCAACAGATCTGATCGGAGCAGAGCGCCTTCTGAGCTGATTTGACAAATGGGGATAAAATTCGACAAAAGAGGGAATAGTATGGATATACGAGCGCGGGACACAGACCGGGAGTTGTTGCTGGAATTCAGCGGAGAAATGGACCATCACGGGGCCAGAAATGCCTTGAAGGAAGTGGAGATCGCCATTGATGCGGCCCTTCCCCGAAGTCTGATCTTAGACTTTGCGGGCGTGACCTTTATGGACAGCTCCGGGATCGCCCTGATCCTTCGGTCTCAGCAGCGGATGCAACTGATGGAGGGCAGCGTTGTGCTCCGGAACGTGCCGGAGCAGGCCCGCCGTGTTCTGGACGCTGCCGGCATCGGGCGGCTGGTTTCCATTCAATAACGGGAGGTTTACATAATGAAAATAAAGACGGAAAATGAAGTCACTTTGCAGTTCCCCAGCCAGAGCAGCAACGAGGGGTTTATCCGCTCCGCGGTGGCCTGCTTTGCGGCACAGATGGACCCCACTCTCAACGAGCTGGAGGACATCAAGACCGCCGTTTCTGAGGCGGCCACTAACGCCATCGTCCATGCGTACCCAGACCGGATCGGGAAGGTGACGGTGAAGGTCCGGATCTGTACCGGACAGGTGCTGGAGATCACGGTGCGGGACTACGGCCGGGGCATCCCGGATGTGGAAAAGGCCCGGCAGCCCATGTTCACCACCGGAGGAGAGGAACGCAGCGGCATGGGCTTCACCATCATGGAGAGCTTTATGGATAGTTTAAAGGTGCGGTCCGTGGCTGGCCGGGGCACCACCGTGGTGATGAAAAAGAAGATCGCCCCCCGGATCAAGCGATGAATGGTGCCATAGAGCTGCTGCGGGCGGCTCAGGAGGGGGACCGGGACGCCTGTGAGCAGGCGGTGCTGGAAAACAACGGCCTGATCTGGAGTGTGGTCCGCCGGTATTACGGCCGGGGAGTGGAGCCGGACGATCTGTACCAGCTGGGATGTCTTGGGTTTCTGAAAGCGATCCGGGGGTTTGATTTTTCCTACGGCACCTGCTTTTCCACCTATGCCGTTCCCAAGATCGCCGGGGAGATCCGGCGGTTTCTCCGGGATGACGGCACCATCAAGGTGGGACGGAGCATCCGGGAGCAGGCACTGACTCTGTATGCCCTGCGGGAGCGGCTGCGGCAGGAGTTGGGGCGGGAGCCGTCCCTCTCCGAACTGTCGGCCCAGACCGGATGGACACCGGAGGAGATCGCCCAGGTGGATCTGGCCACAGAGGCACCGGATTCCTTGCAGCGGGAAACAGCGGACGGCCTTGCGCTGGAGGGGCTGCTGGGCACGGAGGCTCCGGAGGAGGGGCTTGTGGAGCGCATCGCTCTGCGGGAGGCGGTGGACAAGTTGCCGGAGAAGGAGCGCATGACGATCCTGCTCCGCTATTTCAAGGGGCTGACGCAGGAGCGGGCCGCCCGGGTGCTGGGGGTGTCCCAGGTGCAGGTTTCCCGGCTGGAACGCCGGGGACTGGAACGGCTGCGGCAGAGCTTTGCGGAGTGAAATAAGGATCATCCTGAAATTCCGTCATGGTGGACCAATAACGCTTTGGCATGTGGGTCATTCGTAGTTTTGGATTTTCCCGCTCCCGAATAGCCACGGTATCGTAAAACCGCTTCCAAAGCAGCCGGTAGGCGGCCTCCGTTTCATTCGGCGGCGCCATCTGAAAGTCCGCTAACGGGCGAATGACGGCCTTGCCGGCGGCGTAAAACAGCGCCTCGTGGTGGACACGGTCATAAATGAAAAATTTCTCGTTTTGATAGCGGGCGCAGAAGTGGCTCCGCAGAATGGGGAGGACCCTATTTTTCGGTTCGATCTCGCTTCCCAGAATGCCGCCCAGATCGGAGAAGCGGAGAAAGCCTTTTAAAAGATGGGCTTCGCCGTTGAGATGCCGGACGGCTGTCGCTACCGGATGAAGCGTCTCGTCGGAAAAGTTCCGCAGAAAACTGGGACCTTCCCGCAGCAGCTTTACCACCAGCCGGTACAGGCGGATCTCGCGTTCCTCCATGCAGGTGAGAAACCCCCGACGTACCAGCTCCTCTCCGTAGGGGGAGAGCTTGTGCAATTTTCGCAGGACCCGTCCGGCGTGGCCGCTGTCGGTGCGGATTGCCCGGACGGGAAACAGAATAGGCGCAGAGTCCTCATCGTCGGTAATGGCGGTGAGGACTTCTTTGTTGGCGTAGCTGTCAAAAATGCAGCAGAGAAAGCCCTCGAAGCTGCCGTCATAGGTGTAGATCATTTCGTTCATAGGGCACCTCCGGACTTAAACGGCATCGTCGAACAGAGAAAGCTGTCGCATCTCCGGCTGGGGCAGCAGGGACTGCTCCACGGCGATGAGGTTTCGCAGAAGGCTGTCTTGCGTGAAGCGCAGACCGTCGGCCATGCGGCCATTGGCGGTGAGGAAATACTGCGCCCGCTTCATGACCACACCTAATTTCGGCAGATTTTCCAGCCGCAGGGGGCCAGTCCGCCGGGCAGTCAGGATGCGGCGGGCGGATACTACCCCCAGACCGGGGACGCGCAGCAGCGCTTCGTAATCCGCCCGGTTCACCTCTACGGGGAAAAATTCAGGATGCCGCAAGGCCCAGCAGCATTTGGGGTCCAGACGGGGGTCAAAGGAAGGGGCCTGCTCGTCCAGCAGCTCCTCCGCACGGAACCCGTAAAACCGCAGCAGTCCGCCTGATAGAGCCGATGCTCCCGCAGCAGGGGCGGCTTGGTCTCCTTGGAGGGGAGAAGGGCACTTTCCACCACCGGCACATAGGCGGAGAAAAATACCCGTTTCAGCTGATACCGGTCATAAAGCCCCTGCGTCAGCCGCAGAATGTGGAGGTCGCTGTCCGGCGTGGCACCCACGATCATCTGGGTGCTCTGGCCCGCCGGGGCGAACTTGGGTGTGTGGCGGTACTTGACCAGTTCTTCTTTATTTTGAATACTTCTGACTTGGATCTGCCGCATAGGAGCCAGTACAGCGGCCTTCGTCTTTTCCGGGGCCAGAGTCCGCAGTCCTGCCTCTGAGGGCAGTTCGATATTGCAGCTCAGTCGGTCGGCCAAAAGGCCCAGCTGCTCCACCAGTTCCGGGGCAGCGCCGGGGATGGCCTTGGCGTGGATATAGCCGTTGAAGCGGTATTCTTCCCGAAGGATGCGGATGGCCCGGATCATCTGCTCCATGGTGTAGTCCGGATTCCGCAGTACCCCGGAGGAGAGGAACAGCCCCTCAATATAATTCCGCCGGTAGAAGTTGATGGTCAGGTCCGCCAGCTCCTGCGGCGTAAACGCCGCCCGCCGGGTATCGTTGCTCCGCCGGTTGACGCAATAGGCGCAGTCATAGACACAGCAGTTGCTCATCAGCACCTTCAGGAGCGTGACGCACCGCCCATCAGCGGAGAAGGTGTGGCAGCAGCCGGCGATGGACGAGGTGGTGTTGCCGATATAGCCCTGCCGGAACCCGCGGCGGACGCCGCTGGAGGTACAGGCGGCGTCATACTTGGCTGCGTCCGTCAGGATCTCCAGCTTGGCAAGAACGTCCATCTTCACCGCGCCGCAGCGTGGCGGCGGGTATGACGGGCGGGCTGTTCAATATAGTCTACCACCCGGAATACCTGGGAAGCCAAAGTGGATACGCCTACCAGCATAAAGAAAAAGCTCCAACCGATCATAACACGTTCCCCCAATCGAACAAATGTTTTATCTGCTTTTATCATACATCGAACACTTGTTCGTGTCAAGAAAAACTTGTCAAAAAAAGAAGAATCCCCTGCCCTTTTTTCAAAAGAGCAGGGGATTTATGAGCTGTTTTGCCGGAAATCGCGATTACTGGCACTGAGCCAGAGCGTTCAGCAGATCGTCAATAGCGCTTTCGGGAGTGGCCCAGCTTGTGACGAAGCGGTACATAATGTGTTCTTCGTCGATGACCCGCTCCACCTGGAACTCAAAGCCCATGGCGGCCAGCTTTTCGGCGGTCTGGATCTTCATGACCGGGAACTGCTGGTTGGAGGGGGAGGGGACCGGGAACTCATAGCCCAGCGCCTTGAAGCCGTCCCGCAGACGGAAAGCCATGTCATTGGCGTGACGGCCGATGTCGAAGTAGAGATCGTCCTTCAGCAGCGCCTGGAACTGTACGCCCAGCAGCCGGCCCTTGGCCAGCATACCGCCCCGCTGCTTGATGTGCCAGCGGAAGTGGGGGCAGGGCACCGTCAGCACCACGGCCTCGCCAAACAGCGCGCCGTTCTTGGTGCCGCCGATGGTGAACACATCCGTCAGCGCCGCCAGATCCGCCAGTGTCAGATCGCTTTCCGGGGAGGTGAGGGCGGAGCCAAGACGGGCGCCGTCCAGGAACAGCAGCAGGCCGTGCTCATCGCAGCAGTGCCGCAGAGCGGTCAGCTCCGCCTTGGTGTAGACGGTGCCGATCTCGGTGGTATCGGAAATGTAGACCACCTTGGGGGAGACCATGTGCTCCGAGCCGTCGTGACGGGCCAGAACGGCCTCCACCATAGCGGGAGTCACCTTGCCGTCCGGGGAGGTCTCCACGCAGACCTTGTGGCCGGTGGCTTCGATGGCGCCGGTCTCGTGGCAGTTGACGTGGCCGGTGTGGGCGGCGATCACCGCCTCATAGGAGGCCAGCAGCGCCGTGATGACCGTCAGGTTGGTCTGGGTGCCGCCGACCAGAAAGTGAACATCCGCTTCGGGAGCGGCGCAGACCGTCCGGATCAGGTCACGGGCCTCCTCGCAGATGGGGTCCACGCCGTAGCCGCAGGTCTGGACCAGATTGGTGTCCGTCAAAGCCTGAAGAACCTGGGGATGCGCGCCTTCGCTGTAATCGTTGCGGAAGCTGTACATGAAAAAAACCTCTTTTCTGTAATCGGATTGTTACCGCTTGTTTCTTGACTATTATAACGCAAATCGTGTATATTAGCAAGCAGAGAACACAATAGAAAGAAAATGAACGCCCCTGAGGGACGTTTATAAGGAGGCACTATGAAGAAATTGTTTGCGCTGGCGGCTGTGGCCCTGACCCTGTGCGGCCTGCTGACCGCCTGCGGCAGCAAAACGGAGACTGCCAATGACGTGGATCTGACTGGATTTTACAACGCTCTGGCGGAAAAATACGGCTGGGGCGACGATATGATGGACCTGGACGGCGAAATGCTGGAGATGTACTATCCCGGTTTGGGCGATATTGCGGTCAAGCAGCTTCTGGCCAAGGCCCCTGTGATGTCCTACGCCGTGAGCGAGTATGTGTTCCTGCAAGCCGACAGTGAGCAGGACGCCGCGCAGGCGGTGAAGATCCTCCAGACCCGGATCGACAGTCAGGCGGACGGGGATGCCTTCTATCCTGAGACCATTGACCAGTGGAAGGCTGCCAAGGTGCTGCAAAACGGCGCCTATGTGGCAATGATCGCCTCCGGCGAGCACCAGACGGAGATCGAGGATGCCTGGAACGCACAGTTCGGCGCGTAACAGTCTGACGCGGAACAACCAGCCGTGACACCACGGCTGGTTTGCTATGTAGAAACGAAAAACTGTTATATTTCAACGCTATTCAAGTGAAATTACTTTACGGGGAAAAGGAGGTGAACAGCCCATGCGCTTCAGCAGCTTACCCTTTTTATTCGGCTTTTTGCCCATCACGCTGGCGATCTACTTTGCCGTTCCCCTCCGGTGGCGGAATCTGGCCCTGCTGCTGACCAGCCTGGTATTTTACGGCTGGGGGGAGCCGATCTATATCAGCATCATGGTGCTGTCCATCCTCATCGACTATACCCACGGCCTTCTGGTGGAGAAGTACCGCAGCCGGGACAAGCTGGCCCGGTGGTTCGTGGCGGAGAGCGTGCTGCTGAATTTGGGACTGCTGGGCTTTTTTAAATATTGGGATTTCTTCGCCGCCAACCTGTCCCTGATCCCCGGTATCTCCATTCCGGCCCTGGGACTGCCCCTGCCCATCGGCATCTCCTTTTTCACTTTCCAGACCATGAGCTACACCATTGATGTCTACCGGCAGGACGCCCCCGCCCAGCGGAACATGGTGTCCTTCGGCGCCTATGTGACCATGTTCCCGCAGCTGGTGGCGGGGCCTATCGTCCGCTATAAGGATGTTGCGGCGGAGCTGATTCACCGGACGAACACGGCATCGGCGTTCGCCGCCGGGGCACGGCGGTTCACCGTGGGCCTTGCGAAAAAAGTGCTGCTGGCCAACGTCTGCGGCTCCATTGCCTCCCGCACCATTTTAAGCGGCGCCGCGGCGGACCAGGCCGCCAACCTGCCCACCTTGGAAAACGCCTCCGCTTTGACGCTGTGGCTGGGCTGCTTTGCCTACGCTTTGCAAATCTACCTGGATTTCTCCGCCTACTCCGACATGGCCATTGGCATGGGCCTGATGGTGGGCTTCCGCTACAAGGAAAACTTCAACTATCCGTACATATCAAAAAGCGCCTCCGAATTCTGGCACAGGTGGCATATCTCGCTCGGCAGCTTTTTCTGCTTATACGCGCCGATGCCCGCCGTTACCGCCAGCGGCCACAGCAGAAAAAGCCCCACAGCGCCCGCGCCCAGCTTGTCCGCCCACTGGCCCTCGCCGAGCGTCACATTGAGCTGCGTGCCGTTTACCGTGAGCTCCACCGTCGTCGCCAGCTTCATGCCGGAAAGCGTGCGCAGCGTATCGGCCTGCGCCGCCTGAATGAGGTACCCGTTCGGTGTCGCCACGCTCTGCACCTCCATGCTCTTTTCGCCGCGCAAAAACGTCGTCACAGCCTCCAAAACCTGCTCTGCGGTCGCTTGGTTCAGCTCAAATACTCTCGATTCTTTCATGTCGTTCCCCCATTTCTATTTCACTTCGCGCAGCGCCTTCCAAAGCGCCGCATCATTTTCCAGTTGATAAGCGTCTTCTTCATACAGCAGGTTCCGCTGCTCAAACCGTATCATACACGTCGTGCCGTCTGTTTTCACAAACGTCAAACTCTGCTCGCTGTCCGTTGCACGCATGTCCGTTCTTTCGCCGATTTTCATCTCGCAAAGTGCGTCAAAAATCGTTTGCATCGCCGCCTTGTCCGTGATGCGGCAGAAAACGGGCGTGTCCATCGTGTAGCGATATTCCATGCAGTTCATCTCATTCACGTCAAATGTCTTTGCGAAATTCTTTGCTTCGCCGCCGCAAAACGCAAACACCTCGCCGGCTTCGCTTCTTTCCGCCGTCTTTCCTTCGCAGCCCGCAAGCAGCACGCACAAAACGACCAGCGCACACAGCAAAATAAAACCGCATCGCTTCATTTTCCCGCCCCCTTTTCTATCCCCTATCCTACCAAACAACCGTAACCGAAAAAAGCGTTTTCCCGGTTTGGTCATTGAC
>ENA-OROK01003747-OROK01003747.1-human-gut-metagenome-genome-assembly--contig:-NODE-3747-length-11711-cov-22.590082_pt1 | contig 11711 bp, 10 predicted proteins | sample MGYA00242127_ERZ509046 | MGnify/ENA primary metagenome ERZ509046 (study PRJEB26280, sample SAMEA2338728) | human gut metagenome | biome: human gut; feature: human-associated habitat; material: faeces... | reverse complement strand
AAGCGTGGGCCTTATTGGTCTACGCATTTGAGGTATCGCCAAACACCTACCGAAAGTAGACTATAACCCACGCTTAGCGATATATCGAAAATGGATATACAGCCAGCGAGCGTTAATAGGCTATCCTTTCGGTTTGGAAAATTGGCGATTTTCAAATGCGGATTCCTATACGCTTTTACAAGCGTCCCCGGATTTCTCCCCGGAAACGTTGCAAATATACTGCAAAAACACTAAACAACATTATTTTACGGCGGAAAATCGCGCAAAGAGCAAGGCAGGGGCTACCCAGCCCCTACGCAGGAGCAGGCCAGCACCAGCCCAGCGGCAGGCTTGGGGCTATGGTACTTCGGAATCAGATAGTTACGCTTGTTTCGTTGTTTAATGTGTTATAATTCAATTATTTGCAATTTTTCATTTTTTGAGATTAAGCCCCAGCCCAGCCCCTAACCAGCCCCAAGGCAGCCCCACAATTTCGCGCGGAACATTCGGCGTAATTTTCATTTTTACAAAATCAATAAATAATTATATATCAATAAGTAGCGCACGCAAAAACAAGGAGTTGCCCAGCTCTTGGGCAGCTCCTTGGCAGGGGCTACCCCAGCCCCTGTGGATAAATATAAGGATAAAGATATATAAGAGAGAAAGGGGGTGCAGGGGGAAAGAGAGGGAAAACGGGCTTTCGACCTGCGCCCCAAACTTGCAACATTACCGGGCAGCTTGCAACATTAGCTACCACCATTTCCGAAATGTTGATAGTAACCGCCGCTATGTTGGTAGTTCCGCCGGCGGAATGTTGATAGTAATACGGCGGTAACAAAATCCCCTTTTCCCCCACTTATCCGAGAAGGCCGGACAACCGGCAAAGCAAGAACGCCCGTTTTTGCCCTTTCTCGTGCCCGCTGTTCGATTTTGTGCGGTTGGCTGGTATATTTCCTTGTTTGGAGAATAAAACGGGCTAAAATCGCCTTCTTTTGCTATTCTTTGTACTGCGTTGCTAATTTCTTGAAAATTGCCTTTTCAACTACCAAGGCGAACAAAGACCGCCCCAGCTTCTTATAAGCCTTTCCGCACCCTTACGGTTGGATTGTTGAAACGAATGTAAAAAACTCGCAACGCTATACGGCGATTCGCATTACTATAATACGTTTCTTTGTCGCAGGTTTAATTAAATCCAAAAAATCAAATGGAACTAAACGAAATTATTGCACTACTTGAAACGCAGTTTCCGGGCGTGCGAAAAGACGGGCTTAACCAGCTTGCGCGAGTTATCGCCATGCAGGTTAATACCAAGGAAGAAGCTACCGGTATCGTAGGTAAACTTACCGCCGAAGCCGTAGCGAAGTTTGTAGCGGATTGGCGCAAAGACGCGGACGCTGAGATAGACAAAGCGAACAAAACACGCGAGGACAACCTGCGTAAGAAGTACGACTTTGTGGAAAAGAAACCGGACGAAGGCGGTACCCCACCCGCACAGGCCGGAACCTTGGACGTAGCAACCGTGCAGGAAATGATTACGAACGCCGTAGAGAAAGCTACTAAGGGCTTGCAGTCCGAAGTAACGCACCTTCAAAGCGCGGCCGTAACCGCCAGCCGCCGGGAAACGCTTGTTAAAGAGCTTGCCGACGTACCCGAAGCCTACAAAGCAAAGGTTCTTAAAGATTTCGACAGAGTAGCCAAACTTGGCGGCTTTGCCGACGAAAACGCCTTTAACGAGTATCTGACCGAAACCAAGAACGACGTAGCAGCCTTCGGCCAAGAGTTGGCAGACCGGGGCCTAAGCCTTCACGAAAAACCGGTACTTGGTTCCCCCAACAAGGACGGAGTAAGCGCGGGCGTAGAAAGCTACATACAGGCAAAGGCCGCAGAAGCCGAAAATAAGGGCTTGGGCGGTAAAGAGGTTTAACGCTAAACACTTGTAAAATGCTTAAAATCGACAGGAAAAAGGATAACCGCGTAATTCGCGCGTTTACCCACAAGCTCGCCGACATTCCGAACGGTATTACCGTTTCCGCCGCCGACCTTACGCAGAAAGTCCTGCACGAAGGTACGCCGGTAGGCAAGGACGAAAACGGGCTTTATCACGTCGTCAAAGTGGCCGTTCTTTCGGCCGACGCGACGAACACGGCAACGGCCTATACCGTGAAGAAAGGCCATAACTTCAAAGTAGGCGACGTAGTTATGCTTGCGACCGGTTCAAAGGCATACACTATTACGGAGATTGCTACCAACGCAGACGACGCAACCAGCGACGACCTTACGGTAGACACCACCCTCGGAACGGCCGCAAAAGCCGGCGATTCGCTTTACCTCGCAGCCAAGGCCGGGGCTTCGGGGTCAGCTTTCAAATACGCACCGGTAGCCCTTGTAGGCGAAAGCTATGACGTGGACGAACTTAGCAACCATATCGTAAACGCTTGGACTATCGGGCAGATTCGGGAAAGCAATATCCCGCCTATCGGTGCCGAAGTGAAAGCCAAACTTACCGGTATTCAGTTTATCTAATTTAATCGGGAAAAGTTATGCAAAGGAGCTTAATGATTGGCATTACCGAAAGGGATATGCAGGCCGTAATTAACACCTACGACCTTAAACCGTACTACTATCCTACCTTGTTCCCCTTGAAGGAGAACTACACGCTTACCTGGAAAGCCCTTGAAGCGCAGGTAGGGTTAAAGATTGCCGGCGACCTTGTAGCACGCGGCGCAAGTATCAACAAAAAGACCCGCGAAGCTATCGCGCGTATTCAGGGCGATATTCCGAAGGTGGCTATTAAGCGTACCAAGGACGAAAACGAGCTTAACGAATACGACATTATGGTCGCCATGACTTCCGCGAACCCCGACCTTCGGGCGTTGGTAGAAGCGTGGGCCGAAGATACGCAGTACTGCTGGGACGGGGTGGCCGCTCGCTTGGAATGGATTGCGTTGCAGTCTATTTCGTTGGGCAAAGTAACGCTTACCAACGACAACAACAATAGCGTAATTACCGAGTACGACGTAGATTATCAAATCGACGCAACGCAGAAGGTAGGATTTCAGACCGGCTCGGCCGCTTGGAACACCACCGGCGCGAAACCGTTTAGCAAGGACTTTAAGGCTATCGTAGCTAAGGCCAAGAAAAAGGGTATTAGCTTGAAGTACGCCTTTATGAACCTTGACACCTTCGCGCTTATGGTTCAGACCGAGGAAGTAACGAAACTTTGCGCTTCGTTCGCGGCTAACGCCTTGAACATCGCACAAACGCCGAGCTTGGAACAGGTAAACGCGGCTATGAAGGGTTTGGCGTACCTGCGCGGCTTGCAGGTCGTAGTTATCGACCAAGATATTACTATCGAGAAGGACGACGGAAGCCGCATTACCGGCAACCCGTTCGCCGACAACGTGGTAATGTTCAGCGAAAGCAAGGTACTCGGTTCGACCTATTGGAAGAAGCCGGCCGATATGAACCTTAAAGGTTCCGTAGCAATCAAAGCTATGAACGGCCACACCTGCGTAAAGAAGTATTCCACCGAGGAACCTATCGAAGAAGTTACCGTAGGAATTGCAAACGCTTTCCCGGCTTGGCTTTCTTCGGGCCGTTCCTTCCTTATGGACACTTCTAACAGCACCTGGACACACTAACCGGAAAGGGACGGCCGGCAACGGTCGCCCCTATCCTAATACCCTTACCCGATGACTTACAAAGAATGGATTACTAAGACGGTCGGCAAATTCCAGCTATCGGCGGACGACGTGGATTTGATACTTTGCAACCAAAGCGGACTTATCCCCGACCCGGACGCACCGGTAGACGTGCGGAAGGCTAAAACGGCCATTTGCCGCGAGTTTACAACGCTTATCCCCCTTGCCAATATCGGAGAAGGCGGGTATTCCATTAGTTGGAATTGGGACGCTATCAAACTTTGGTATAACGCGACTTGCACGGAATTAGGCATTACGCCGGCCGGCAAGCCCAAAATTCGGAACAAAAGCAACGTATGGTAACGACTTCCTACCAATACCCGCAATACTTGTACGCCTTGCAGCACGACGGCGAAAGCGTCCAATTACCTAACGGTTCTTGGAAAACGCCCGCCGCCGCATGGGAGTTAAAAGCAGCTTGCCGGGAAGAAACCAACGGTAAAGGTTCGACAATTCAGACCGCCGACGGAGAAACCCGCGTATTCGCTTCGCTTATCCAGCTACCGAAAGGTACGGCCAAAATTCCCGAAGGCACGCAGGTAATTGTAACGCGGGAGGAGGTAGACGTAAGCCAGCTTTCGAATACCGAGTTTGTAGAAGCGGCCAAGGCAACGGGCTTAGTTGTAGTAACCGGAACTTGCGAAAAGTTCGACCCCGGCCGGCTTCATTGCCGGTTATGGATTTAACACAAAGAGCCATGCAAAGTATAGAAACCGATGATATTCTTTTCGAGATTCTGAACGCTTCGGCCGAATTGAAAGCGGCCCTTAGCGGCGGAATATACGTGCAGGGCGAACGGCCGGATAATTCCGGGAAGGAAGACGTAGTAATTAACAACTTATTCCTAAACCACGAAGTACCGCAAACCGGAACTTCAAACGTAAATATCCACGTTCCCGACAAAAAGGAAAGGATAGGCCGAACCGAACAATTTAAGGCGCATAGGGAGCGAATACGCGAACTAACGGCTATTGTTCTATCGGTTCTAAAATCGGCGAACATTACCGGGCTGACTATTCGGGTTTCTACGGAAACCATAATTAAAGAACCGGGCATTAACGAGCATTACAACAACTTGCGGGTAGAATGGAATATACAACGAACTAATTAAAATTTACGACAATGGCAGCAAAGAAAACTTATACTATCGGTCTTTCCAAGATTGAGGTAGGAGCAATTGCCGAGGACGGCGGTATGGGCGAAACCTTGGACGTATTGGGTTATACCTACCAAGACACCTGCACGATGACGCAGGAAGACCCGGAAACGACCGACCACTACGCCGAAGAAGTGGACGACCCCGTAATAAGCATTAGCCGGGGCGGAAAAACGAATTTCAACTTTTCGATTATGAACCCTTCGGTTACGGTTCTTGCCGACCTTTTGGGCGGCGTGGGTACCCCCGGTACCGGCAGTACGCCGGATAAGTGGGAAGCCCCGGACAAAATCCCCGTAGTCGAAAAGTCGGTACGCATTACCCCGGAACAGGGCCTTAAATTCGAGATTCCGCGAATGAAGCTCGTAAGTAAGATTAACGCCACTTTCAGCAAAAGCGGTATTCTTCTTATCGAGGTCGCCGGTACGGTTATGCAGCCGACCAAAACGGGAACTAAGAAAATGACCGCTACGCTTATGACCGCAGACGCGCAGGCATAACGCGGGGAAAGCCTTGTTTTAACCCGAAAGCCCCCAAAATGAAAGTTTCGGGGGCTTTCTTGATTTAGCGACGACATGAACGAAGATAACATAAGAGAAAAAACGGATTTAGAGTTAGAGCGCGAAGAACTTAACCTTTTGGTAAAGCAAGGGGTTCGGTTCAGCGTCACACACAAAATCCGCCGGCGTAAAAAAGGCGTTAAAGGGTTCTTTCAACGCCCCGAAGCAGTTACGGTAAAAGAGGATTTCGAAATACAGGAACCTACGCTTTCGATTCTCGACCGGCTTAGCGCGGTATGGGTAGAAATGGGGATAGATGAAACCCGGATTACGGCCGGCGGAACGGAAACCTTGGCGGAAGCGAAGCGCATAGCCAAAGATAATGCCGCACGTATGGCCAGAATAATAGCTATTGCGGTATTGGGCGAAGACTACCACGTTACCGAAGTCAGCGAAGGCGGCAGGGTTAAGACCTATAACGACGATAAGGAGTTAGACCGGCTTACGGCCCTTTTCTTCCACACTATAAAGCCTTCCAAATTGGTAGGGCTTTCCGAAGCCGTAACCAGCGTAAGCAACTTAGGGGATTTTATAAACTCTATGCGCTTAATGAGCGGCGCAAGGACGACCCAACCGAGGACGGAGCGCATAGAGTAATAGGGCTAAATAGTCCTTACGGCCGCCGGGGTTCGATTTGCGCCCACCTTGGCTGGACGTGGGATTACTTACATCACGGCGTAGCTTGGGCCGTTGTTCAACGGTTGTTAATCGACGCGCCGCGCATAGCCGACGACGAAGACGGCAATACAGCGGGCAATACGACAACCAAGATAACCAGCGAGAACGCCGAAAGCATTTTACAACAGATAAACAACCTTATCCGATGAATATAAAAGGCGGAGCCTTGGAGTTCGATATAATTGCGAACAACGGGCAAATAAATAGCGCATTGGCCGAAACCAAAAGGCGCGTACAGGGTTTCACGGACGCAACCGTAGAAGGCGGCGACCGCATGGAAGCCGCGTACAGAGAAGCCGCCGCACAAATTGAAGCGGCGTTTAAGGATATAGACACTATGGCCGCAATCCATAGTAACGCAATCGCCGACCTTGAAAAAGAGTACGCCCGCCTGGGCGAAGCGGCCGGGGCCGCCTTTATGAAAGGCACCGCCAAGGGGGACGAAGAATATAGGGCATTAACGGCCAAACAACAGGCTATAAAGGACGAAATAGCCCAGCGGAAAGCACTTTTGCAGGAAGTGGCGAACACGGCGGACGCTTTACAGAAAGAAGAACAGACCTTAAACGAGAATAAGGCCAAGGTAGAGCAAAACGCCAAGGCGAAAGGCATGTTACGAACGCAAGTTATGAACCTTAAAAATTCACTTGCGGAAATGGAGCAGGCAGGGAAGCGGGATACGGACGAATACCGGGCTATGCAGGCGGAATTAGGCCGTTTGGCGGACGCTATGGCCGACGCAAATACGCAGGCTAAAATTATGTCCGACGACTACCAAAATATGAATACCGTATTAGAGGTAATGGGCGGTATAAGCGGGGCTTTTTCGGCCGCGCAGGGTGCGGTAGGACTGTTTGCCGGGGAAAATGAAAACTTGCAAAAGATTATGGTTAAAGTTCAGTCCCTTATGGCTATAACCATAGGCTTACAGCAGGTAGCCAAAACCTTAAACAAGGATTCATATACCCAGCTTGTATTAGTTCGCAAGGCGAAAGAATTACTTACCGTAGCGGAAACGAAGTTTGCTACGGCTTTGGGTATTTCCAACGTAGCGGCAAAGGCGTTAATGGCGACCTTAACCCTTGGCCTTTCAGTAGCGATTACCGCTGCGATAGCCTTAATTTCCAAATTCATATCCAAGAATCGGGAAGCAAAGAAGGCGCAAGAAGAATTTAATAACAAAGTGGTAGAAGCTGCCGCCGAACCGGTTACAGCAATTACCGAGCTTTCCACCGCATGGAACCGGCTGGGTAACGATATGGCCGCTAAAAACAAGTTTATCGAAGACAATAAAGACCGCTTCGAGGACTTGGGATTTTCCATTAAGACGGTTAAAGAAGCGGAAGACTTGTTAGTAGCTAATAAGTCGAAGTTTATAGAAGCCTGCTTAGAACGGGCCAAAGCGTTAGCCGTACAGGAATTGGCCGTAGAGAAATACAAGGAAGTATTAAAAGCCCAGCAGGAATTAGAAGCTACTCCGAAAGCGTATGTATCGAAGAAGGGAACATATAAGGACGGTTACGGCGTAGAGCGTAAAGGCGTTATAATTGAAAAATCCCGCGATTGGAAAAAGGCCGAAGATGCCGTAGCGAAAGCGGAACGGGAATATAACGCCTTGATAAACCAGCAAGTAGAATTTACCGCAAAAGAACGCGAAATTTTGGATTCTATCGGGGGCGGTGCGGATAAAGTGGCGGAAGGCAGTATAGAAGCTCTGGAAAAGACTATTTCAAAGTTGCGTGCAAAGTATAAGGAAGCTACCACCGATAAGGAGCGGGCCGAGTTATTGGCGAAAATCAAAGAACAGGAAGCGTTACTTAAAAAAATGGATTTATCCGGCACGTCTTCTAAGACTACGCAAAAAGACCCGTTTACGGAACAATTGGAAGCCCGGAAAAAGAAATATACAGAGTATTACAATTGGGTAAATTCCAAAGACGAAGTAGTACGCAATGCCGCAAAAACCGAGTTTGCCGGGTTGCTGAAAGAAGGAAGTAGCTATTTGGATTACTTGCAGAAGCAGCGCGACCAACTTATTAAAGCTATCGGAAGCGGTACGGCCACCAAGAAGCAAGCCGAAGAATTGCAGAAGCTAAATAACGCCATAGCCACCGAAACGAAGGAAACCGTTTTAGCCGGTTTCGAAAAGGAACTTAAAGACCAACTTTCCGGGGCACGTTCCATTTTGGAAATGGTTAATATCTTGGAAGAAAAGCGTAAGGCTTTGGCCGGGGACGGTTCCGACCTTGACAAAGGTAAAAGCGATATTATCAAGAAGCAGCAGGAGGACGTAGAGCAAAAGGCCAAAGACCGGACAAAAGCCCTACTATCCGATTATGCGAGCTATCTGGGCGAAAAAATAACCTTCGAAGCCAACTACGCCGAAAATAGCCGCCTTCTTAACGAGCAATTGGCGAAGGCCAAGACGGACGACGAACGCCGTATAGCCTTGGAAGCCTTGGCGAATTTGGAGAAAGAGCGCAAGAAATACGCAAAAAGTTCGGGCAACGAGGACTACGACGCATTGGTAGAGGAATACAAAACCTATCAGCAGAAATGCGCCGATATTTCCGCGCAATACGACGAAAAAATAGCTTTGGCGACCCAGCAGAAAAACGAAGAATTAGTGGCGAAATTGCAGGAAGCCAAGAATAAGGCCCTTTCGTCCGCAGCGTTGCAGGAATTGACCGATTCCGGGGCTTGGGAGCAACTTTTCGGGAACCTCGACGACCTTACTACGGCGCAAATACAGGCCCTTATAGATAAAATCGAAGCGCAAAAGGCCCAATTAGGCGTAGAACTCGACCCGCAAGACCTGGACGTAGTTTTAAGCAAGTTACGGGAAGCCAAGGACGAAATACAGACCCGCAACCCGTTTAAGGCCCTTTCTACGGCTTTGAAGGACTATAAGAAGGACGCAAGCAAAGCGAACCTATCCGAAGTATTCAAAAGTGTAGGGGCTACGGCCGACTTGGTAAAAGGTTCGTTCGACGCGGTTACGGGTGCGCTTGCAAACATGGGACTTGCCGGCGACGAAGTAACCCAGCAGCTTTTAGGCGACATCGGCGAAATGATAGGTTCCGCCGGACAATTAGCCGAAGGTATCGCAACCGGCAACCCGCTGGGGATTATACAAGGTAGTATAGGGCTTATTTCTTCCGCGTTCGAAGTGTTCAATTTCCGCGACCGTCGGGCCGAACGTGCCATTAAGAAGCACGCGGCGGCCGTTAAAGAATTGGAACGAGTATATAAAGCACTTGAACACGCCGTAGATAAGGCGTTAGGCGAATCGGTTTACGACAACCAAAAGGCCCTTATCAACAATATGCGCGAACAACGTGCACACTTGCGGGCTATGTGGGAAGCGGAAGAAGGCAAGAAGAAGACCGACCGCGATAAGGTAAACCAATACAAGGAACAATACGAAGAATTAGGCCGCCAAATCGAAGACACCATAGCCGAAATTACCGAGAGCGTAACGCAGACTTCGGCAAAGGACTTGGCTACGCAATTGTCCGACGCGATAGCCGAAGCCTACTCCGACGGTTTCAACAGCGACAAAGTAAAAAGCGCGATTGAAAAGGTTACGAACCAGGTATTAGGCAATGCCGTAAAGAACGCCTTAAAAAAACAATTCCTTGAACAGCAGCTACAAAGTGCCGTAAAGCAGTTGCAGCGCGATATGGGTTTCGATGATGAAGGCGGCGGTTCCTTCGACGGCTTGACCCCGGAAGAACAAAAACGGTTTAAGGATAGGGTAAACTCGATAGCCCAAGGGTACGCCGAAGCCTTGAAGTTGTACGAAGACTTGTTTAAGGACTTGGACGATAACGGCGACCCAACTACGAGCCTATCCGGTGCAATTAAGGGAGCCAGCCAAGAAAGTATAGACCTATTGGCCGGACAAACGAACGCTGTACGTGTAAACCAAGTGCAGGAAATAGAAATCTTGCGCCAGCAGCTTATACACCTTGCCAACATCGACGGCAAACTAAGCGTATCGAACCGGCACCTTGAACAGATAGAAAAGAATACTTCGGGAAGCGCGTCCGACCCGTTACGGGCGCAAGGAATAACAATGTAGCGATATGGAAGTAAATAAACGATTGGCCCGCGACGCCAAAAAGAAAGGCATTTGCGAAGAATGGTACGACCGCCTTATAGATACCAAGGAGAAAGACAAACTTATAAAAATGTACCTTGAAGGTATCGACTTCTGCCTAAGCAACGAGTACCCCAGCAATGAATTTATACGCCGGCACTTCGTAGGCACTTGCGAAGCCTACGGCGTATTCCTCGACCGCGCTATTACGGCCGGAAACTTCCGGCACGTAGTAGCCCTTGGCCGTTGCGAGGGTACCGCCACTTACGACGGTTGGAACGTAGGGCAGGTATTCGTAAAGCACCAAAGCCGGTTAAAGGTTCTTGCTACCGGTAATTCCTTCGTCATGGTAGACGTATTCGACGACACCACCGTAGAGGTAGAAGCGCGGGATAACGCGAAGATTTGCGTAAACCACTACGGCGGGAGCTTGACGACCACCGCCGGCGACGGCGAAGGTAACGCGATAATAAAAGTTATTCGAAAAACGACTAAAACGTATTGATATGGCAGACGAAAGTAACATTATCCTAAATATGCCCTTCGATGAAGCGGCCGGTTCTACCATTGCCTACGATTACAGCAAGACGCGGGCGGACGGTACGGTAGTAGAAGCGGACTTTACCGGCGGCAAGCAAGGCAACTGTATAAAGTTCGACGGTAGCGGGCATTGCGATATAGACAAAAACGTAATTCCCCTTACCGGGAACTTTACCCTTCTTGCCTGGTTGAAGCGTTCGGCCTTCCCGGACGGCTTTACAGGTAAGCGTATCGGATTTTTCGCACGGTGGGAAGCGTTGGAAGGTTATACGGAAGCGTGGTTTAACCTTGCGGCCGATACTTGGGGCTATTGGGCTATCGTCAAAGAGGGCCTAACAATCCGCATTTACCTTGATACCGCATTAGTACAGACCATTACGCTACCGGCCCAGCCTACCGGGTTCGCTATCCTGCAAGACATCTATACGACCGCCAACGGCTACGGTTGTATTGACGAAGTTAAGGTATATAATACCGCCTTGACGCAGGAAGAAATTACCGAAAGTATCGCTACGGTGGCGCAATTGGCTTACAGCATAGACGGAACCGATTTTAAGGCTTGGGATATTTATGTAAGCGAAAGTAGTGGCCTTCTTGACCGGCCCAAGATGAAAGCCCCGGTTTCCGTCGATTGGCCGGATTATCACGGGGAGATAGTAGACCTTGAAAACAAGATACTGCAACCCCGCGAAATAGCCCTTAATTGCTTTATGAAAGCGAACGGGAAGGTAGACTTTGTTACGAAGCTAAACGACTTCTTGGACGTATTCAGCCGGCCCAACACCCAGCGGCTTATGGTAGATATACACCCTACGAAACCGTTGCTTTACGAAGTCTATAACGAAAACGGGGTAGCCATTAGCAAGCGTTGGAATGACGACCTTATGGTAGGAACCTTTACCTTGAAGTTGAAGGAACCCGACCCGGTAAAGCGTATCGTACGGCACCAGCGTTTAAGCAATGATACGAAGACGCTAACGATTACCCTAACCAGC
>ENA-OROK01003745-OROK01003745.1-human-gut-metagenome-genome-assembly--contig:-NODE-3745-length-11719-cov-4.001286_pt1 | contig 11719 bp, 8 predicted proteins | sample MGYA00242127_ERZ509046 | MGnify/ENA primary metagenome ERZ509046 (study PRJEB26280, sample SAMEA2338728) | human gut metagenome | biome: human gut; feature: human-associated habitat; material: faeces... | reverse complement strand
GGGCGGCGGCAATGCTCTCGGAGTCCATGCCCAGATCCAGCACCAGCCGGGCGACTGCCAGCGGGTGGCAGATATAGGGCTCGCCGCTGCGGCGGCACACGCCGTTATGGGCGTTATTGGCCAGCTCGTAGGCCTTTTGGATCATCTCCATATTGTAGGCCTTGCCGCTGGCCTGAATGGCCTCGCACAGCTTTTCCCACGTTACGATCTCCGGGCGCACCTCAGAGGGCAGCGCCCCCTCCGGTGCGTCTGCCAGCAGTGCCGTAGCAGCTACGGTGGCGGTCTCCTGCACCGGCTGGTGCAGATGGGTCTTGGCAGAGTAGCCGTCCTCGTCCCGTACCGGAGCCGGGACCGGGGCAGTATTTTTCTTTCCCTCAGGCATTTATAGTTCCTCCAGACATTTCAGGATGGGGGCATCGCCAAGGTTCTTTTTGCCTGCTGTCGGCACCAGCTCCCAGAACTTTGCCCCGCCTTTTTCCGCTGCGGTGATCAGCCCCACCTGTTCCAAGGCGGCAACTGCCACCAGCGTTTTGCCGGTCTGCTCCTCGCCCAGCTTTGCGCACAGGGGCTGCAGATCCTCGGCGTGCCAGCGGCGGGACTGCAATTCCCGGTACACGGCAATGATATCCGTGCGTGCGGGGGCGATCTGTTTCTTTTGTTCATCGGTCAGGGGGGTGCCCCGGCGCAGTGCCTGCACCAGTGCAGCCTGCCGCGCCAGCTCTGCGCCCAGCCCTGCCGGGTGCAGGTCGATGATGCGGCCGGAAAGCTGCGCGCCCCGGGCGGACTCGTAGACCGAAAGGTTCAGCGCTGCGTCCACCACATCGCCCAGCGCGTAGGGCAGCTGCTCGGCGGGCATCCCGAACCAGACGGCGTACAGGCAGCTATTGCCCTGCCGCAGCCGCAGGCGGCTGTGCCGCCCCTCCGATACCGGGTATACGCCGTCCACCACGGCGCTTTGCAGCAGGAACACCGGGGTGGGGTTCTCCGCCCCGTAGGGTGCCAGCTGATCCAGATGCCGCACGCATTCCACCGTGATACGATCCAGATGGATGGTCACATCACAGGTAAGCGGCGGGGTGTGCAGCACCGGGCACTCCCGGGCAGCCCACTCGTTCAGGCGGCGGCGCAGCTCCGGCAGGTTCTCCTCCCGTACCGAAAGGCCCGCCGCCATGGCGTGGCCGCCGAAGCGGAGCAGGATGTCGGCGCAGGAGGCGATGCACTCGTGCAGGTTGAAGCCCTGCACGCTGCGGCCGCTGCCCTTGCCCTCGCCGTGCTCATCCACCGACACCACGATGACCGGGCGTCCCGTCTTTTCCACGAGGCGGGAGGCCACGATGCCGATGACGCCGGGGTGCCAGTCCCTGCCCCAGAGCAGGATGACCCGGTCCTCAAGGCGCTCCGGCTCGGCATCCAGCAGCTCCTGCGCGGCCCGGACGATCTCCATCTCGGTCTCCTGCCGCTGGCTGTTGATGTCGGTCAGCTTATGGGCCAGCTCCTCGGCCCGGTCTTCGTCCTCGCAGAGCACCAGCTGCAGGGCTGTGACGGCGCTGTCCATCCGGCCCGCCGCGTTGATGCGGGGGGCGATGGCATAGCTGACGTTCTCCGCTGTCACCGGCCTGCCCGCAAGCCCCACCTCTTCCAGCAGGGCGCAGAAGCCGGGCCGGTCGGTGTTCTGGAGCTGGCGCAGACCGGCTTTGACGATGGTGCGGTTCTCGCCGGTCAGGGGCATAACGTCGGCCACCGTGCCCACAGCGGCGAGGTCGCCGCAGTATTCCAGCATCTCTTCCGGCGGGCATCCGTCCAGCGCAGCGCAGAGCTTGAAGGCCACGCCCGCGCCGCACAGGCCCTTGAAGGGGCTGTGGTCGTCTGCCCGGCGGGGGTCTACGATGGCCACCGCCTGCGGCAGGCTCTCGTGGGGCAGATGGTGGTCAGTAATGATGAGGTCGATGCCGAGACTGGCCGCAAAGGCGGCTTCCTCCACCGCCGAGATGCCGTTGTCCACCGTGACGATGAGGCGGCATCCCTTATCATAGATGGACTGGATGGCGTTCTTCGACAGGCCGTAGCCGTCGCCCTCCCGGCTGGGCAGCATACACTTGGCGCTGGCCCCCATCCCTTTGAGGTGCTGATAGAGCAGGGCGGTGGCGGTCACGCCGTCCACATCGTAGTCGCCGAAGACCACGATGGTCTCGCCCTCGTCGATGGCCCGCAGGATGCGCGCGCAGGCCTTATCCATGTCGGTCAGGAGCATGGGGTCGCTCAGCTCCTCCTCGCCCGCCAGCAGCGTCAGCGCCTCGGCGGGGTCGGTGATGCCCCGGGCAGCAAGGATGCCGGCCAGCAGACCGGCCTCCTTCTGCTGGGCCGCAAAGACCGAGCGGTATTTCTCCTCGCTCCACGGCCCATCGTCCATGCTCTGGTTTTCCAGCTCTTCGGTGTTCTGCTGGGCGATGGCGGCGGTCAGCTCCTTTAGGGCCGCACGGTCAACTTCTTTGGTGTTCCAAGCCCGGTAGGTCATCGCATTTCCTCCCCGGCCAGACCATCGTTGGCCAGCATCCCCTGCAGCGCAGCGATCTCGCTGGAAACGTCCAGCGCCATGTCCGACAAAAGCTTATCGTAAAGGTTGTCATAGGCCTGATTCAGGGTGTGCAGGATACCCGCGATGTCCCTGCGGATGGCCTCGGCGTTCTCGCCCTGCTGGCCCTGCACGTCGTTGTAGGTGTGCAGGAGCTTGAGGGTAGTGGGGATATAGTATTCCGCAAAGCGGCGGGCCTTGGGCAGGCTCTCGGGGTGGGCTTCCAGCCACGCACCGATGGACTCGGTGGTCTTCTGCATATGCTGCAGCTCCTCCACCGCCCGCTCATCCTCCATGAGAGAGGTCTCCTTCTCGAGCACCTGCGCAAAGCGGCGGGTCGTCTCGAGGTTCAGGGGAACATCCTCGGCCTGTTCCGGCGCTTTTTCCGGTTCAGGCTCCGGCTGATTTTCCTGCGCAGTGCGGTAGTCCTCCGCCGTCAGGTAGAGCTTGTCGTTCTTCTCGTCCATCCAAGCGCTGAGCCAGCCTTTATGGATGAACTTCCGCAGCAGCCGGAGGGCCTTGGCCTTCTTCTTATGGGTCAGCTCGGCCAGCATCGAGAGGGAGAGGCCCTTGTGCCAGTCGAAGCCCTCGGCGGTGTCGGCATACAGCTCCAGCGTCTTCGCGGCCTTCATCCGGGAAGCGCCCGCCGCCGTGAGCCAGCCGAACACGGCCGTCACCGCCGCCGAGCACCATCCGGTGGCCCGGGTGGCGCTCATGGCAAACTCGCCGATGGCACCGAGGACCGTCATATCAGCCGCCCCCGCCGCGCTGCCGGAGGTGAACATCCCCGCCGTGCCGAAGCAGGCGATGGCCGTAATGCCGAAGAGGACGGCGAAGGTGATGCCGGTCGCCAGCATGGCGACGCCTGCGTTATGGCGTTTTTTTGCGCTGGTGCGGAGATTGTCGATGGGAGTCGGCACCGGCTTCTTTGCGAAAAAGCTTCGCGCCCAGCCCGGCATCCCGCCGGCGTTCTCCCCGTTCGGGGCTGCGTTCCGGGCCTCCTCAGCCCGCTTCTGATACTGCTGCTTCCCAGCCTGAAACGCCCGGCCTGCCTCCGAGATGCCGTAGCTTGCGGCATTCGCAGCGGCGCGGCCCACGTCCCATGCACGGTCGCCGAGTTCCTCCCCCCGGCCCTCAAAGCCGTGACGGAAGGCGTCGGACATGGTATCGCCCAGCTCCCGAAGCTGGCGTTCCAGCTCCTGCTGCACCTGACGGCCCTCGCTGTCCTGTGCCCTGCTCTGGCCGGAACGATTCTGGAAATCGTTTTCACGATCAGTCATTCAACTTCTCACCCTTCTGCCGGACTGTACCGGCTGATGATGGCGCGGGCCACCCGCAGGCCATCGACGGCGGCGCTCATGATGCCGCCCGCATATCCTGCGCCCTCGCCGCAGGGGTAAAGCCCCGCCAGCTGGGCACATTCAAAGTCTTCTTCCCGCTTCAGCCGCACCGGGCTGCTGGTGCGGGTCTCAAGACCTGTCAGGATGGCCTCGGGGGCGGTATAGCCTGCGATCTTCCGCTCGTAGGCGCGCAGTCCCGCCCGCAGCGTGTCAGCCAGCTCCGTCGGCAGCAGTGCGCCGAGGTCGGCGGCCCGGACGCCGCGGTCATAGGTGGGCTGGACGCGGCCGATGCTCAGCTGCCCCCTGCCCTCCAAAAAGCTCTGGATGTTCTCCGCCGGGGCGGCATACTCGCCCGCGCTGCGGCCTGCCGCGTAGGCCTTCGCTTCCAGCTCTCGCTGGAAGGCGATGGCCCTGCGGGGGTCACCGCCGAAGTCCTCGCCGCCCACGCTGACCACCACCGCTGCATTGGCGTTTTTGCCGCTGCGGGCGTGGTAGCTCATGCCGTTGGTCACGACGCGGCCTGTTTCGCTGGCCGAAGCCACCACCTGACCGCCGGGGCACATACAGAAAGTATAGACGCACCGTTTTTCAACGTGCTGCGAAAGCTGATATTCGCCCCGCGGCAGGGCCGGGTGGCCTGCTGCCTCGTGGTAAAGGCTCTTTTCGATCTCCGATTGGAGATGCTCGGCCCGGAAGCCGACGCTGAAGGGCTTGCATTCCAGCACGAGGCCGCTGTCCATCAGCATCCCGAAGGTATCGCGGGCCGAGTGGCCCACCGCAAAGACCAGTGCCTCACAGGGGAAGGCACCGCCCGTGGTCCGGATGCCGACGAGGCGGCCGTCCCGGCGCTCGAAGCCGGTGAGGGCCGTGTTGAAGTGGACCTCGCCCCCCAGCGCCTCGATTTCCCTGCGGATGGAGGTGATGACGCCCCGGAGCAGGTCGGTGCCTACATGGGGCTTCTGCTGCCATGCGATCTCTCTGGGGGCGCCGTGCTCGAGGAACACCTCGGTCACGAAGCCGCACAGCTCGTCGCCAATGCGGGTGGTGAGCTTGCCGTCCGAAAAGGTGCCTGCGCCGCCCTCGCCGAACTGGATGTTGGCGTTCTCGTCCAGCTCACCGGTGGCAGAGAAATGCTCCACAGCCTTGACGCGCTCTTCCAGCGCCGGGCCGCGCTCCAGCACGATGGGCCGGTAGCCCTGACGGGCCAGCAGCAGCGCTGCAAAAAGTCCGGCCGGGCCGAGGCCGCAGACCACGGGCCGGTGGGCCAGCGGCTGGGTGCCGTTCTCCACCGAAAAGTCGGTCCTGCCCCGGACGGTGACGCTGGGCGAAGCGCCTGCATAGGCAGACTCCTCCCCTTCCTCCTTCAGGGACACCGCCACGGTGTAGACCAGCTTGGGCTGGCCGTGGCAGGCGTCCACCGAGAGTTTGGCGATGCCCAGATGGCTCACCCTGCTGCGGGGGATCCGGGCGAGGTGGAGGGCTTTTTCATAGGCCTGCTGCTCCCCGGCGGAGAGGGGCAGGCGAATATCACGAATCAGGATCATATACTCAGTTACTTTCTATCTTGCACTGCACCACATAGCTGCCCAGCGCAAAGATCTTATCGTTGGAGGGCACATAGAGGCGGCAGGCGATGTTCTGCTGGCCGATGGCAACGTAGAAGTCGTCGGCGTCGATCTCGATGACCACCTGCTCCGGGGTCAGGGCCTCCAGCGAACCGGCCGGGCCGCAGAGGGTGACGTTCATCAGCCGCTCGGTCCCCACGGTCAGGGTGTAGGTAGAGGGCAGGTTGACGACCTGCACACAGCTGGCGGGCAGGTTCATGGTCTTGGTCCCCAGACGGGAGCTGTCGAAGCTGACCGTGATGGTGGAGATATTGTCCAGCAGGCGGATGCCGCTGGGCAGCTCGATGGGCATCTCATACACCTTATCCAGCGCAAAGGTGGAAAGGTCGATGGTGCCCACCGACAGGGTGGACAGCTTATCGATCTGCGACTCCGGCCCGGCCACGTTGAGGGTCTTCTTGCTCAGGGAATAGACCAGCACCGAGGGGTCGAAGTCCCGGGGGGCGTTGATGAAGCTCACCTTCACCGGCAATGTCGCCAGCTTGTACACCTGCAGCGTGACCTCGACGCTGTCCGCCTCGAGGGTAGTATACTCAAATTTCACCTCGCTGCCGCTGCGGGTGTAGAACCGCAGGTCGGTGTCCAGCGTGACAGGGCTGGTCAGCTCGCCGTTGTGGGCCACTTCGGCGGTGCAGGTCTCCACCTTGCTCAACTCGGTGCTGGGGCCGGAGAGGGTCACGGTCTCCTTGGAGACCTCGGTGCCGTAGAGGATATAGCCGTCGGCGATCTTCAGATAGTTCGTCGTCACCTGAATGGGCAGGGTCTTCTCCTCCACCACATCGAACACCACGTCCACCGTGTTGCTGCCGTCGATGGAGACGGCCACGCCGGTAAGCAGGGTGCTCTGGCTGCGGACCTGAAGGCGGAGGGTCTTTTCGCCGCTGTCGCGGACGCTGGACCAGTCGGGATAGACGACGAAGTCGTTGGCCGACAGGCTGCCGATGGTGTAGCCGTCGCCGGAAAGTTTTAAGTTGACCGTTTTTTCCTCCGCATCGACGATGCTCAGGCCGCGGGAGGTGTAGGCGGACGAATCGTAGGTAAAGTCCACCGGGACATTATAGATGGTGGTCGTCGTGCCGGGCTGCACCACGATGGTGACAGCCATCCACGCGATGACTGCGCCCAGCAGCGACAGCAGCAGCCGGACACGGCGGTCGCTCAGCAGGCTGCGCTTAGGGGGCACGGCAGGCTTCATGCCGTTGTTCTGCTCGGTGCTCATTGCTGCTCTTCCTCCTCTTTAGCGTTCACCCAGTTCAGCAGGCGCTTGCCCCGGGCCTTCCAGCCCTCGGCGGCGCTCTTCTCGCTGGCCGTCTCCTTGGGGATCATCTCATCCACCAGACGAGTGTAGAGGGTCTGGCGGTCGAAGTGGCGGATGAGGACGCCGTTCTTCGCCATCGAGATGATGCCGGTCTCCTCGCTGACCACGATGGCGATGGCGTCGGAGTTCTCGGCAATGCCGAGGCAGGCGCGGTGGCGGGTGCCCATGTCCTTGCCGAGGTCGAGGTTGTTGGAAAGGGGCAGCACGCAGCCTGCGGCTTTGATGCGGCCATTTTCGATGATGGCCGCTCCATCGTGGAGGGGGGTGCCCTCGTAGAAGATGGTGCCCAGCACCTCAAGGTTGACCGCGCTGTTCACGGGCGTGCCGGTGCGGACGATCTCCGAGAGGTTGGTGTTCCGTTCCAGCACGATGAGGGCGCCGGTCTTGGTCTCCGAAAAGCGCTCGGCGGCATCGCAGATGGCGATGATGGCGCTGCGCCACGCGCCCTTGAGGCTGGTGTCGTTGTAGCGGCTCTTGTTGAAAAAGCGGTAAGCCCACTGGTCGGTCTGGCCCATCCGCTCCAGCGCACGCCGTATCTCAGGCTGGAACAGCACCACCAGCGTCAGCAGACCGACCTGCAGCAGCGAGTTCAACAGCCAAGTAACAGTGCGCATATTCAGGATGTTGGCCACCAGATAGACCGCCAGTACGATGAGCGCGCCCTTGGCCAGCTGACCGGCCCGGGTGCGGTTGACGATGCCCAGAAGCTGGTAGATGAGGAACGCGATGATGAGGATGTCCAGCAGGTCTACCAGCTTGAAGGTCTGAAAGTTTGCTACGATAGAGTTCAGAGTCATGGGTCACACTCTCCCGTTTACACAGCTTCGATGAGGGCGACGGCGTGGGCTGCGATGCCCAGCCCCTCGCCGGTAAAGCCCAGATGCTCTTCGGTGGTCGCCTTAACGCTCACAGCCTCCACCGGCAGCCCGAAGGCGGCGGCGAGCTTTTCCCGCATGGCCGGGATGTAGGGGGCCAGCTTGGGGCGCTGGCAGAGGATGGTGGCGTCGATGTTCTCGATGCGCCAGCCCTGTGCGGCGACGATCTCCGCCACCCGGCGGGCCAGCACGAGGCTGTCCGCCCCGGCGTACTCCTCCGCCGTATCGGGGAAGTGCTGGCCGATGTCGCCCAGCGCTGCCGCGCCCAGCACAGCATCCATCACCGCATGGGCCAGCACATCGGCGTCCGAGTGGCCCAGCAGGCCCTTCTCATAGGGCACCTCCACGCCGCCAAGGATGAGCTTGCGGCCCTCCACCAGACGATGGACGTCGTAACCATGACCAATGCGCATCTTCTTTCCTCCGTTCTCCGCCCGGGGCAGGTCTTCCCGGGTCGTGATCTTGATGTTTGCGTAGTCGCCCTGCACCAGCTCCACCGGACGGCCCGTTAATTCGAACAGGCTGCAATCGTCGGTGACAAGGCGGGCGCGGGCCTCGTCCAGCTCGTCCAGCGCCGCCAAATAGGCTGCGCGGTCGAAGCACTGGGGCGTCTGCACCGCATAAAGGGTGCTGCGGTCGGGGGTATCCTCCACCATGCAGCCGGCGGGCACCGTCTTGCCGCTGCCGCCCTTTGCCTGCTTGATGGTGTCCTTCACCGGCACTGCCGGGGCGGCAGCCCCGCAGCGGGCAGCCGCCTTCAGCACGGCGGCGATGACCTCCCCGCTCACGAAGGGCCGGGCCGCATCGTGGACGGCCACCAGCGCCCCGTGGGCAGCGGCTACGCCGTTCCGGGCGCTTTCGGCCCGGGTCGCACCGCCCCGCACCAGCTGCACCGGCTTTTTGCACCGGGCTGCGGCCCGCTCTGCGTTCTCGCCCGACGCGCCAGTCACCAGAACCAGCTCGTCCACCTCCGGGCACTCGTCGAAAGCCCGGACGCTCCGCTCCAGCACGGTCTCGCCGCCCAGATCAAAGCTCAGTTTATCAAATCCCATCCGGGTGGAGGAGCCTGCCGCCACCAGAACAGCCGTCACACGATAGTCCAATTTCTTACACCTGCCCCATTTTCTTCCTGCCCCGTGCCACACTGCCCGGAGCTTATTATGACTCATTGAATATTATAGCGTATCAGGCCCCAAACTGCAACCGCCCACACCCATCAAAAATGCCCCCGTGCAGCACTTTTGGCGCTGAACGGGGGCATAAATTTCTGATGGGATTTCCGTGTTATGCGAGGATGGGCTCAATGGCAGCAGCCAGAGCATCCTTCTGAGCCTGTGCCTCGGCGAGGTCCTTGCCCAGCGTGGTGAAGTAGGTCTTGATCTTCGGCTCAGTGCCGGAGGGACGGACGACCACGGTAGCGCCGTTGTCCAGAGCGTAGATGAGGACATTTGCGGCAGGCAGGCCGGTCTCCTCGGGCTTCTTGTAGTCGGTGACCTTGACCACCTTGTGGCCGGCCAGCTCGGTGAGCGGCTCGTCACGCAGCTTCTGCATGATGGAGGCCATCTTCTCCATGCCGGTCAGGCCGGGGAACTCGAAGCTGTCCACCTTGTTCAGGTAGCGGCCATACTCCTTGTAGATCTCTTCCAAACGCTGCTTGATGGAGGAGCCGATACTGCGGTAGTAAGCGGCCATCTCGCAGATGAGCATGGAGCCGATGACGGCGTCCTTATCGCGGACGTAGGGACCGGCCAGATAGCCGTAGCTCTCCTCGAAGCCGAAGATGAAGCGATCCACCTCACCGGCAGCCTCCAGATTTGCGATCTGATCGCCGATCCACTTGAAGCCGGTCAGCACGCTGCGCATCTCCACGCCATAATGAGCGGCAATGGCGTCGGCCAGCGGGGTGGAGACGATGGACTTGACGGCGACGGGGTCCTTCGGCATGGTGCCCTTCTCGATACGGCCTGCGCAGATGTAGTCCAGCAGCAAAGCGCCCATCTCGTTGCCGGAGACCAGCTCATAGCTGCCGTCCGGGCACTTCATAGCGATACCCACGCGGTCGGCGTCGGGGTCGGTGGCCAGCATCAGGTCTGCACCGGTCTTGGTGGCGAGGTCGAGGCCCAGCTTCAGGGCATCGAAGATCTCAGGGTTGGGGTAAGAGCAGGTGGTAAAGTAGCCGTTGGGATACTCCTGCTCCGGCACGATGGTGATGTCGGTGATGCCCATATCGTTCAGGACGTGGGTGACCGGCACCAGACCGGAGCCGTTCAGGGGGCTGTAGACCAGCTTCAGGCCAGCCGTCTTGCACAGGCCCGGGCGCACCTGACGTGCCTCGATGGCAGCGTAGAGGGCGTTCTTGCAGTCGTCGCCCACAAAGCGGATGAGGCCCTGCTCGACACCCTCTGCAAAGGAGATGTACTTTGCGCCGGTAAGAACATCGGTCTTCTGGATCTCATCGTAGACGATAGCGGCGGCGTCATCGGTCATCTGGCAGCCGTCCGGGCCGTAGGCCTTGTAGCCGTTGTACTTGGCCGGGTTGTGGGAGGCGGTGACCATGATACCGGCGTTGCAGTTATAGTAACGGGTAGCAAAGCTCAGCGCGGGCACAGGCATCAGGGCATCATAGATGCGCACCTTGATACCGTTGGCTGCCAGAACGCCAGCGGCGGTCTTGGCAAAGACATCGCTCTTCAGGCGGCTGTCGTAGCTGATCGCCACGGTCTGGGTACCGCCCTGGGTCAGCACCCAGTTTGCCAGACCCTGCGTTGCCTGACGGACAACGTAGATGTTCATGCGGTTGGTGCCGGCACCCAGCACGCCGCGCAGACCTGCGGTGCCAAACTTCAGCGCCACAGCAAAGCGATCCTTGATCTCATCGTCATTGCCTTCGACCTTTGCCAGCTCCGGCTTCAGGTCTGCATCTTCCAGATCCGCTGCCAGCCAGCGCTTATATTCATCCAGATACATCTTGTACACCTTACCTTTGTTTAAAATCTTTTCCCCGGATTGAAACGGTTTGTGTAAACCTACTTATACTATAAACTCTTGCTCCGCTTATGTCAATTGCGTAAAATGGCCGAAGTTTGTGCCCTTAAAACCGACAAATACCACAAAAAACCGGTTCTTCTGCCATATTCATTGCGTTTTTTGATGTATCCAGCAGCTGGTAGGGCTGGTGCACATCCTCCAGCACCTCCAGCCACTGCTCCGGCCCCACGCCGTTTTCGCACAGGTAGCGCAGCAGCCGCATTATCCGGCCAAAGCTGTCTGCCGGAGCAAGTACCGTGCTGCTGCGCACCCTGCCGCCCTGCTCCCGGCGCAGCTGTGCCAGCACCCCCTGCGGGGTGGAAGCGGCACAGTACACCAGCGTGCAGGCGTGCTGCAGCCCCTCCAGCTCTGAATAGGTACGGATATAACGGCAGCATTCCCCATTTGTCATGATCTCTCGTTCTCCTTTCTGCTGCATTGACAACTTTCCTGTGCTTTACTATAATGATTTCAAACAGAAAAAACTGTCGAAGCATAGTAGATATATCCATTATTTTCCACTTTTGGCATTTTTGACAAACCATGCGCCATGCAGGGAGGGACACCATGTATTCTGTGACCAACAGCTTTGGCCTGAACGGACTGCGCGGCTTTGCCGTTGCGGTGGAAGCCGATGTTTCCGGCGGGTTGCCCGCGTTTTCCATCGTAGGTCTGCCGGACTCTGCCGTGCGGGAAAGCGCCGACCGGGTGCGCGCTGCCATCAAAAACCTTGGCTTCCGCTTCCCCGACCGGCGCATCACCATCAACCTTGCTCCTGCCGATGTGCGCAAGACCGGCCCGGTGTACGATCTGCCGCTGCTTTTGGCGCTGCTGACCGCCAGCGGACAGCTGGAAGAAGTGCCTGCCGATGCTGCCTTTCTGGGCGAGCTTGCGCTGGACGGCAGTCTGCGTCCGGTGTCCGGCGTGCTGCCCATGGCGCTTGCCGCTGCCGAGTACGGCAT
>ENA-OROK01003742-OROK01003742.1-human-gut-metagenome-genome-assembly--contig:-NODE-3742-length-11729-cov-2.864571_pt1 | contig 11729 bp, 9 predicted proteins | sample MGYA00242127_ERZ509046 | MGnify/ENA primary metagenome ERZ509046 (study PRJEB26280, sample SAMEA2338728) | human gut metagenome | biome: human gut; feature: human-associated habitat; material: faeces... | reverse complement strand
TCGGCATAAACCCGGAAAACCGAAAAGTCGCCCGTATGGCGCGGCCACATCCAATTGTCGGTATCTCCGCCGAATTTGCCGATCGAAGAGGGCGGGGTTCCTACCAGGCGCAGGTCGGTATACTGTTCCACAACGAACAACAGATATTGATTCCCGCCGAAAAACGATTTGACAAACGCCTCTTTAGAACTCTTTTCCGGCAATGCTTCCTTTACGATCTTATCGGACAGTTCGTCAACCTGTTTCTGCCGTTGCTGCTCGCTCATCGAATCAATCAGAAAAGGCAGAATCCTATCCGAAACATCCTCGATGCTGCGGATAAAGGTAACCGACATGCCCGGACAAGGCAACTCCTCTTTGTAATCCATCGCCCAAAAACCGTTTTGCAGATAGTCGTGTTCGACGCTGCTGAGCCGCTGTATAGAACCGTAACCGCAATGGTGGTTGGTAAAGACCAATCCGTTGGGCGATACGATCTCTCCGGTGCACCCGCCGCCGAAAATCACAATCGCATCCTTCAGCGATGTACCGTTGAGGTTATAAATCTGCTCGGCCGAAAGCTTCAGCCCTTTGGCCTTCATATCCTTAATATTCAGCTTCTGCAGGTAAGGCAGCAGCCACATTCCTTCGTCAGCCCGGACTTGCACGGCTGCCAGCAGCAAACAGCAAAGGGCCATTCCCCATCTTTTCATTTATCGTTTGGTTTTAGTTTGGATTCGCGAATTCTCGCATGTGCAAAACGCTTTGTCACGCAAATATATCATTAATCAGCGTTTGGCAGCAAGCATATTGCGGATGGAACGCTCGGCCCGGCGGCGGATCGACTCTTCGATGACCACCTCGGGCGTTTCGTCACGCAATGCCGCGTACATTTTGTCGAGCGTAACGAGTTTCATGTACGAACAGTCGTTGCATCCGCATGTCGAATCGGACGGGGGAGCCGGAATGAAACGTTTCGACGGATTGTCCTTGGCCATCTGGTGCAGGATACCCGGTTCGGTGACGACGATAAACGGGTCGGCATCGCTCTGCGTCGCATAGTTGAGCAGCGCGGCCGTACTGCCGACATAGTCGGCGACCAGCAACACGGGCTTTTTGCATTCCGGATGTGCCAGCACTTTGGCTTCGGGGTATTGTTTTTTCAATTCCAATATCTTTTCCAGTGAAAACTGTTCATGCACATGGCAAGCACCATCCCAAAGCACCATCTTGCGCCCGGTAATGCCATTTATGTAATTGCCTAAGTTCCGGTCTGGACCGAAGATGATCTTCGTGTCTTCCGGAAAACTTTCGACTATCTGACGTGCATTGGTAGACGTTACCACAACATCCGTCACGGCTTTTACAGCAGCAGTCGTATTTACATACGAAATAACCACATGATCGGGATGCTGTTTGACAAATTCCGCAAAATCGACAGCCGGACAGCTATCTGCCAATGAGCAACCGGCATTCAAGTCCGGGACCAGCACTTTCTTGTCCGGGCACAACACCTTCGCCGTTTCACCCATAAAATGAACACCGCAGAAAACGATGATATCGGCCGTCGTCTTAGCTGCCTGTTGAGCCAATGCCAAACTGTCTCCCACAAAATCTGCTATATCTTGAATATCACCTGTCTGATAATAATGAGCAAGGATAACGGCGTTTTTTTCTCTACGCATCCTGTTTATCTCTTCTTTCAGGTCCAACCCCTTTGGGATGGGTGCGTCTATATATCCGATCGATTGGTTTGTCAACATAGTTACCTGTATTAAATGATTGTAAAATTCGATAATCACTAATGAGTATAAACCGCTATTTACAGTCTATCAACAAAGTTATCATCATTCTTTATAACTGATAATCTTTATTTTACTCCTATTATCAACTATAAGTTGATAATATGCAAAGGTAAAAACTTTATTGATTTTCCCATAGGAAACATATATAAAACGAATAAACAAGCAGGAGGTAATGTAAAAAATTTGCTAAACAAGTCTCAAAGACTTCCGGCGGATATTCCCCTCAAACACCTGCGTTCTTTTCCCAAGTTATCCACAATCATATTATTATTATCTTATTTATTCTTTATTTTAAATCTAAATATGATGAATATAATATCCTGTTGAAACAGTTAATACAATTGTGCTATAATACTTGTCCAGTTCGTTATTAAACGATATAAATGACTTATTAAATAGATACCAACATCCTATTTATCGTTTTACATACTGATATCCTTTACTTTATAGACTTTATTAGTATTCAGTTGAAAACAACCTGTGTGTAAAAGTTAATGGCAGTTGAGCGCTGTTGATACGTGTATAATCACTGTTGATAGGGCGTAATAAATAATCCGTTATTTTTATTGCATAATAGAAACTAGAGGATGTATAGTGAACAAATTGAATAATGCAAGAACTATTTTTCATTTTGTGTCCACCACTTATCAATAGCTTTTCAACGGTATATCCACATTAATTCACTACTTTTGCAAGCAAAGAAACGATAGCTATGCGCAAGTTAAAGATAACAGAGTTGAATCGCCTGACTCCGGAAGCATTCAAAGATAGTAAAAAGATTCCGTTGGTCGTTGTGCTCGATCATGTAAGAAGCTTAAACAATGTAGGATCCGTGTTTCGTACGTCTGATGCTTTTAGGGTGGAGAGTATTTACCTGTGCGGTATCACGGCTTGTCCGCCTCATGCCGAGATTCATAAGACGGCTTTGGGAGCGGAAGAAACTGTCGATTGGGAGTATTTTGAAGATACGATGGAGGCTGTTGATAAACTGAAGCAACAGGGATATACTGTCTGTGCGGTTGAGCAGGCCGAAGGGAGTACGATGTTGGATAATTTGTTGTTGGACAAGAATAAAAAGTATGCAGTTATCATGGGAAACGAGGTGAAAGGTGTTCAACAATGTGTCGTTGATAACTGTGATATGTGTATTGAAATACCGCAGTATGGGACCAAGCATTCTTTGAATGTTTCGGTGACTACCGGTATTATCATCTGGGATTTCTTTAAGCAATTGTCAGATTAATCCGTTTTCAACAAGTACGACTACCCGTTCCGTCATGGCGTCTTTTCCTTTAGGATCGTATTCGGTTTTCAGACTGGCGCCGAACATGCCGGCAAATATGTTCCAGAAACCTGCCCGGAAACTACCTAAATAGGCTTTCAACAAGTTGTAACTCGATTGGTTACATTCTCTGTCAATCAGTTTGATAAGCAGTTTTCCTTGTGAAAAGGTCAGTTTTTTCAACTGTGGTTTATATTCCTGAAAAAGTTCTTTTTCCATTCGTTTCAAATGAGCTTGACGGGATTTTTCGTCGGGGAGTGTCTCTATATATTCGTATGTTTCGATCAGTGTTTCATAAACCATTTTGGCATAAGGTAGTGTGCGCTTTACGTCACGGACCAGTTTGGTGTAACGTGCCTGTTCACGTTTGTTTTTAAACTTGACCGGCGGGTAAATGTAAATTTCCTTCAAGTTAACAACAGGTACCGTATCCTTTCCATCCAGATAAGCCTTTTGTAATCCTTCGGGAACGGTATTGATCTTCAATTTCTGTGCATGGACTTCTATTGCGCACAACATGAATATTATCAATATTTTATACTTGTCTTTTCTCAACATCATTCACAAAAGTAATTGATTTACGAATAGTAACTACAGATTTTACAGAAAATTCATATCTTTGTGATAATACAAACAACTAAAATCAACAGACTATGAAATATTTTGCCATCTTTCCATATTCATTAATTCTGAATAAGTTGCAGCTATGCTATCTGATTGCCCAAAATGAAGATAGTAGAGAACTTCAGGCTGTGAAAAGAGATAATCCGGAAAGTTGACAACCTAAACAAAACCTTGCTATGAAATCAATAAGTTTATTCGTTTTGTTTTGGGCATCTATCAACATTCATGCTGTTGATAACCTTCGTATACCTGATATCCGTAGTTTGGGAATGGGAGGAAACGGGGTTACACAATCTGTTTTGTTTAATCCGGCATTGGTGGCTTTGAATACGGATAAAGTTCTTCATTTGGAATACTTTAATCGTTATGGAGTAAAAGAACTGGGAACGGTTGGAATAGGTTTTGTATATCCGAATCCGTTGTTGTCGGCAGGTGTTGATATCTCTTCTTTCGGATATGATCAGTATAGGGAAACTCTTTTTCGGTTATCGGTAGGGAAACAGCTGAATGGCCGGTGGAGGATCGGCATTGGTTTCCAATATAAAATGTTGCAGACCGAGTTGTGGGAAGAAGTACCGAAGCAGCTTTCCACAGATGTCGGAATCTTGTTTGTTCCCATTGACAAATTGTTGATTGGAATGTTGATAATGAATTTTCCTTCTATAGGTATTCATAAATATACTACTGAAATAAAATACTTTACCGGTTATTCTGTACAAATAGGTTTTCAATGGGAGATAATTAACAGCTTGTTGATAGTAGGAACTATCGAAAGTAATAAAGAACATACGTGGATGGGAAATGCGGGCATTGAATATGCTCCGTTCAAAAACTTTCATATACGGGCGGGGGTACAGACTACTCCCCTCCTGCCCACTTTGGGGATCGGATACCGTCTGACTGGATTTACAGTAGATGTCGCGACTATTTATCATCCGGTTTTGGGAGTCAGTACCGGACTGGGGTTGAGCTATTCTTTTTAATCAGGCTTGACTATGAAACGAATGTTTATAAATCTGTTGGTATATCTGTTAATAAGTAGTTATCAGCTTAAAAGTCAGACATTATATTCTGTTGATAAGTGGATGGAATATATAGAAGAAATGGCTTCGGAAACAGAAGATGAAGAGCGTATTGAAGCACTTTACACTGATCTTTCCTATCTTACCGAACATCCTTTCGAACTCAATACGGTGACGGAGGGACAATTGAAACGTCTCCCTTTCCTATCTGATCTACAAATAAGGGAATTGTTGGAATATCGTTCCCGTTATGGAAAAATGTTAACCCTTTATGAGCTTAAAAATGTGGAAGCATTCGATTTAGAGACGATTTCTCTGCTTGTCCCGTTTATTTATATAAGTGAAATAATAGTTGATAAACGTCCTATTACAGTGAAAAATTTGTTGAAACGAGGTTCTAATAACTTACAAATCAGATATGACAGATGTTTTCAACAAAAGAAAGGCTATTGTTCATATCCCGATAGTGTACTACAACAATATCCGAATCGGAAGTATCTGGGAGAGCCGTTCTATCATTCTGTTCGTTATTCGTATGAATTTGATGAACGTATTCAATTCGGTCTGGTTGCAGAAAAAGATGTGGGAGAACCTTTCTGGAATGAATATCATAAAGGGTATGACTATTATTCGGTGCATCTTTTTCTCAAAGAAATGAATAAATGGTTGAAAAGTCTTGCCATAGGTGATTATAAAATATCTTTTGGACAAGGCTTGGTGATCAGTAATGACTTTTCTCCAGGCCGAAATGCTCTTGTTTCACAAACGGAAAGAAGGACAAACGGATTTCGCCGTCATTTTTCAACCAATGAAAATGACTTTTTCCGGGGAGCTGCTGCTACTGTCAATTGGAAAAATTTAGATATCAACCTCTTCTATTCGTATCGGAAGTTGGATGGAGGTGTGGACAGTACGATCGTTACTTCGTTTAAAACGGACGGTTTACATCGTTTGGTACGAGACAGGGAGAAGATGCATAAAGTTTCCATGCAGACATATGGTGGGAATGTACGATATGCAACTCCCGGTTTATGTATAGGTCTGACTGCCCTTTCTTATTCTTTCGGAAATTATTCGATACAGCCCGATCCGAAACCTTATAATCTTTTCTATTTTCGCGGTAACCGGAATCTGAATATCAGTGTGGATTACTTGTTGAAAAATAAGTTGATCAAGTTTTATGGTGAAACGGCTTTAAGCCGGAATGGGGCGGTTGCTTCCCTGAATGCCTTGCAGTTGACACCTGCTTCTTATTTTTCCTTGCTGTTATTGTATCGTTATTATGATAAACGTTACCAGGCTTTTTTCGGGAATGCTTTTTCACAAAACTCGGCTGTCCGGAATGAACAGGGAATGTATATAGGGATGCAATGGACGCCTTTTGCCCGCTGGAAGTTGTCCGCGTATGCGGATGTATTCCGGTTTCCCTGGCTGAAATATGGAGTGGATGCGCCGTCGACGGGAAAGGAATATATGCTTCAACTTGATTATACGCCGAGCCGGAATTTGTCTGTATACGTCCGTTATAAATACAAACAAAGGGAAGATATAACACCTTACCATCAACAGCGTTTGCGTATGCAGGCCTTATATACGATTTCTTCATCCGTCTCGCTGCGGACATCTGCAGACGGTATTTGTTATACAGAAGCGAACGAAAAAAGCAGAGGGTGGATGATTGCCCAAAGCGTAGGTTGGAAACCGGTTGATGTTCCTGTTCAAACAGATTTTCATATAGCCGGATTTCATACGGATAATTATCGGACCCGTATATCTTCTTATGAGAAAAATATCTTGTATGCTTTCAATATGCCTTCCTTTTATGGAAAAGGTGTTCGGTTGGCGCTTTCTTTCCGGTGGGATATTGTGAATCAACTTTCTGTGTCTGCTAAATTAGGATACACATATTATGCTGATCGTGACGTGGTCGGTACTGACTTAGAAGAGATCGAAGGAAATATTAAAGCAGATATATATATGTTACTGCGCTGGAAATTTTGACGGTTTGCTAAATAGTCCTAAAGCTGGGGAAATTCATATCTCCATTTTGATAGCTTTTGTAGCTTTGCACTCAAATATAAATTATTATGTCTACAATTCTTTTTGATAAAATAGTATTCGGACCGATACATAGCCGTCGGTTAGGTATTTCTTTAGGTATGAACCTGCTTCCTACAGACGGGAAACTTTGTTCATTCAATTGCATTTATTGTGAATGCGGACTAAACGAGAATCATCGTACGCGCAGTAAACTGCCAACCCGTGCAGAGGTAAAGGAGGCTTTGATAAATAAATTGTCTTCCATGCAGACAGAGGGTATTGCTCCCGATGTAATCACTTTTGCTGGGAATGGTGAACCTACCATGCACCCTGAATTTGCCGATATTATCGATGATACGATTGAAACCCGTAACCGTTTTTTCCCGAAGGCTAAGATTGCCGTGCTCTCGAACTCGACCATGCTCCATAAGGAGGATGTCTTCTTGGCATTGAATAAGATTGAAGATAATATATTGAAACTCGACTCCATATCGGATAGTCGTATCGGGCAGTTGAATGTTCCCAATTCCCCGGCTTTTACTTTCGATAGGTTGTTGGAACAACTTTGCCGTTTTAATGGCAATCTGATTATACAAACCATGTTTCTGAAAGGGGAAGTGGATGGAGAAAGCGTGACGAATACAACCGAACACGAAATTTCCGGTTGGCTGGAAGCTTTAAAACAAATCAAGCCTAAACAGGTCATGATCTATACAATCGACCGTGAAACTCCCGTAAAAAACTTGAAGAAGGTGACAAAAGATGAATTGGAAGCTATTGCCGACCGTGCCCGTCAAGAAGGGTTTGATGTAACGGTGTCAGCTTGAAAAATTAAAAAATGGAGAATTGAAAAGCATTGTAAGAAGTCACAATGCTTTTCAATTCTCCATTTTTAATTCTCAATTTATTTTTTGTGCTTTCATTGTTTTAGCTTTTCCATCTGTATGGATGCGGAAGATATAAATACCGGAAGAAAGAGAACCGGTGTAAACGATCTTTCCAGGGTTCTTTTGGCGAATGACCGTTTTACCGTCTAACGTGATGACTTCTAGCAAATCCACTTTTTCATTTCCGAATAGTTCTACCTGATCTGTAAACACAGTGGGAGAGATCGTTGTTTCCGAAAGGATGATCTTTTCATTTCCTACATTTACTTCTTTGTCGGCATCCGCTTTCTTGCTTTCGTCTTTTCCGTATAGAGTGGAAACCTGATACAAGATACTACCTGTCGGTGCTTGCTTGTCTATATATTGGGTGATAAACTTATTGGGGACGTTGCCGATTTTGCTTCCATTACGATAAATGTTATAACCTGTTATTGTCGGAAATGCACTTGCCTGGTTGCTCCGGAGTGAAGAACCGACTTCGGATATCCGAGTGAGTATGGGCATTGCTGATGACTTACTTAACAATGTTGTGTCGTTGGATGCAGTTTTTATAGTTGGTATATCCTTTGTTTTTGAACTGACGGTGGCGGCAAGAAAGAAGTTGAAATCATAATTTTCATTTTCATTTTCAGAAGGTTCATACAGATATTCCCACGTTTCTCCATCGAATGAAATCAAATTACCTTTTCCATTGACTGCTGGTCCTTCGTCCATGACTGCTGGATAGGCGGTGGATAGTTTAGCTTCAGCGTGGAAAGCGATGATTAGTTCTAGGGAAGCATCAATGACAAATGGTTCTTTAAGCGGGATTTCAATTAATTTATCAAAAGGTAAATTAGTCAACTTTTGTACATATTTTCGTTTTCCTTGTATGATGTTCAGCGTATAAGATGAACCTGAGGTTGGTATGAAGGAAACAGATTCAACAAGGTGCCCGTGCAGAGGTTTCAGATCTTCCTTATTCCATCTTTGTCCGAAATAGAAAGGTTGTTTGAAACCTAACGAAAGATAAGCTGTCCCATTTCCCCAGTAGATCATTTGCTGGTAAATAGGTTCCTTCCATTTGACGAGGATATTCTTGCCATCAGTTGAGGTGGTTACATCGGTTGGGATCTTCAGTTCATAGACATAAATAGATGTGGTGGCTACAGCAGACTCTTTGTTGTCTGTATACGATGCGGAAACGCTGTAAGATTGGATACCGGTTTCAGGTTCTTTGTCAATATAAGATGTAGAAAAGGTACGTCCGATCAATATATTGTTTCGATAAACGTTATACTGTTCCGGTTTTTCGCTGGCAGAGACGGGTGCTTTCCATTTCAATAGAACCTCTCCGTTTTGGTAGACCGATGTCAGATCAGTTGGCATTGCTTTCGGAGCTGTCGCGTATCGGCCGGCCAGTTGTGTTTTGCCGGTATGATTGGGATCTAAATATATATCCATACGAGATGTATTGTCTTTGTTTGGATATTGATCCCAGTGATAATAAAGTTTACCATAAGTATTGGCTCCGTTCGGTTTTTCGCAAGAAGATGAACCGCCACTCAATGTACCGACAATCTGTTTGTTTTGATTGAACAATGGAGAACCTGAGGATCCTCCTTCCGTTACAGCATGCCCATTGGCTGTTTGTTCGAACACGACGTTCCAATGTGCGTTTGGTGCGCCTTTGATGTTGTCTATACCATACCAAGTAGAGGTCCTTGCCACCTTGTTGAAAGTCGATATCTTCATATAATCCCCTGACGGATGATGGATACCTACTCCTGATTGGGCGGCTGTGTTGCTCCGATCCCAACCGTTGTAGTAGGCATTGTAGTGTTCCGGGATAGTTTGGTTCAATAAAAGAAGCAGACCGTCTGAACCGCCATCTAATGGGATTCCGGCTATTTTCTTGCATCCGGTTATTGTTCTATAAGATGCGATACTGGAGTTATTTTCACATCCGGTATGTTCGAAATGGAAATAGAAAGTATATTTGTTTAAGTTTTTTTCTGTGACTGGTATATCTAAGTCAATGCAATGGAAAGCAGAAAGGATGTAAGGTTTCAAATCTTCAGCTGTGTTGTTTACCAAAGCTCCGGAGCAGATATAGATGTAGTTTCCAATAGGCAATGTCATTTGGCAAACACCGTTTTCTCTGTTTGCCAAGCTTCTCCCTCTTCGCAATTGATATTTACCATACAAGATCCAGAAGTGCCAGGGCCTGTATCGGCCATCGTACGTGAAACATGCAAATGGTTATATCCGTATCCTACAGCATCTATTGCGATGCGGGGATGTTCGTTTTCCGATATGCCTGCTTCATATTCGAGTATGATCTTGTCACCGGCTAAAAATTCGGTGGCATATTCTTTCGTTGGTGGATTGGTATGATGGGTAAAGGCACCAATCAGGTGTGTTTTATCGGAGCTGTAAATAAAGAGTTTCCCATTTTCCGGAATATAAAAATCTCTGAAACTGAGCATTAAAGCTATGGCGTCTTTTGCCTGTACTTGTAGTCGCCATACTCTTTTGCCATCAGGTAGGGTATTCCAGCTACCAGCATTGTCTATTGTCAGGTCTGTCGGGAGTAAAACTCCTACTTTCAGCGGTGCCCCTTGGCTGACCTGCCATCTGTCTACTGTTTTCAGGTCCTCTACGCTGAAATTGATGGGGATCTGAACGGTTGGCAGATCGCTTTTCAGTGTGTTTTGATACTTGAAGGAAGTGGGTGTTCCACCTTCGCTGATTTGTGCATGGGCAGATCCGGGAAGGACTATTCCTGTTACCAACAGGAATAAACCGATTAGCGGGAGTAGGGCCTTTTTGTTCATATATTTTATAATTGGATATAAATCTGTTTTTGTATAACCAATATCCTGGTATCCAATTTAAAGGTATAGACAGAATTGACAAATGTAATATTTATTTCTGATTTGGATAGGGGTTTTTTCATATTCTGTGTCTTATGGATAAAGTTGGATAAATATATAAAATAATGGAATCATCGAATAGCAAAAAAAATGTCCCGCAGCTCTGGTATTGGAGCCAGCCGGAGAATGGGTTTAGTTTTGAAGATGCAGAGACGATTGCAAAAGAGTTTGTGTTTGAGGCAAGGAAGGATAAATCGGGAGACCGTTTTCTTCATATAGCGTTTGTGTGATGTTTGAGTCGTACGGAATTATCTTTTGTCTCCAATCTGAAAAAATAGCTCCCATCTGAAAAAAGGAGGACGGGAGCTATTTTTTATTTATCTTATTGCTTCGTGTGCTTTTGCTACAGCTTCGTTTATATTGCTGCAAATATTTTCCGTTCCGATCTTTTTGTCGAAACCAGATTTGACAAGTACACGACGTACATGCTCGTTCACCCCTGAAAGAATCATATGTATGTGTTCGGCTTGTGACAGGCGGAACAGGTTCTCTAAGTTATGCAATCCTGTCGAGTCCATAAAGGGAACCTTACGCATGCGGATGATACGGATCTTCGGTTTATCTCCCATATTGTGCATGATATCGTCGAACTTGCTTGCCACCCCGAAGAAAAACGGACCGTCGATTTCATATACTTCCACACCTTTAGGAAGGGAAAGGACTTCTTCGTCATGGTGGATTTCTCCATCGTCCGATAGATCGATCTCGTCTTTTACTACCGATACATGAGTCGTTTCAGCTACACGCTTCATAAAGAGGAACATGGCGATAAGCAATCCTACTTCGATTGCGATCGTCAGGTCGAAGATAACCGTCAGAAAGAAAGTTACCAGCAACACCGACACATCGCTTTTCGGGTTCTTCATCAGCGAACGGAACGTACGCCATTCACTCATATTATACGAAACGATAATCAACACGCCTGCCAGGCAAGCCATCGGAATATGTTTGGTCAACGGACCCAAAAAGAGTAAAATCAGCAACAATACGATTGCATGGATGATGCCGGCAACCGGAGTGCGTCCGCCGTTGTTGATATTCGTCATGGTACGGGCAATCGCACCGGTAACGGGAATACCGCCGAAGACAGGTACGATGATATTAGCGGCCCCTTGTGCAATCAATTCGGTATTGGAGTTATGCTTGTCTCCTGTCACACCGTCGGCCACCGTAGC
>ENA-OROK01003740-OROK01003740.1-human-gut-metagenome-genome-assembly--contig:-NODE-3740-length-11732-cov-3.338786_pt1 | contig 11732 bp, 5 predicted proteins | sample MGYA00242127_ERZ509046 | MGnify/ENA primary metagenome ERZ509046 (study PRJEB26280, sample SAMEA2338728) | human gut metagenome | biome: human gut; feature: human-associated habitat; material: faeces... | reverse complement strand
CAGCGGGCCGCGGATGCCGGGGATGGCGCAGTAATGGCAGCGGTTGTTGCAGCCTTCGGCAATTTTCAGGTAAGCATAGTGGCGCGGCGTGCTGATAACACGGGCACCGCCCAGCTCCATATCGCATTTGGGGCCATAGCTTTCCACCTGGCCCGCGCCGTTGGCGGTCAGGCGCTCCACAATGGCGGGCAGAGCGGCGTTGGAGCCAATGCCCACAACGGCGTCCACTTCCGGCATTTCGCTCACAATCTGGGTTTTATAGCGCTCAGCCAGGCAACCGGTCACGATCACCTTCAGGTTGGGGTTCTGCTGCTTATACTGGCAGGCCATCAAAATGTTTTCAATGGCTTCCTCTTTAGCGGACTGAATAAAGCCGCAGGTGTTGACAATAATAATGTCCGCCTGTTCGGGGTCCGCAACCGTCTGGTGGCCCGCCTTGATCAGCGCGTGGCAGAATACATCAGCATCGACCTGGTTTTTGGGGCATCCAAGGGAAATAATTGCAATATTCATGTATGGTTGTTCCTGTCTCTCTTTTCAGTATGTTATGTTGGGCTCTGCCGCTTGCTTGGGCAAAATTCAGGCAAAGCTATCCGTTCGGTGCATTGATACCACAATGCCGCAGGAGCATTTTTTGCCCCTGCGGTGTGTACTTTTTTGTGCTACGCTTCGGTTTCTTCTGTCTCGGCATCTGCCAATGCCTGGCGGATCACGCTGTGGGAGAACCCGCGCCGTGCCAAAGCGGCAGCTACCTGCTGCCATTTGCCCTGTGCCAGCTTTGCGGCATAGTGGCGTTCCACCAGTGCGCGGGCATTGGTCAGCTCCGGGTTTTCCTCCTCGTCCTCCTCGCTTTGGGCAAACAGAGCTTCCACCGCTTCGGCGGCCGCGCCGCGGTCAATGCCTTTGGCGTGCAGATCATCCAGAATTGCACGGCGGCTCTTGCGCTTGCGCAGCAGCTCCGCCGCACGGCGGCGGGCAAAACCGGCGTCATCCAGCAGGTTCAGCTCCTGCATTTTTGCCACGGCGGCGGCAGCGCTGTGGGGGTCAAAGCTGCGGCAGAGCTTTTGATAAAGCTCCCCGGCTGCATGGTCCCGCAGGGCCAGCAGGTCCATAGCTTTATCCACAGCCTTGCGGGTGTCGCTTTTGGTCTGCAGGTCATGGATCTGCCATTCTTCCAGCTCATCCCCGGTATGCAGCCCCGCCATGGCAAAGGTGTCCTCGTCCAGCGAAAAGGCAAACTCGCCGTCAAGGAACAGCGCATAGCGGCCTCTTTTTGTTTCTTTTACCTGTGTCAGCTTCGGCATCGCTTATTCGTCAACCATGATGTCGAGGTCCATCTCGCTGCCGGTGGTCTTAGGTGCATCCGCCATGGGAGCGGCAGGGGCATCTTCAGCAGCAACGGGGGTAACAGCCGGCTTCTCCAGCGGCTTCACGGTTCCCTTTTTGCCGGCCGCCAGCAGACGGTCCGCATTTTCGCGCACCTGCTTTTCAATCTCAGCAGCCACATCAGGGTGTTCTTTCAGGTAGAGCTTGGCATTATCGCGGCCCTGGCCCAGGCGGATATCGCCATAGTTGAACCATGCGCCGCTCTTTTGCACAATGCCCAGCTTAGCACCCAGATCGATCATTTCGCCCAGTTTGGAGATTCCCTCGCCGAACATGATGTCAAACTCGGCCTCACGGAACGGGGGTGCCACTTTGTTCTTGACGATCTTGGCGCGGGTACGGTTGCCGATAAAGGAACCGCTGGCGTCCTTCAGGCCCTCAATGCGGCGCACATCAATCCGTACAGAGGAATAATATTTCAGGGCGCGGCCGCCGGTGGTCACTTCAGGGTTGCCGTACATCACACCGACTTTTTCGCGCAGCTGGTTAATAAAGATGCAGACGGTGTTTGTTTTGCCGATGATGCCGGTCAGCTTACGCAGAGCCTGGCTCATCAGGCGGGCCTGCAGGCCAACGTGGGAATCGCCCATTTCGCCTTCAATTTCGGCTTTGGGCACCATGGCAGCAACAGAGTCCACAACAATAGCGTCAATCGCGCCGGAGCGTACCAGAGCTTCGCAGATTTCCATGGCCTGCTCGCCGGTATCCGGCTGGCTGACCAGCAGGCTGTCAATGTCAACGCCAAGGGCGCGGGCATAGGTGGGATCCAGGGCGTGCTCAACGTCGATAAAGGCAACCTCGCCGCCCAGCTTCTGGGCTTCAGCCAGAACATGCAGGGCCAGGGTGGTTTTACCGGAAGATTCCGGCCCATATACCTCAATGATGCGTCCGCGTGGCAGGCCGCCGATGCCCAGCGCCAGGTCCAGCCCCAGGCTGCCGGTGGAAATGGCATCCACCTGCATGGCAACGTTTGTCCCAAGCTTCATCACGGCGCCTTTGCCAAACTGCTTTTCGATCTGGGCCAGTGCCGTCTCCAGCGCTGCCTTTTTATCCCCTGCCGGGCCGGTGGGGAGCTGCTTGGATGAACTTTCCTTTTTTGCTGCCATAAGTTTATATCTCCTTATCTGAGCGATCGTGCGTTGTATCCCATACGCACCACAGGCAACTGCGGTGCTGTTTTTATTTTGTACGGTAGGTGCGCCGCTATCCAAATGGTCGTCCTGCGTTTATCAGGTATTATTATAACCAATCGCGGCACGAATTACAACCATTTGTTGTCATCTTTTCAAAATTTTCTTCGCATTTTCCACATTTCAGCTGCAAAACGTTGAAAATCAGATTTATTTCACCCGTTGGGCGTACACCACACGGTCGTTGCCGCCGTAATCCTTCCTTGCCTGCACTTGCTGCCAGCCGTTTTGGCGGCATATCTCCATCACATCCGCCCGCTGGGCACAGCCAATCTCAAACACCAGCCACCCACCGGGGCAGACAATATCACGGTAGTGGGCGGCAATGGCGCGGTAAAAATCCAACCCATCCGTTCCGCCGTCCAGCGCCATAGCTGGCTCGTGGGCGGTCTCCGGCATCAGGGCCTGCATCTCTGCCCCGGTCAGGTACGGCGGGTTGGAGATGATCAGCTGCACGCTTTGGGGCATAAGCTCTCGCCAGTATTGCAGCACATCCGCTGCCTTTGCCTGCACACCGGTGCCATGTACGTTGGCTTGCAGGTATTGCAGCGCCTGCGGGCTTTTTTCCACGCAGGTCACGCTGGCACTTGGCACAAAATGGCGGATGCCAATGCCCAGGCAGCCAGTTCCGGCGCACAGGTCCAGCACCCGGGGCTCAGGTTTTCCCATCTGCTGCAACAGCTCAATGGCAGTTTCGCACACCACCTCGCTGTCTGCGCGGGGGCAGAGCACACCGGGGCCGACTTTGAAGGTCAAGCCCAGAAAGTCCCACTCCCCTGCCAGGTATTGCAGCGGCACCCGCTGCATGCGCTGAGCCGCCAGTTCCGCCAGGCACTCAGCCTGCGGCCGGGTAAGCGGGTCAAACAGCAAGCGCGGATCTTTTCCAGCGGCAATGCGCAGCAGTTCGCGGGCGTCGTAATCAGCATCGGGGCAGCCTGCGGCCTGCAGAGCATCCTGCACCATGCGCACAGCCTGGCGCGGCAGAATGCCCGCCAGCTGCTGTGGGGCAAGCGGCGTTACCATTGGCCGTCCTCCGGCTTTTTGGGCAGTACGGGGGTAACGGCGGCGATGGCCACTTCAATCATGTCATCTTCCGGCTCAAAGGTCGTCAGGTGCTGCAGCCAAAGCCCCGGCACCGAAACAACCCGTGCCAGCAGCGAGTTGGAACGCCCTGCCCACTTCAAAATCTCATAACAGATGCCCACCAGCAGCGGCAGCATGGCCAGCTTGTACAGCACGCGCAGCATGGTACCGCTCCACGGCAGCACCGCATACAGCACAATGCTGACCAGAATGACCAGAATCAAAAAACTGGTGCCGCAGCGGGGGTGGAACCGCGTATGTCTGCGGATGTTAGCAACCGTCAATTCCTCACCTGCCTCATAGCAGGCAATCGTTTTGTGCTCAGCCCCGTGGTACTGGAACATGCGGTGGATTTCCTTCATGCGGGTGCAGAGGAACATGTAACCCAAAAAGATTGCCAGCTTGAGCACTGCTTCCAGGATGACCCGCGGCCAGCGCCCCATGGGGATCACTTTTGCCACCAGCCCAGTCAGGAACGTAGGCAGAAAGGTAAACAGAAAAATTGCCAGCACTACACCTGCGCAGGCGGAAAGGGTCATCAGCGCACTTTGTACCTTGGGGCCGGCGTGTTCGTCCAGCCAGCGGTCCAGCTTGCTCTCGTTCTGCTTTTCTTCCTCTTTTTCCTCTTCCGTCATGGCAATATCGGCGGAGTGCATCAGGTATTTGTACCCGTTCATCAGGTTTTCCACCATATTGCACACTCCGCGCACCAGGGGAACTTTATTGTACCAGTGGGTGGTCACATCGGAATAGCTCAGATCAATCGTGCCGTCCGGGCGGCGTACCGCGCAGCAGATTTTTTCAGGGCCGCGCATCATAATGCCCTCCATCAGGGCCTGGCCGCCCACAGAGGTACGGAATTTTTCAGTTGGACGTTGTTCTTGCGGCATGGGTTCTCCTTTATTTTTGCGGTCAAAGCGGCTCGTGCAGATGTTCCTGCCCAGCGTGGTAGATGGGCAGGGTGATGGTAACGGTGGTACCCTGCCCCAACGTTGAGGTGATATCCGCCGTACCGCCCAGTGCTTTGGTGATCTCATCCACCACCGCCAGGCCGATGCCGGAACCACGCACGGCGTTTTTGGCTTTGAAGAATTTCATCTTTACGTTTTGCAGGTCATCCGGCGCAATGCCGCGGCCCTGGTCCCGGATGCTGGCCGTTACGGTGGTGGCGGTGCGGGTCAGAGTAAAGAAAATGGTTCCTTCCGGCGGCGAATATTTGATGGCGTTATCAAATACGTTGGCAAACACCTGGCGCAGGCGGGCGGGGTCTGCCCAAACGGGATACGGCTCCGGCGGTTCGTCATACACAAGGTGCAGCCCCTCCTGCCGGATGCGTGCCTCGCAGAAGAGCACCGCATCGGTCAGCTCTGCCACCAAGTCCAGCGGGCGGCACTCCATGCGGATGCGTCCATTCTGCAGGCGGCTGAAATCCAGCAGCTCCTCCACCATATTGTTCAGCCGCCCGGTCTCATTGTTGATGATCTCCAGCCCCTTGCGGTAGTTCTCGTCGGTGGGGTCGTCCAAGGTCATCAGGGTCTCCACCCAGCCCCGGATGGAGGTAAGCGGGGTGCGCAGTTCGTGAGACACCGAGCTGATGAACTCGTTCTTCATCTTCTCGGTCTCTTCCAGACCCTCAGCCATCTGGTTGATAGTGCCGCGCAGCCGGTCCACCTCGTCGTGGGGGTCGCCGGTCAGGGGCAGACGCACATCCAGTTCGCCCCGGGCGATGCCGGCGGCGGTGCGCTCCACCTGCCCCAGCGGCACCACGATGCCCCGCACAAAGTACAGTCCGGACATGACCGTGAACAGCAGGATCGCCACCGCAAGGAACACACTGACGATGACGGCGTTTTTGACCTGCCGCTCCACCAGCGCCAGACTGGTGACCAGCCGCAGAGCCGCCACGTCCTCGGCGTCGTAGGGCACCAGCGAGCAGGCCGCCATGACCATCTCGCCGGACTGGGTGCGGTACACCGCCACGCCCAGACCGTCCGGCGCACCGAGCGCCTGTTCAAAGTCCCTGCTGCTGACGATGCCCTCCGCGTCCGTACCGCTGGAGGAGGCGATCACGCTGCCGTAGCTGTCCAGCAGCATGAACTCGTATTTATCCTTATCGGCAAACTGTTCCACCATGCGCCGCAGCGCCAGACTGCGGCTGACCGCCGCGCTCTGGGCGGTATCGCCGGTATACAGACCGCCCGCCATCACCCCGGCCATATCCCGCAAAGGCGCGGCCTCCGGGCGGCACAGCAGCGGCAGTAAGATCCAATCTCCGAAGCACTTCCCCTCCGCCACCACCTCCGGCATGACGGGACAGGCCGCGGCAGCAGTCAGTTTTTGAAGGCGCTTTTCCGCGCCGTACAGCGCGTCTACCAAAATCAGCTTTTCCTTTGGCCGGGTCATGGCCACATACAGGATCCGCTGTTCCTCCGCAAGATTTTCACGGCGAAGCTTTTCTTCCAGCGCCAGCCGGGCCATGGTGGGATAGCGGATCTTCCGCTTCAGGTCGATGCACAGAGGGCCAAGGCCCAGTGCCGGGTGCACCAGCACCGGCGTATCGAAATCCTGCCGGGAAAAGGCGTGCTCCAAGTCGCAGAGGAACACGATGGGAAATTCCAAGCCCTTGGATTTGTGAATACTCATCATCTGAACGCCGCCGCTCCCCCCGGCGGTTTTCACGGCGGGAGCCTGCCCGGCGTCAATGAGCCGCCGGAGCTGTGTGATGAAGGCGAACAGCCCCCGGTAGCCGCTGCTCTCAAAGCGCTCGGCATGGCGGGTCAGGGCTACCAGATTTTCCTGCCGGACGCCGCCCTCATCCATCGCGCCGAAGATACCAGGCAGATGCAGCATATTGTAGATGTGCCACAGCAGGCGGCACACGTTCATGTCTGCCGCCGCGTCCCGCAGGCCGGTCAGCGTCGTCAGGAACGCTTGTACGTCCTCGCCGCCGTCCGCCAGCAGAGCGTCATAGAAGTCTCCCTCCCGGTCACGGCTGCGGATCTCCGCCAGACGGTCCGGCGTAAAGCCGAATACCGGGGAACGGAGCACGGCGATCAGGGGCACATCCTGCCGGGGATTGTCGACGATCTCCAACAGGGCCAGCGTGACAGAGATCTCCGGGGTCTGGTAGAAATCGCCGCTTTCCTCAAAGGAGCAGGGCACATCCCGCTCCGCCAGCGCTTGGGCGAAGGCGGCGGACCGGCTCCCCGGAGAGCGCATCAGGATCACGATGTCCTCCGGGCGGCAGGGCCGCAGCGTGCCATCCTCCCCGGTGACGGGATACCCCTCATCCAAAAGCTGACGGATACGCTGCGCCGTGAACCGGGCCTCCGCCAGCAGCCGTTTCACCGGGCGCTCATTTGCCGCCGACTTCTGATGGGCGGAGATGAGGTGGAATTCCGTCTCGCAGTCCTTCCGGGGCGGGTAGTACTCCGCGCCGAAGTGGAGGGACTCGTCCTCGCCGTATTCCATCTCTCCCATCTCCGCCGACAGGATGTTGGAGAAGATGAAATTGGCCGCGTCCAAAATCTCTCCTCGAGAGCGGAAGTTTTTGGACAGCAGAATTTTGCGGTCCTCCCCTTCCGCCGCATTTTCAGCAGGTGTGAAGTTGCGGTACTTGTCAAGAAAAATCGTAGGGTCCGCCAACCGGAACCGGTAAATACTCTGCTTTACGTCCCCTACGGTAAAGAGGTTTTTGCCTTCACGGGACACCGCCCGGAAAATGGCGTTCTGCACCTCGTTGGTGTCCTGATACTCATCCACCAGGATCTCCCGGTAGCGGCCCGCCACCTGACGGCCCAGTTCCGTAGGCGCGCCGTTCCGCTCCACCAGCAGACGAAGGGCCAGATGCTCCTGATCGGAGAAGTCTGCGCAGTTCATCCGCAGCTTTTCCGTCCGGTACGCGTCGGAAAAGTCCGCCGTCAGCTTCAAAAGGGCCGTCATGGCAGGGGCCATGGTCTGAAGGTCCTCCATGGCCTCCGTATCGCTGACCGCCAGCATGGGAGCCAGCTTTTTGGCGGCAGTTTTGGCGTTCTCCCACAGCCCCTTCAGTCTCACGACCTCCGGGTCCTCCGCCATTCCCTTCGGCGTGGTGAGCCGGGGAAATTCCAGTCCATCCAGAGAAATGCGGGCGGCTTCCCAGTTCTGTGCTGCCGCCAAGGGTGCGAAGCTGCGGCTGGCCCGCAGAAATTTTTCGCCATAGCCCTTATAGAGATCCCCGCCCACGGTGGACTGTCCCGCCCGCCGCAGCGCCTCCATGTGGTGAAATCCCTTTCGACGGATGACCGCCAGCAGCTCGGCGGCGTAGGGCGTTTCGTCGAAGTCCCCGCTCCGATTTTCCCAGATCGTCCGATTTTCCGCGAGCCAGTGTTCGGGATCAGCGTGACTTTGCAGCTTTTCGTAGGTTTCCAGCACCAGATTCTCCAGGGCGCTGTCATCCCGGCCCGCGCCCAGCGTATCCGCCAGCAGCGCGCCGCCCTCGTCCAGTTCCTCGTAAAACCGCTCCAGTACCCGGGTCAGCACGCGCTGGCGCAGGAGCTTTGCGTCATTTTCGTCCAGCACCCGGAAATCCGGCGTCAGGGTATAGCGCTCTCCCTCCTGTGCCAAAAGATGGGTGTTCTCCCGCAGCAGTGCCGTGCAGAAGGCGTCCACGGTCTTGATGTCCGCCTGATACACCCGCAAAAGCTGGCTGCGGAGGTGTCGGTCCTTCGGGGTCTCCGCCATCCGTTTGGACAGTTCGGCGGCGATCTTGCTCCGCAGCCCGGCGGCGGCAGCCTTCGTGTAGGTGATGATGAGAAAATCATCGATATGGCAGTGGTCCTCCGTCACGTATCGGAACAGCCGCTCCACCAGCACCTTCGTCTTGCCGGACCCGGCGGCGGCAGACACCAGCAGGCTGCCGCCCCGGTTTTCCACCGCCGCTTGCTGCTGCTCCGTCAGTTTCAGCTTTGCCATGGGTCACCGCCTCCTTCCTCAAGTTCTTTCCAAAATTCCTCCGGTTTTACCGGCAGGATGTACCGCAGACGATCCCGATCCCGTCCATCCCGGAACTGACAGGCGGAGACCCAGTCGCAGAAACGGCACTGGCTGTCCTCCTCGCTGTGGCAGCAGGGGTCCGCGTCGATGTTGCCGCTGCGCAGTTCATCGGAGATCTGGCCCAGCAATTTGTCCACATACGTGCCCAGTTTTCCCAGCCGGGCGGCGGAGGCGAGGCTCCCGGAGAGATTTCCGTCCTTGCCGACCCGCAGCGGCAGATAATGGGGCTCCGTCAGGGCCTCATGCTCCATGGCCTGCAACACCGCCGGGTCCTCCAAGAGAAGTCCGGAGCGCTTCAGTGTCTTTTCCCGCTCCTTTTGCAGAGCTTCCTGAGAGATGCCCCGCTCCGCCGGCAAAATCTCGTCCCGTGCGGGGAGATACAGCACGCCCGCCGGTTCGATCTCTTTTCCAAAATATTCCGTTCCCTCCTTTTGCAGGGCAAAGAGGTACAGCAGCATCTGAATATCCAGTCCCATGCGGACGTTGGCCAGATCGAATTTCTTCTTGCCGGATTTGTAGTCCACCACCCGGAGGTACAGCTTATCGTCCTTGATCCAGCCGTCCACCCGGTCCACCTTGCCGCCTACCCGCAGTTCCCCGTCCGGACGGGAAATGGTGACGGCGGGCAGTGTTCCGTCCTTCCCTCCGAACCCCAGTTCGAAGGCCATGGGGACAAAATCCGAGTGGCGCAGTTCCTCCGCCACCTGGTCAATGATCGCGTAGGCGTTGGTCCGCAGACGGTTGAACAGATACCGGAACCGGGGGGTACGGTTCTGGAAATTGTGCAGCTCCTGTTCCGCGTATTGGTCGATATATTGTCGGGTCAGGCGGTGAAGTTCTTTGTTATCCACCGCAGCAAAGCCGCCCTGCCCCAGTACGTCTCGGGTGACGTTTTCCAGCAGATAGTGGAGAAACGTGCCTATCTGGGGTGCGTCGAAGGAGGCCGGTTCCCGGGGCTTGGCCCGCAGACCGTACTCCATGAAGTAGGCGAAGTGGCAGGAGCGCATCCGTTCCAGCCGGGAGGCGGTCATGGAAACCCGCTCTCCGTAAATGGCCCGGACTGCGGCGGGAGACAGACTGCCCCGTCGGGCCGCGGCGGCCCGCTCCATGGCGCTTAAATGCCGGGCACAGTCCGGCTCCTGCTGAAAATATCGCCACAGGGGGCCGTTGGGGTCCTGTCCCGCCATTTCCAGCGCAGGTTCAACGGCTGACAGGCGATATGCCTTGTCAGCTCGCTCGTGTTCCACACACAGCTCCGGGAATAGTTTCCGCAGCCGCTCCACCACAAACGCGGGGCGCAGTTCGCTGCCGGAAACATCCGTCACCGGATAGCTCACCGTCAGGCCCGCCGTGGGCTGGGCAAGCGCGGCGTAGAGGTTTTGCAGTTCAATGCCCATCCGTTCCATGCCGGTGGGGGCCAGCTCGACGCCCCGGAGGGCCAGCGCCTGACGGTCATCCTCGTTCAGCAGGCCGCCGCTCTGACCGGGGTCCGGCAGCACGTGGTCATTGGCTCCCAGCAAAAAGAGGTAGCTTGTGGTATGCCGGTCATTCCGGGTGATCTCACTGACGGACACCTGATCCAAAGCCACGGGGATGGTACCCACGCTGTACTGGGTCAGCACCAGTCTGAACAGCCGCTCAAACTCGCTCTGTTCCAAGTGTTCTTCCCCTAAAATTTCCACAAACTGATCCAGCACACCGCAGAGGATCTCCCAAAGCTGAGCGGTCTCCTCCGCCTCCTGCATCCGGCCCGACTCCGCCTGGGCGTGCATCCGCTCCGTCAGGGCCGTTTCCAGTTTCAGCTCCTCCATGAAACCGTACAGGGCCTCTACATAGTCCCGGGCCGTCTCCCCGGCCTTCAAGCCCGCCGCCAGACGCTCCAGCGGTTCCCGCACCCGGCGGCGCAGTTGATTTACCTGCGTCAGCACGGCCTGCCGCCGGTCGTTCCACGGCGCGCCGTAGCCGTCCGGGTTTTCCGTCCAATCCTCGTCACGGAGCCACGTCTGGCCGTGGATGTCCCATTTCAGAACATAGTTTTCCAGCAGGTCACATTCTTCTGCCGTCAGGCCCGCCAAACCGGTTTTCAGCCAGCGGAACATATCCTCGTACTCATAGCCGTTGGAGATGGAGGACAGCACGCCGGTCAGCAGGCTCAGCACCGGCTTTTCCAGAATGTCGCTGCGGCGGCTGAGATACACCGGGATCCCGTACCGCTCGAACACCGTTTCGATGGTCCCGGCGTACTCCGTCATATTCCGGGCCGCCACGGTGATGTCCCGACAGCGGCACTTCCCCGCCGCCAACAGACGGCGGATGTCGGCAGCAGTCTGCTCCACCTCGGAATAGACAGTGGCGGCCTCCCGGAGCCGGATGGCGGCGCTGTCGCCCTCATAGGGCAGATTCTCCCCAAAGAAATGGCGCTCCAAATGTCCAAGTGCTGACGGGTCCTCATTTGTTAAGGATAGTAGCTTTACAGCTTTCCCCTCAGAAGCGGCCAACCGCTCCAGCATGGACATGGTTTTCAGCGTGGGTTCAAAGATCTCCTCCCGGCTGTTGACCTCCCCCAGCAGCGTGACCGTGACAGACCGGGCCTGCCGCAGAAAAATCGCCAGCGCCCGCCGCTCCTGCGCGTTGAAATAGGTAAAGCCGTCGATGAAAATGTCCTTGTCCCGCACATACCCGGACTCCTCCAAATGGTCGCAGAGCTTGGTCATCCGGTCCCGGGCGTCCAGACCGGGACGGCGGAGCCGGGCCTCATAGGCGGCGTAGAGCAGACTCAGATCCGTCAGCTTGTCGTGGGTGGCGCCGTCTATGTCCTGCGCCTGCTGGTACAGGATCTCCGGGGTCACCTCGTAGCTTCGCAGTTCGTCGAACAGCGCCAGCATCTGTTCCAGAAAGCCCACCTTCTGCGAGGGCTTCCGGTATACGGTCATCTGGGGGGCCGTTTCCAGCAGCGCCCGCTGGAGCGTCAGCAGCTTGCCGCCGTTGTCCAGCGTCACGTCCGCGATGCCGCCGGTGATGCTCAGCACCCGCTCGCCC
>ENA-OROK01003739-OROK01003739.1-human-gut-metagenome-genome-assembly--contig:-NODE-3739-length-11735-cov-2.548459_pt1 | contig 11735 bp, 9 predicted proteins | sample MGYA00242127_ERZ509046 | MGnify/ENA primary metagenome ERZ509046 (study PRJEB26280, sample SAMEA2338728) | human gut metagenome | biome: human gut; feature: human-associated habitat; material: faeces... | reverse complement strand
CGGACCGGCGGTCTGGTACGTGCCCACCACGCTTATGGCTGCACGCTCAACCACGCTTTCGATCACGGCGCGCCGCTCACCGTGCGGGCTGTTCTTAATGCTCACGGCAACGGTATCGCCATCCATGATCTCGCGCTTACCGCGGCCCATGACCTTGTAGTCGCCGTTTTCGGTTACAACGTAGGCGCTATGCTCATGGAGCTGCACGCGCCCGGTCAGGCTCGGACGGCGTTCGCTGCGCACCGGCCCGCGCTGATTGCGAGCTCCACGCTTATGCTTGTTATTGCGCCCCATGGCGCCTCCTAACTATCGATTGCGAACTCCAAAGAGTCTACCCAAATGATTCGCTTTCCTGCCGTCCCCTAGGGATCAAAAAACGGGCCGCCCCATAAGAGACGACCCGTTGGAAGGGATGAATTCCAAGCATGCCTACACGCGCAGGTAGCGGCGCATGGCGATGGCAGAACCAAAGAGACCGATAATCACGCCGACCAGAATCAGCGCAGCATAGGTCACCAGGTAGTACTGCATCGGCAGGGCAAACGACATCCAGCCGATGCTCTCCTGCAGACGCGGGATCATCAGATTGCGCAGCAGCTCCAGAACGCCGATGGAAAGCAGCGAGCCCAAAATGGCCTGCAGCACGCCCTCGGTGATAAACGGGCCACGAATGAAGCCGTTGCTGGCGCCGACCAGACGCATAATCGCAATCTCACGACGACGCGCCGTGATGGACAGGCGAATCGTGTTGTTGATGAAGATGAATGCGATAAAGGTCAGAAGACCAACGAGCACCACGGCGGCGATGCGGATGTAGTTGGTCACCTGGAACAGGCGGCTCACTTCCTCCTGGCCGTACAGCACGCTCGCGTTGACGTCGCCGTCATCCGCGATCTTCTGGAAATCGGCATCCTTCTTGAGCTTCTTTGCCGTGCTCTCGACCTTGGACGGATCGTCCATCTCAATAGCGAAGGAAGCCGGCAGCGGGTTCTGGCCATCGAGCGCGCTCATGGTGGCGTCGGCGTTGCCCGACATCTTGCTCGTATACTCGGCCAGCGCGTCGTCCTTGTCCTTATAGGTCACGGACTTGACGTTATTCCACGTCTTAAGCTCGGCCTCAAAAGCCTGAACATCGGCCTGATCGGCGTCATCACTAATGAACGCGTTGATGACAACCTGATCCTCGACGGTGCCGATCACGGAGTTCAGCATCGCAGAGCCCATGATGAACAGGCCGATGATAAACAGCGAAAGGAAGATCGTGATGACGGCGCCGAGCGAGGTAGTCCAGTTACGGAAGAAGTGGCTGATTGCCTCTTTGAAGGAGTAGCCCACGTTAGTTGGTGCCATAGTTGCCGTAACCTCCCCTCTCCTGGTCGCGGATGACGTGGCCGCCCTCGAGGGCGATCACGCGACGGTGCATGCTATCGACCATCTCGCGGTCGTGCGTGGCGACGATCACGGTGGTGCCGGTGCGGTTAATACGCTCAAGCAGCTTCATGATGCCCAGCGAGATCGCCGGGTCGAGGTTGCCCGTGGGCTCGTCGCAGATCAGCAGCGGCGGACGGTTGACCATAGCCCGGGCGACGGCAACGCGCTGCTGCTCGCCACCGGAAAGCTGGTCGGGCAGCGAGTCCATCTGATCGGCCAGACCGACCAGACGCAGCACCTCGGGCACCTGGCTGCGAATGACGCCCTTGGGCTTGCCGATGCACTGCAGGGCAAACGCCACGTTTTCGTAGGCGGTCTTTTGCGGCAGAAGCTTAAAGTCCTGGAACACGGCGCCAATCTGGCGGCGCAGGAACGGAACCTTACGGTTCTTGATCTTCATGAGGTCCTGACCGGCAACCAGGATGCGGCCGCTCGTCGGCTTGACGTCGCGGTTGAGCGTCGACAGCAGCGTGGTCTTACCCGAGCCGGAGTGACCGACCAGGAAGACGAACTCGCCCGGATAGATCTCGATGTTGATGTCGTCGAGTGCAGGCTTGTTAGGCTGTGCCGGATAGATCTTGGTGACATGCTCCATAAGGATGACGGGCTCGACACCGGCCTGCTTGGCCATCTTCTTGCGGCTGGCCTGCGGATCGATGGGCGCAAACACCGACGTAAAATCGGGGTTGTTGAGCGCGTTATCGAGGCTTGCGACCTCGGCTGCCTGATCGCTCTCGACCACCGGGGCAGCAGGCTGCATGGGGTCGGGAATAGCGGCAAAGAGACCGGACTGCGCAGGCTGAGGAGCCGGCGTCGCAGGGGCCAAGGGGTCGGGAATGCCGGCCATGGTAGGCTGCGGCGTGGCGGCCCCAGCCTGAGGCTGCTCCACGCGAGCGGTCACGGCCTGAACGGGCTCAAAACCCGCCGTGCCGGAAAGCGCGACATCGCTGGTTGGATTGTAGGCAAAGGGATCGGATGCCGGCTGTGCCTGATCTGCCGGCTGAGCGGGGGCCTGAGCAACAGGCTGGCCCTCTGAATCCGGAGTGGCGAAACGACTGCCCTGGACGCCTGCCTGCGTCTTGGGGGCATCATCGCCCGCACCGGAGGGACGGAAGTGGTTACCCACTGGTGCTCCTTATCGTCGTGCGTTTAAACTACATGAGCGCTTTGTATTTTAGCAGCATTAGCTTTGCTGCACATAAGAAGCATGGCGTGCTTAGGGATCCCGTCGGCCGTGCACAGGGTTACTCTCCAAATCGTCCTCGGACATGTCGGAGCCCCCGCTGCGCACTACGTGCGGCGGGGGCTCCTCCGTCCTGCGGAAAGATTTGGAGAGTAACCCTGTGTCCGGCCTGCGATAACTAAGGGGTCGCTGCGTTTATCTTGAGGTGCTGCATATACAAAGCTGGAAGGGTCTGAATTGCGCTTTGTCGATATATGCCCTTTTTCCTGATGGGACCGTGCTTGAGGGGCGTCTTCATGAGTTGCGGTGAAATAGGGACTGTTTTACCAGTTAAAAGGTCTAATCAGTCCCTATTTCACCGCAACTGAAACAGGGGCGCTCTCCAAGAGAGCGCCCCTGCCGGGTTTCCATAGTTCTGGCGAAGCAGTCCTTGAAATCCGTCTTGCTTTAGCCCAAGAACTCTTTGGTGGTCGCCACGATGTTGGCGGCGTCCAGGCCATACTTGTGCAAGAGTTCGGCACCCGGGCCAGACTCACCGAAGGTGTCGTTGACACCGATCTTCTTGAGCGGCGTCGGGCACTGCTCGCACAGGACGTCGGCAACGGCGCTGCCCAGGCCACCGATCACAGAGTGCTCCTCGACGGTCACGACGTGGCCGGTCTTGGTGGCGCTCTTGACGATCAGGTCGGCATCGACGGGCTTGATGGTGTGCATGTTGATGACCTCGGCGTCGATGCCCTCGGCAGCGAGCTGCTCGGCGGCCTCGAGAGCCTCGCCGACCATCAGGCCGCAGGCGATGATGGTCACATCGGCGCCCTCGCGCATGACAATACCCTTACCCAACTCGAACTTGTAGGTCTCGGGGTCGTTGATAACCGGCGAGGCCAGACGGGCAAAGCGCATGTACACCGGACCGTCGCACTCGTAGGCGGCGCGCGGCACGGCGCGGGCCTCGACGTCGTCGGCGGGAACGACCACCGTCATACCCGGAATCGTGCGCATGAGTGCGATATCCTCGCAGCACTGGTGCGTGGCGCCGTCCTCGCCCACCGAAATGCCGGCATGGGTAGCGCCAATCTTGACGTTGAGGTGCGGGTAGCCAATGGAATTGCGGACTTGTTCGTACGCGCGGCCGGCGGCGAACATGGCAAAGGTGCTCGCAAAGGCGACGTGGCCCGTGGTCGCGATGCCGGCGGCAAGACCCATCAGGTTGCTCTCGGCGATGCCGGCGTCGTAGAAGCGCTCAGGGTGCGCGGCCTTAAACTTACCGGTCTGCGTGGCAGCGGCCAGGTCGGCATCGAGAACCACAAAGTCATCGCGCTCATTGCCCAGCTCGACGAGCGCCTCGCCATAGCTAACGCGCGTGGCGACTTTTTTGACGTCTGCCATTAGAGCTCCTCCCCTGCTGCTGCGAGCTCGGCCATGGCCTGCTCAAACTGTTCATCGTTGGGCGCCTTGCCATGCCAGCCAACCTGGTTCTCCATAAAGGAGACGCCTTTGCCCTTCACCGTCTCGGCGATGATGGCGACGGGCGCGCCGGTCACCTTGCGAGCCTCGGCGAAAGCCGCCTCAATCTGCGCCATGTCGTTGCCATCGGCTAGCTCGATCACATGCCACTTAAAGGCGCGGAACTTGTCAGCGAGCGGCATGGCCGAGTTGACTTCATCGATCGCGCCGTCAATCTGCAAGCCGTTGTGGTCGACGACGGCAACAAGATTGTCGAGCGCATGGTTGCCGGCAAACATGGCCGCCTCCCACACCTGGCCCTCCTCGCACTCGCCGTCGCCCAGCAACGTGTAGACGCGGTAGCTGTCACCCCAGTGCTTTGCGGCGAGTGCCATTCCAACCGCGGCGGAGATGCCCTGACCGAGCGATCCGGTGGACATATCGATGCCAGGGGCGTCGTTCATGTTGGGATGGCCCTGCAGTCGGCTGCCAATATGACGCAGCGTCTCGAGCTCTTCGACGGGAAAATAGCCGCGATTTGCCAACACCGAATACAGGCCCGGCGCCGCGTGACCCTTGGAGAGCACAAAGCGATCGCGATCGGCCTTGTGAGGGTCGGCAGGATCGATATTCATTTCCTCAAAGTACAGATACGCCATGATGTCGGCAGCACCGAGCGATCCACCCGGGTGTCCCGACTTGGCCGCGTGAACCGCAGTCACGACACCCTTCCTGACCTCATTGGCGACCTTCGCCAGCTCCTGGTTGGTCATACGAATTCCTCTCTTGAGAACAACCCCGGCACCGGATGACGCGATGCCGGGGCAATCCACTCGTTAAGCCTGAGCGACGACCTTCTGCCAGTCAGCCTCAAAAGAGGCGAGGCCCTGGTCGGTCAGCGGATGATGCAGGCACTTCTTGAGAGCGGCCATGGGCACGGTCGCAATATCGGCACCGAGTAGCGCGGCCTGGGTCACGTGGTTGGGCGTACGAACCGAGGCGGTGATGATCTCGACGGTGTCGTCGACGTTCTTGCCCGTCCAGTCGTAGTTCTTAATGCAGGTCACGACGTTGTCGAGCTGCGAGATACCGTCCTCGGCGATGTCATCGAAACGACCGACAAACGGGCTGATGTAGCGAGCACCGGCATTGGCGGCCATAAGGGCCTGCGTCGGCGAGAAGACGAGCGTCATGTTGACGCGCACGCCAGCATCGGCCAGCGCACGGCAGGCGGCAAGGCCGGCCTCGCACACGGGAAGCTTGACCACGATGTTGGGGGCGAGGGCGGCAAGGCGCTTGCCCTCCTCGATCATACCCTCGGCAGTAGTAGCGGTAGACTCGGCGGAAACGGGCAGGCCCTCGCAGAGCTCGGCAATCTTGAGCATATGCGGCTCAAAGTCGGCAAGCTTGCCGCCGGTCTTGGCGTACAGGGACGGGTTGGTGGTAACACCGGCCAGGCAGCCCCAGCTCTTGGCCTCGGCGATCTCGTCCAGATTGGCGGTATCGATAAAGAACTTCATGGTGCAAACTCCTTCGAAGGAATCCAAAACTCAAAAAATAGGACAAAGGGGATGTCCCTTTGTCCTATGTGCCGGGCCTGCGGCTGGGACATGCCCCAGGCCCGGCGTCGCGTAGGAAAAGCTACTTACTCGGCAAGAGCGGCCTCGATGCGGGTCGTGACGCCCTTGAGGTTAAGACCGACGACGTACTGCTTGATCGGGCGCTTGATGTGCTCGATGACAAAGCGCTTGCCGTCGATGTCCTGAGCGGCGAGGTTGCGGTAGAGCTTCTCGACCTGCTCCTTGACCTCGGGATCGTTGAACGCATAGTGACCGGAGACATCCAGGATCTTCAGGCTGAGCTCATCGTCGGCAAGAATGTCGTCGACCTGCAGGTTGACGTCGTCGCCAGTCATCCACTTGCGCCAGCGCTCGGTCTTGATAGCCTTGACCAGCAGGGTGTGATACAGGTCGGAGGGGTCATCGCACAGACCGTTGTCGACCAGGATCTGCTCGGTGGCGCAGAGCTTGAGGTAGGCGCGGGTCTCCTCGGTGCCATACTGCGGAGCAACGTTGGAGGCGGTCACGTGTGCCGGGATGTGCTCGAGCAGCGTCGCGTCGTCCAGATAGTCGGCGTTGTGCTCCTTCAGGCCCACGCCGTAGCGCTTAGCCATGTCGGCGAGCTCGCGGGCATTCTTGAAGTTGTAATGGCCGACCTGCTCGGTCCAACGGGTGAGCGTACCGGTCTGGCCGACGATAAAGGTGGGCATGGGGCAGCCGCGTTTCTCGAGCTCGGGCTGCAGCTGAGAAATGAACTCCTCGTACTTATCGGTAGAGGTCAAGCCGCCATTGGTCTCCTCGGTACCGACCTCATAGGCAACCTCGGGCAGGTTATGCTCGCGACGGTACTGCTCAAGGTAGTCGATAAGATCGATCGTGCGGCGAAGCACCACGTCGAGCGGAATAACCTTGCCGATCTGATAGGGGTCCTTGGTGGGGTCGACCATCAGCAGGTCAAAGCCCGCCTCCATGTCGGCGACGAAGGACTTGCGGGCGAGCTCCATGGCCTCGTCCTCGGGCAGGTGGGCGTTACGCTCCTCGTCGCGCTGCCACGGACCGCCGTGATCGCGGCACAGGTAGTACGGACCGGTGTAACCCACCTCGTCGGCAACCTTCTTGATGTCGGCGGCAAAGCGCGTCTGGTCCCAACCGTTGACGTAGCCGGCGCCCATCTCGTCCATATCGACCTGGTTGCGGCTGGCGATAAACATGGGCGGGAAATCCTCGTCCTTGGCAAGCTCGAACACGGCCTGAATCAGGTTGGGGCTCATGGGGCCAATGCCGACCATGGTTGCGTGATCGCCGCTATCCTGCAGCTTGAGCATGCCCTGAACGGCCTGACGGATGGTGAGGTTGGACATTTTGTTCTCCTTCTCCAGAGGATTTTTGACAAAAGTTCCCTGGGACCCAGATGTGGGCCCTATCAGTACGGATGGATTTTGTTGTGTAGGGGCGGTTGTGCGGAGTCAAATCCATCCCTCCGCACAACCGGAGTCCTTAAAGGTTTACTTGGCCTGCTTATCGAGCGTGGGCTTCATGGCAATCAGGATTGCAGCGGCGACCACGGCGCCAATCACGATGTCCAGGCAGAACAGCGCGACGTTGTTGGTGGCAAGGGCGACGATAAAGCCACCGTGCGGGACGTAGCAGTCGATGCCCTGGAAGGCGGCAAGTGCCGCACCCACGGCAGAGCCGATGCAAATGCCGGGCAGGGTGTGACCGAGGTCCTTGACCGCGAAGGGGATAGCGCCCTCGGTAATACCGATGCAGCCCATGAACAGCGCGGAGATGCCCATCTGGCGGTCAGCGTCATCGAACTTGTTCTTGGCGATGAGCGCAGCGAGGCCACAGGCGATCGGGGGAACGGCGACGGCGACGCGGAACATACCGTTAGGACCGTAGATACCGGAGGCCATGATGGCCATGGTGAAGGTCGAGGCGGTCTTGTTGATGGGGCCACCCATATCGAAGGCGGTCATAACGCCAATGACCAGACCCAGGACAACTGCGGAACCGCCCTGCAGGCTGCCGAGCACGCCGGTGAGCCAGTCCATCACAAAGCCAAGCGGCGTGGCCAGGATGTAGATATAGGCCATGCCCAGGACAAGCGAGGTCAGAATCGGGATGATCAGGATGGGCATGATGGTCTGGATGGTGTTGTTGACCTTCCAGGTCTTCATCCAGCGGACAAAGTAGCCGCAGATGACCGCCATGATCATGGCGCCCAAGAAGCCGGTCGAAACGCTGTTGCCGTTAGGGGTAACGACTGCGTTGTTGACCAGGTAGCCCAGGACAAAACCGGGGGCGAGCGCGGGCTTGCCGGCCATCGAGTAGGAGATGTATGCCGCAAGCACCGGGATCATCATGGAGATGCCGGCCATGCCGATGGTGTTAAGGCTCACCATCAGCGGGTTCGTAACCTCCATGCCGTTGGCGCCGGCGGTACCGGATGCCAGCGAGAAGGCCCCGCCGATAACGACGATGGGGATAAAATAGGAAACGCCGGTATTGAATGCATTGAGCAGCGTCTTGCCAGGATCGGCAAAGATAGACTGCTTGGACGCCGGTGTCGGGGCCTGCGGGGCAGCGGAGACGGCCTTCTTCTCTGCCTTGGCCTCGGCCTTGGGCGCGTCAACGGCGCCACCCGTCGCCTTGATGATCTCAATGGCCTGGTCGATGATCTTTACCGGATCGGCGATTACATCCGAGGTGCCGACCTTCAGGAACTTGCCCTCGGCCATCTTCTGCTCAAAACGGTCCTCGTTCTCGACACCCACGTCGACGGACTCCAGGACCAGGTCGGCGGAGTCCACGTCTTCCTGCGTGAGCTCATTCTCGATACCCAGGCCACCCTGAGCCTCGACCTTGCACTCGATGCCACGGGCGGCGCATTCATCCTGAATCGCCTTCTGGGCCATATACGTGTGGGCGATACCCACAGTACAGGCGGCAACGCCTACGATCTTCATTGCTTCCCTCTTTTCATAGAGTTGCGTGCGCAAGACACCGTTTGCGGAGGCCTCCGGAGCATCCCCTGCCGTTTGGACTTGCTGTCTTTTCGACAAGAACAATATAGGTGCTCGTTTTTCTTAATGCCAGCTTATTTCGGTAAACGCGCAGGTCAGAGCGTTGGTTATGCGATTTAGTTATGCGTTTAACCAAAAATGAATCCTGCGATTTTGCCCTCGATTTCAAAAGTCAAGAAGTATTTGATTTTCTCGGTAGACGGCAGATGCGCATGCCGGTCACAAATTTCGACCCCACCCGTATGCCGCATTTGTTGCATACTCATATGAAAGGAAAAAGCCGCTCACCGAAGCGTATCCTTCACCAAGACTCAAAGTCATCATGTTGGAAAATGCTCATCTGTCGGAAGGAGTCGCTGTGGCAAAACAGCGCGTTACGATCGCAGACGTCGCTCGAGAGGCGGGAACCTCGACGGCAAGCGTCTCGTATTACCTCAACGACAAACGAGAAAAGCTTAGCGAGAAGACGCAGAACAAAATCGCGCGCGTCATTAAGGAACTCGGATACGTTCCCAACGCCCAAGCGCAGACGCTCACCGGCAAGCAAACCCACGTCATTGCCATCATCATTTTGGATAACACCAACAAATGGGCGGGGCTCGTTCTCAATGGCATGGAGCAGGTCATGCTCCCCGCGGGCTACCAGACGGTCGTTTGCACGAGCAACTTTAACCCCGAGACCGAGCTCATGTACGTCGACAAGATGCTCTCGCTGGGCGTCGATGGCTTTATCATCCAGCCCACGGCAAACTTCAAAGCCGTGCATGACCGCATTAGACGCGCCGGCAAGCCGGTCGTCTTTTTCGATGCGGCCATCTATAGCCCAGGTACCAGCTGGATCAAAACCAACCTTTACGACGGCGTGTACAACGCCACACAGGCACTCCTCGACGCCGGCTACGAAGATTTCTTTTCCATTGCCGCCAACATGACCGAAATGCGCACCCGCATGGAGCGTTTTCAGGGGTATGCCGAGGCGCTGGCAGCGAACGGGCAGCTCTACAAAGCGATTCCCATCGATCACAACAAGCCGTCAATCAACGAGCTCACCGAATACTTTAAATTCAAGTTCAATCCCGCCAAGCGAACCCTTATCTTCGTGCAAAATCAGTGGGCACTTCCCCGTGTCTACAAGGCCCTCCAGCCAATGGCCCATCTGCTTCCGCAGCAAATCGGCCTTTTGGGACTCAACTGCGAAGACTGGACTAATCTCACCACACCGACCGTCTCCACCATCATCGAGCCCGTCGACCAAGAAGGTCGCGAAGCAGCCGAGATGCTGCTCGCCCTACTTGACGGAAGCAGCGAACCCGGCGAGCAGCGCATTCTCGAGTGCAAGCTCAACTGGCTCGACTCCACCTCGATCTAGACCGCGGGACAAATGAATCAGTAGCGTTTGTCTCAAATCTTAAGTATTTGTTCGACAGAACGGCCCCTGCCGGCTCCTGCTAGACTGGTAGATTCCCAACCGTCCATCCAGGAGCCTCAATGTCGCGCAATTCCGCCTACAAGCAAGTACTTTCCATCGGCACCGCCGTGGTGCTGGGGTTTGCGTTGTTTACGGGATCGCTCGACGGAGCGCCCAAGCTGTTGTCGCCGCAAAGCGATGAGCAGGCAGCGGCTCTGGCCGAAAAACAAAGCGAGAGTCCCAACCGTACCGACGACGAAGCGGACCTGGTTGCCCGGCTCGAATCGGGAACAGCGAGCTCCTCGGACTCTCAAAATAGCCAAGACTCTAGCGATGGCTCTGAATCCGCCGCAACCGACACCGGTGACACTGCCTCCGCGGATAGTGCCGCAACCCCCATCGACGAGGTCGAAAACCCCGACCTCAACCGCGCCCGCGGTGTTTATCTCAGCAGCATTCCCGACTACGCCGGCAACCCCTACGTTGCCCTTCGCGCCGACAGCACGCACCCGCTGGGTATGCCGTCGTTCACGCTCGACGAGTACGAGCGCGCCACCGAAGAGGGCTGCTTTAAGAAATTCTCCAAGCTCGACAGCCTGGGCCGCACTCGCAAGGCGCTCGCCTGCGTAGGCCCCGAGTCGCTCGGACAGGGAAAGCGCGGCGATATCTCGCGCATCCATCCTGCCGGTTGGCACCAGCAGCGCTACGACTTTATTCCAGGCCAGAGCCTCTACAACCGCTGCCACCTCATCGCCTGGTCGCTCTGCGGCGAAAACGCCAACCGCAAAAATCTCCTCACCGGCACGCGCTATCTCAACGAGACGGGCATGCTACCGTTTGAAGAGCAGATTCTCAACTATATTCGCGATACGGGCAACCATGTGCTCTACCGCGTCACGCCCATGTATAACGAAGAGGAACTTGTCTGCCATGGCGTACGCCTTGAGGCGCAATCGATCGAGGACCACGGCAAGACCCTCTGCTTCCACGTATATTGCTACAACCTGCAGCCGCATGTGCAGATCGACTACGCCACCGGCCGCAACCAGGCATCCGGAGACTAGTGCCGGCCGCACCACCCGTAACCCAAAAAATGGTCCGTTTTCCTCCGTCCCCAAGGAATCAAATAAGGCCGCCCCGGTTACCCAGGGCGGCCTTTTCGTCAGCACCTATATTGCAAGCAAAGCCCCACGCTACTTGGCGCGGCCCTCCTCATAGCGCTCGACCAGCTTGGCCTGAACGTCATAAGGCACCTGCTCATAGCCTGCGGGCTTCATGGTAAAGTCGCCCGTGCCGCGCGTGATAGAGCGCAGACGCGTCGAATAATCCGTCAGCTCGGCGAGAGGTGCCTGCGCGATAACAACGGTGTCGCCGCGCTCATCGGTCTCCATGCCCGTCACGCGACCGCGCGATGCCGAGATGTCGCCCATCACGGCGCCGGCATAGCTCTCGGGGATGGTCACCGTGATTTCCTCGATGGGCTCCAGCACCACCGGGTCGGCATCGGCGCATGCCTTGCGCAGACCGATGCGAGCCGCCGCGCGAAACGCCATCTCGTTGGAGTCGACGCTGTGATACGAGCCGTCATACACCGCGACGCGAATGCCCGTGAGCGGATAGCCGGCGATAATGCCGTCCTTCATGGTCTCCTGGACGCCCTTGTCCACGGCGATGGCCGAGAG
>ENA-OROK01003734-OROK01003734.1-human-gut-metagenome-genome-assembly--contig:-NODE-3734-length-11746-cov-9.167992_pt1 | contig 11746 bp, 7 predicted proteins | sample MGYA00242127_ERZ509046 | MGnify/ENA primary metagenome ERZ509046 (study PRJEB26280, sample SAMEA2338728) | human gut metagenome | biome: human gut; feature: human-associated habitat; material: faeces... | reverse complement strand
AAAACCTGCTGGCACAACGCTATGAAATCAATGCAGGCTTCCCCATGCCGAAAGCCACGGTGATGGGAGGTGTAAATATCAACTTTTAATACTGTTGCGAAGGAGTGTATTCCACCCGATAAATGCGGTCGAAGAATGGTGCCCACTCATTGTCCGTGATGCCAATCTGCAGACCGTAGAAGTGTGTACCAGCTTCCCGACAACGGCGAATCTCCTCCATAAAGGCAGGTGAAGAGTGAGGAATCTTGAAATCGCTGACCCAAAGCACATCGGCATTCATATACTCCTTGCCTTCTTTGAGCAGGCGGAACGTGGCTTCTAGCATACGGGTGGCATCTGTATCCCCGCAAGCTGTCTTTGAGAAGAATTCGAGCAGCCTTGCCCGCTCTTTCCTTACGTCAATCGGATGGATGGAGACGGAAAAGGCTATCAGAAAGCAGTTCCGCCGTTGACGGTCGGCTATCTCCAGGAGCTTTATCAGCAGGGAGTGGGTAATCTTCTCCGGCTTGCCAGCCATGCTTCCCGAGGTGTCCAGACAGACAATCATCGGACCTTTGGGACGGGCAGGCTTGGTTTCGATGCGCCGGGCAGGCTGCATGATTTCCGATTTATAACGGAAGGTCTGGAGCTTGCGAGTAAGGTATTTGTAGACGAACAAATCTTCCAGTTCACTGTCGGCGGAATGGGCAAGCTCAATGGGAAGCAGGGTATTGAGGTCGTTGCCGGTACTGATGCCCAGGATGTCACATTTGGAGGAGTGCTCCATTTTGTAGACGTTTCCCTCGGCAACGCGGATTTGCTCACGTCCTTCGTCGTCTGCCATACGCCCCATCTTGCGGGCCACTTTCACTATCTCGGGGCAAGAGCGCTGGATGCGCACGATTTTCCGTATACGCTCAAAGTCGACAGTATTCCACAAGCCGCTCATCATGCCCCAGGTCTGGAAGAATTCGTCCTTATCCACCCGGTTCTGGCGGATGTACTCGGGGATGTCTTTCAGATTGGAACGGAGCCTGCGCTCGAGGGCATCTTTGCGGAAAGCAATCTCTTTCTCCTTTTCTTCGTGCATCTTCAGTTGGAAGGCGTCTTCCCAGTCGTCCACCATTTTCTCCCAGACTTCATCGTCCGCATATCCTCCTTCTGTACCGAAGTGGCTGCGGTAGAAACGGGAGTCGAAGCCGTACTCCCGGTATTTGTCGGAAATCTGCTGGAGCAAGGCTTGCCAGCCGTCTTTCCGCTTTGCCATGGACCATTCCAGCACGAGTTTCATCCCGGTCCGTTCCGACTGGCTTTTCCGGAGGTGGTACCTCTCCTTCTCCAAGTTCAATTGGATGAACTGAATCATGGTGTCGTAAAAGATACGTGCACAGACCTCATCGCCCAGCACCTGCACCTTGACCATGGAGTCGTTCATCACGGAGAGCAGATAGGCATACAAGGGCTCGGTATCCGTCTCAGCACACTCTCCGGTGGCAACGAAACGGTCCAGTGCCTGCACATAGAAGGCGGTGTCATATCGGGTGACGGTGGTGTTCATCTTCTTCTTGGTTACTGGAGGATTATTCGTCTCCATATCTCAGTTTGCGCATGTCCACACGCGCCCAGGCTATTTCCTTGCGGACGATGGAGACGTATTGAGCTACGCTCTTTTTGTCTTCTTCGGAGACGAAAAGGTTGTCGGACAAATCTCTTACCAGGCGGTCTATGCTGGTGGCGGCGGCGTCCAGTTCCGTCTCGTAGTCACGGTCGGTGACGGAGAGGTTTCCCAGCCAGAGTTGTTGCTCCTCACCTCGTTGCAGACGCCGCATGGGGAAGCGCACACCGTTGATGTAGAGATGCTTGTCGTCGCGGTAGAGGGTGACGCGTTCGGTGCCTTCCTCTTTCACGGCGCCGGTGTCGGCAAAGGCGCGGATGATGGTACGCTTGGGATTGATGGGGTCGGCATACATTACGCCCAAGGTGGGGGCATCTTTGGCGCTGTACTCCTTCAGATTTTTGTAGTCCACGATAAAGATGTAGGTGTTGCCCGTACCATGTTTCTCCACCTGGTAGTAGAAGTGTTCCGTTATCAGCAGGTCATCGTCCCTACGGTCGCCGGCAAGGCGGGCTTTGTCGAGGGCTTCGCGCACACGGCTGACTTTCAAATCGGATTTCAGCGAGGAGGCGATACCGGCAATCTGTTTTGTGTGGGACACGAATAAGGCACGGATAACGATGTCACGGATGGCAACGCTCTCATCAGGCTCACTCCATAGGCAGTGGTAGACGGGAAGCAGGTCGGTCATGGAGACTTCCGTGCGGCCGTGGACGAAGGCGGAGGTCTTGAGCAGCTTCACGATGTTCTTCCAGCGGCGGTCGCTGACGTAGACATTGCGGCGCAGGTCGGAGTCTTGCATCTCTACGCTTGTCAGTCCGTGGCGAATGGCTGTGATGCAGGAAAGAACATCGAGAGGCAAGGTTACGCGGCGTATCTCAGCTTGCCATTCGGCATACTCGCGGTCGGAGATTTGCCATTCGCAAGCAGTCGTTTCCGGATGGTCGGCAGAATCGTCCAGCAGCATTTTGTAGAAAGATTCTTCCTGCTTGACGCAGGTGCAGAGAATGCGGATAAGGAAACGGTCCCATAGGGCTTCTAGTCCCTCGCCTTGAGCGGGCAGTTCGTTGCTGGCGGCTACGAGCAGTTTGAGGGGGAGATGCAGTTCCTTGTCGCCGTTGCGGAAAAGTTTCTCGTTGATGACGGTTAGCAGAGTGTTCTGTATGGCAGGGCCTGCTTTCCATATTTCGTCCAGAAACACGACATCGGCTGTGGGCAGATAGCCGTCGATGGCACGTTCGTACTTATCGGATTCTTTCAGCCGGCTGATGCTGACGGGACCGAATATCTCGTCGGGTGTAGAGAATCGGGACATCAGGTATTCGAAGGCACGGGCATCTGTAAAAGCAGACTTTAGCCGCCTGGCTACCATTGACTTGGCTACTCCCGGAGGCCCCAGGAGCAGGATGCTCTCACCTGCCAGGGCTGCCAGCAGGGAGAGGTTTATTTCGGTTTCTTTTTCGTATACTCCCCGGTTCATTTCGGAAAGGAGGAGGCGGATGCGTTGGATCATTTCCACAATATGATTTATTTATAGTCAGTACTCATGTATAAAGAAAAGTGTGTAAAGATACCAAATAGTAGCGAAATCAGAGAGATTCTTATTAAGATTCACTATCTTTGGAAAACAAATACACACAGACACGCACACACACGTTGTGATTTGCTTTCATTTGCTTATCTTTGAACCATTGGAAACAGCAAGCCGTCCGCATCGTACAGTCTCACGGCAGTTGTGATTTGCTTTCATTTTAGTATCTTTGAACCATTGGAAACAGCAGAGCCTCAGCCTGACGAAGAGCAAGAACCGTTGTGATTTGCTTTCATTTTAGTATCTTTGAACCATTGGAAACAGCCGTTCGTTGTGGTGCTTGTACCATCAGTAGTTGTGATTTGCTTTCATTTTAGTATCTTTGAACCATTGGAAACAGCAGTAGAAAATATAAGATCGTGTGGAGTTAGTTGTGATTTGCTTTCATTTTAGTATCTTTGAACCATTGGAAACAGCGCGAGAATCGTTCGGAATTGGAAAACAATAGTTGTGATTTGCTTTCATTTTAGTATCTTTGAACCATTGGAAACAGCGTTCCGCAGTACGAAAAGCGGAATCAACAGGTTGTGATTTGCTTTCATTTTAGTATCTTTGAACCATTGGAAACAGCTTCTTTCTTAGATTAGCCGCAAACACATCAGTTGTGATTTGCTTTCATTTTAGTATCTTTGAACCATTGGAAACAGCAATATAGGCGCCTGATTCAAGACCTCTTTGTTGTGATTTGCTTTCATTTTAGTATCTTTGAACCATTGGAAACAGCAAAGATTTAATTTGCTTTTCATTTGCACCTGTTGTGATTTGCTTTCATTTTAGTATCTTTGAACCATTGGAAACAGCTGGAGTTGTAGTTTTGAATATGTTCCAACAGTTGTGATTTGCTTTCATTTTAGTATCTTTGAACCATTGGAAACAGCCGAACCCACAAATGGTGAGGAACCATTCTGGTTGTGATTTGCTTTCATTTTAGTATCTTTGAACCATTGGAAACAGCACCGGAATTCGACATACGAACAGACAAGTGGTTGTGATTTGCTTTCATTTTAGTATCTTTGAACCATTGGAAACAGCAACGACGGACGGTATAGTTACCAGAAGTCAGTTGTGATTTGCTTTCATTTTAGTATCTTTGAACCATTGGAAACAGCTCTGGGATTCAAGCTTTTCAGCATAAACAGGTTGTGATTTGCTTTCATTTTAGTATCTTTGAACCATTGGAAACAGCACCGGCTTAAATCCGGAATGTGTACCTGTAGTTGTGATTTGCTTTCATTTTAGTATCTTTGAACCATTGGAAACAGCAAACTCCGGAGAGAAATTCGTAGGGAACTTGTTGTGATTTGCTTTCATTTTAGTATCTTTGAACCATTGGAAACAGCGAAAGGAAACATTTTATATCACGGAACTTAGTTGTGATTTGCTTTCATTTTAGTATCTTTGAACCATTGGAAACAGCTTCCTGTGGATTGATATATGTTGATCCGTTGTTGTGATTTGCTTTCATTTTAGTATCTTTGAACCATTGGAAACAGCCAGAGAAATCGTGTTCACTACCACTTTCCGGTTGTGATTTGCTTTCATTTTAGTATCTTTGAACCATTGGAAACAGCGAAAACATTAATCATAATAGACAGATACGAGTTGTGATTTGCTTTCATTTTAGTATCTTTGAACCATTGGAAACAGCTGATTACAAGTAACAATCTAATATTCAAACGATTACACATAGTGTTAGAATATAAAAAAAGAATGCTGCTTCTAAAAAAATCCCGCCATTGCGCGGGATTTTTTTAGAATAATTCTAATTGTTGTCCAGGCGTATTCACATCCACAGTCTTTTTCCCATAAAAAAGTGCTATATTTCCAAATTGCTTGTCCGTAATGCACATAATTCCGACACTTCCATAGTCCGGTAAGAAAGATTTAACTCTTTTTATATGTACCTCCGCATTCTCACAACTCGCACAATGACGAACATATATAGAGAACTGGAACATCGTAAATCCATCCTTTTGCAGATTTTTTCTAAATTCCGCATACGCCTTTTTATCCTTCTTGGTTTCGGTAGGCAAATCAAACAACACTAATACCCACATAATGCGATATTCACTAAACCGGTCCATCACATCTCTGGATAGGATATTTTACGCAACTCACCACTGAAACATTTATACAGAGAAGCCGTAGTCTGCCCAACAGCTACCATCAACGGACTACGTTTTCCCGAAATAACAGTCTCTAATGTAGGAATTGTCAGTAACCTCGCTTTCAATTCTCTCGTCAATTCAACACAATTCGGTTCTGCTTCCTTGAATATATCATATACCAACCTATCCACATAAGGGCGATAAGGTTCCATTATATCATCTGCCAGACAATAAGCATTATAACGATTATGATGATGTATTCCCAAAGTAGGTAGAAGCCCACTTGTCACCAAAGCACGAGCAACAACTGCCCTCAAAATAGCATACCCATAATTTAACAAATTATTAGGAGGAATACCTTCTCTATCCCTTGTAAAGCCTTCTATTTTAAACAAATTCTTCCAATAATAAGCAGCTGCACGAGCCTCCAAATTATCAGAATCTCCACTCTTTACATCTGCAGCCCACACCTTCATACACTTTATTTCTTCTCCAGCACATTCATGCAATACTACCGTCTGATTCTCTATTTTGGCTTTTATTGTTTGCTGCCAAAGTTGTTTCATCAATGGTAGAGACGCACCAAGTTGATGACGAAACCTTTCATTTTGTGTAGTATTCCCATACAAAGGAAGCATTAAACCAACCGGCATACTTTTAGAATCGCAGGTTATGACTGCACAATTATTTTCAAGTAAAGCCTCCAACACTCCCGAAGTAATGGTTATCTGCTTATTGTCCAACACCACTACTCCAATATCTTCTATTGGCTTAGTCACTTCGGACATTCGTTTGAACCCTTCGGGTAAAGCACTGTTCTTCACCACCTCCGGCAATTTAATCACCAACTGGGCATTTTTTAAAGACAAATAGACCGGATTCCCAAAATAAAGTGTTTTCTTAATCATAGCATATAGACTTTACAAGTTATTCATTCATCATTTTCAAGAAAAGGAAGCTCTAAAGTATCATTCTGTTTATCAGAATCCAACAGAAAATTTTCAGGAGAAACAACACTTCTACCCAACTCTTTTTCAGCTTGTTCACGTGCTACTCCGGCTACATTTCCTCCACGTTGTGCTACTTGCTTACTTTTAGTAAATGTATCTGGTTTTTCTTTCTGAGAAATTTCCGTTGTGACACGTTCTCCAAGCATTGTAAATATCAACTCCAAATCAGACATGTGGTCACGAAGATTCTGATTTTTCTTCGTCAGCCCCTTATATATTTTATAATCCGAAGGAGTCAATCCAAACGTTGCTCTAGATATTTCTGCCGTAAGAATGGCATAATCACTTTTTTCCGTGATTCCCCTTTCTTTCCATTCATCCGTCAAATTCTGACGAATGGCGATTCCTCTCAAACGTTTGTCAATCCAATCTTTTGGATAACCTTTTTGCTCATATAGTTCTTTCATGCGCTCTTGAGCCAATTCCGGATTTTCTATTTCCTGTACACGCTCATAACCTACTTGTGCTAACCAAAGCTTGAAAGGTTCAGCTTTAGGAGAAGGAATAGATTGAATGATACGGAATAAAGCCTGCACATTTGCCGCCAACGTTTTTCGTTTTTTTCCTGTATCTGTCACCATTTCTACCTGGGGACAAGTTGTCCCCAGGTAAGTAGCCAGTTCTTCATCCCGTTTTCGCATCTTCTTCAGATAATCCGTAGGATTCACACTATCAGTCAATACACCAACTACATCTACAACAGAGAAATACCATTGCTGTTCTTCCTCGTTCCATACGGAACGGATCTTTTTCTCTTGAAACAACTTTATATTATTCATTTACTCTATACTTAACTTCTATAATACGGCCTAACCTATCAACTTTTACTGGAATACAAATATTCTTTATCATTTCACCATCCCATGATTTTTCTGCTTTATTATTAGAACCTAATTCTTTAGTGGAAATAATAGCATTTGATATACTTTGAGGTATAAAAAAGCATTGATTACCAGAAGATGAAACCATCTTATAAATCCTCCCCCTATCTATCGGTTCATTTATCCTACCAAAATCCCGCTCTTCTTCGGTTGGCAGATATACCAAATCATTAGGAGACAGCCAAAACAATAATTTATCTCCCTTTTCATTTCTGTCCGGTACAGGAACAAGCCCTTGCTTCTCACGCTCTATAACCCAATTTAAAGGAATAGTCTCATACGTTCTGTTTCCATCTTCTGTTATGTAAATAGCAAAGAACAAGTTAGTACCTTTAGCAGCTTCCACCCATTTGGCACCTTTATTGCCAAGTACACCGACTTTAAATTTATTTCCACGCGGTTCATACACCCTCACCTTATATATAGGCTGATGTCCTTTACCATCATTCAGTTGTAAAAGATTACGGTTCATTTCTTCTATACCTTCTGCAGAAAAAGCCAACTCCGCCTTTCCTTCTTTTGATTTCAGATGATTCAGGAGTATTTTCTGTATGCCAGTATCCGTCACCGATGCTATCTTCTTCTCATTGAAAGTTGAGTCCAATGATTTACGTACTGCAACTAAAGGTTCAGTAGTATTTTCCGTAAAATAATAAACAGCGACTTTGGCTATATCCAGCTCTTTCCACAAGAAAGCATTCTCTTTGAAATATTTTTCAATTTTCTTCTTATCATACTTATATGATAACAATTCAAGAACCTTATTTTTTACTCTTTTGTCAACAATCATAGAAGGAGTATCCAAAGCGACAGATAGGCGTACCACCTTTACCTTTCTTAAATTTACCGCTCCAAAAACCGTATCTTTGTGCATCGGTTTACGGATAGCCCAACTATCACCGATTTTCTGTTTCTCATAAACACGAGTCCCATTTGCATCAAAATGTTGATAGATATTGGTTGTTTTATTTATTATACGCAAATTCTGTTTCAAGCTAACTATTATCCCACTCAACGCTTCCCTTGCATCTTGCGTAAAAGTAGTCCATGGTTTCTTTATAATCCATCTATAATTACCATTACCATCCCCCCTACTCTTATCACACAACAGTCTCTGCAAATCATAACGGGAAATTTTCGCATTCCGGCTTGCAGACTCATTATTCAGATAGTTTACATGATTCCGTGTAGCACAAGCTATTACTATTGCATCCATAGCATGATGCCGATGGTCTATACGCTTCTTACTGAATCCTTTCTGATATTCAAGGGGCACTGCTGTTTGAAAAACTTTTTTTCCGTCTTTATTCTCCCAATGTCCAAAACACTGGGTTTCGGTCAAAGCATTTAAACGTTCAAAACGAGGACTTACAATACTATTCCAGACGTCATTCATGCCCCAATCCTTTTTCAGCCTGTCCGTCACGCTTCCTGTACAAACTAATATGTTTTTTGAAACAGCCTCCGGTTCATATTCACCGCTATCATTCTTTTCACGAACGATATTCGACAAAAGTCCTTTGACAACCTTACTGATATACCGGCTATCGTTTAATTGGCGTTCAATAAATTGCTCGGGAATATCATCCATCAACAATTTCTTCATTTTTATGCCCGATTTTGCATATTGTTCTTTTACAAAACGTTCGTAACTATCCACAGAAAAGATTTCTACTGTCTTTCCAAAACCCACTTCCACTTTCTGTCCATGATGATTCTTGATAAACTCATATCCCAGTTGATTATCTTTCAACTTGTTCACAGCAGATTCACATATCACTTTGTTAGAGAATGAATCATCAAAATAGCGGGATTGAGGTATAACATGTTCTATCTCATACGCAGCAGTAAATAATTTAGCCAAAGGTATCAGCTCACCGGTATAAGGTGAACGATATTTCTGTTCCAGCCATAATTTATAACGCAAGAATTCTGATTTCGTCGGTAATTTACTGGTATTGAATTTTTTCAATATCACATCTATATCTTCCGGAATCTGTTCTTCCCCCTTTAAAACTGCATCCTCATAAATCCGCAATATTTCTTGTTGACTTGGTGAATAGGGACGGACATTCTCTACCCCATATTCCGGATTCACAAATTCAGCAAGCAATGCCTTTATACGTAAATTGGCATTTTCATTCTCCAGAATCTGAGTAGTCATTCTTTTTCGCTTGTCCGCAGGATTTTTCATCTCGCGCCCTAACTCAATATGGATTTCATCAATTTTCCCAACCTGTTTCCAAATATCCCTGACAACTCTCAATGTCTCGGTTATCACTTGTTCTACGATAGGATTTCGTAGTGAATGTTGCTTAAAAGCAGCCAGATAAGCATCAATATCAGCAGGGCTTTCCCATTTGGTTATTTCTTTATCTTCGGAATGACGATTATACACTACATAACAAGCCAACCACAACGGAAGCCTCTTAAAACAAGATATATCCGACAAGTTCATCGCCTTTTCTCTAACCTTGGCACCTATACTCTCATCACACTCACCTGCTATTATCCTTTCTATTCTTTCCTTGGTTGTACCATCAATCAACGACATATCCCAATACTTTCCGCACCTCATCAAAGGCAACAACTTCTTTATCGCCTTGGCAGAATAAGCGCCATATTCAGACTTGAAAGGAGGAAACTTCTTGAACACTTCCACAAAGGATTCATTCAATCCGTTCTTAACCGCAAAAGTCGCCAATGCTTTCTCTATTTCCTGCTTGTCACTTACAGAATATAAGATATGCCACAAGGCTGTTTCTTTTTCATCAGATAAAAAGTCAATACCAATACCGGCCTTTTCCAAACGGGAAAGAATCGCATGTCTCGTCTCATTACATGGGTAGAACTTATCCTCGACATAATTCCAACGATAATTATTTATTTCCTTTTTCAGTCCAAACGCAGGATATCTCAGAAAAGCTTTCTGATCTATTTCCTTTCGAGAGTTCAGCCAATCAAATAGAGCCACATAATCATCTTCTGTTTTCAAAAACTCCGTTGTCACATCCACATCCAAATGTAAAGTTCCATTTACTTCCCTTTCCTTTTGATATACCCGAATATTGGAAAGGAAATACCATAAACGGAATTCCTGAAAAAGAGGATGTGACTTGGCTATACACTTTAACGGAGCTGTTTTGATTTCACCTGTTTTGCGGTTTACATATTCATTTTCCTCATAAGGGCAATTAGCTATCAATGACTTTTTGGTTTTCAACGGCCTTTGATAAAACAAGACATCATCTATTAACAAATAGATAAAGTCCCGGTTAGCTATATTTCTCCGTTGCACTTCATTACCCGGATACAACGCTTCAATACACCTCATGTATAAATCTCTATCCTGCAATTCTGCATGAAAAGCACATTGCTTCTGCAAAATAAAGTTCAGTTCCTCCTTGTAAAACTTTCGTTCTACTGTTTTCACCAATTTTCCTATTATCTTTTGTTGTGGCTCCTGCAACAAAGCATCATATATATAACTCCCAATCGTTTTATGAGTACCGGTAATGTCCGCTTCGGTCCTTTTCTTTATTAACATCCAATCATCCTCTTTAGGCGCTCTGAAAGAACGCTTCACCTCACCATACTTATCAAGCTTTGGAGTACCGTCCGGATTTAAGTCAGTAGTGACAATAAACTCTTTTACCCGTCCTTCCCAGTCCAATGGGACATTACTGCTTCTACGATATACCCATCCATTCTCCAGATGTACATTATACCATATATCCCGGCCTTTCTTTTCATCAGTCGCTTCCACCGACAAGACTTTCAATGCATAAAATTCAACAGATTTTCCTGCATTGTCTTCCTCCTCTTCTCCTCTAAGCTGATAATAACCACGTTTCTGATTAAAGTTCAAAAGAATCCATGCCAGTTCTTCTTTACTTATCATTTCTGTCAAAGCTTTCTTACGGAGATAATAAACTGTCCAGTCATAAGGGATTTTTTTACCATCAAAAACCAATGAAGGTTGGTGTTTTGCAAAATCCGCCAACATTTCATTAAACGCTGTCTGAAATAAAAAAGAGTATTTTCCCCATCTATCCTTTACCCATGGCAATTTCGGTTCGCTGCCTGACAAGAATTTACCCGTATGCTTTTCAAAATCTATTCCTTTTAAATAGTGTTCCGGCAGGAAGCCAAGAATCTTCAAAACTTTATGCAACCGTTCACGGCGTAGTAATTGTCGCTCTCTCAATCGACGCACCCCTCTAAAACGGGTTCTTTCAGCTGTCTGTGATACAGAATTCCCTTTGTCAAAGTCTCCCAAGATAGCAGCATCCATCGGAATTATTCTACTGCCAGCCATTTCTATCCAAATTCTCTCGGTCTGTTCTTTAATTACAGAGTTTATTACAGCCCATCCTATACTATTGGTTCCCAAATCCAATCCAAGTATCGTTCTCATAGTATTATATTTTGAATATTTTCTTCAAAGGTATTTTTTTTTTCAATATAAGCATTGTATTTCCATATTTATTTTATACATTTGTCATACGAAGTTACGAAAAGAGTGTAATTTATTGGAAATGAGCATTGGGTAATCGCTCATA
>ENA-OROK01003730-OROK01003730.1-human-gut-metagenome-genome-assembly--contig:-NODE-3730-length-11759-cov-2.583476_pt1 | contig 11759 bp, 9 predicted proteins | sample MGYA00242127_ERZ509046 | MGnify/ENA primary metagenome ERZ509046 (study PRJEB26280, sample SAMEA2338728) | human gut metagenome | biome: human gut; feature: human-associated habitat; material: faeces... | reverse complement strand
GCGCCGGGGCGCCGATTCCTGCGGAACAGGGCAAGCCTGATCTGTTGATAACCGATGCTTCCAAAAAGAATAAAAACAAAGAATAGTTAAGGGAAAGTTCAGTTATGGCCAAAAAGGCGGCAAAATCTGATTTTATCAGCACCGGCAGCGTTGCGCAAAACCGCCGGGCGCATTTTGATTATGAAATCACCGAAAAATTTACCGCCGGCCTGGAATTGACGGGAACCGAAGTCAAGTCGCTGCGCCTCGGGCATGCCAATATTAACGATGCCTATGGTATAGAAAAGGACGGCGAACTGTATATTTCTAATATGTTTATTGCCGAATACGCCAATAAGGGCTATGAAAGCCATGTTGAAAAACGGGACCGCAAACTGTTGCTGAAACGCAAAGAAATCAACACGATTATCAGTGAATTGTCCCGCAAAGGAGCAACCTTGGTTGCCGTTAGTCTGTTTTTTAATGCCAAGGGGCTGGCCAAATTGGAAGTGGGTCTCGGCCGCGGCAAAAAACTTTACGACAAACGTGAAACACAGAAAGAGCGCGATTGGAACCGCGATAAGCAGCGGATTATGGCCGGAAACCGATAGCTTTGCTCTTTCGCTGTTTTACGCCGTGGCCTGATATGTTATCTTACGGTTAAATTGCCGGCAAACACCGCTCCTGCGGTGTTTTTTATTTTAAATTGTCTGTATTTAAAATTTGGCACGTTCTTTGCATATATATCCTCAAGAGCAATTTCTGTAAGGAATTTTGATGATGGATATTAAAGACGTAAATAACGGACTGTTGAATCTTTTGCAGGCCAATCGTGCCAATTTGCAGGGAACGGCGGTTAATACCACCGGCTTCGGCGATCTTTTGGCGGGTTTGGAAAGCGAAAAAACGCCGTCTGTCGAAGTAAAGGCTGATTTTCGCGAGGCAAAGAATGCCGCGTCTTCAAATCTGTCAAAACCTCGTGCCGAAGATAAAAGCGTTGCCGGCAGAGAGCAGAAGACTGAAAATAAATCCGCCTCTGACCGCAGAGAAGACAAGGTGAAAGAGCACCCGGAAGCCGAAAAAGCGGAAAAGCCGCAAAATGAAAAAACAGATAATTCATCCGCAGAAAAGCTGGAGAAAGCTGAAAATGGCGGCAACGAACGTCCCTCAGCCGAAAAGCCGACTGAAAAGGAAGCCGCCGGTGATGTTTCCGGTGCTGAACGGGCTGACGAAATTGCTGCCGCGGAAGATGCCCTGGTCGTATCGGGCGAAGCGGCGTCGGAAAGCGGTATGGCCGAGGGAACGGAAATTTCGTTGGATGCTTTGGCTTTAATGGGGACGGTTACCGTTGTTAATCCGGCTACCGGTGAAACTTTTCAGACGACCGGTGCCGAATTGGCTGCTCAGTTGGCCGATGCCGGTGTTCAGTCTGTTTCGGTTCCGCCCGGTGAAGAAGGGCAGCCGCTGGTTGCACCCGTCGTTGAGAATGCGCCGGAAGCTGACGCTTTCCAAAATATAGTGGCGGCAATGAAAAAGACACAGGCGGAGAATGCGCCCGTTGTTGATGCAGATGCTGTTGCCGCCGATGCCGCTTCGGATCAGGATATCTTGGCGCAGCAGGCCGCCAAATTGGGGGAAGCCGTCGGCGAAGATCGTAAAGTTAAAGTCGAGGTTAGTGTCAAAGAGGAAAAAATTGCCGATGCCGTTGACGGTGGATTGGTCAAAAATGCCAAATTGTCCGATGAAACGCTGTCAGCCGTGGTTGAAAGCAAAGATGCCGTCAAAGGCAATCCTCTGACTGAAGTCAAAACGCCGGCACAGCAGGCTGCGGCCCAAAATCAAATTCGTGAAATGCCGCTGACGATGCCGGCCGGAGCCGTTTCCAATGCCGCAGCTGCGGCAGCTGATGATACGGCCGCGGTTGCCGTTTCGACGGAGGCCGGTTCTGTCACGCTCGCCCATGCCGGAACCGTAGGCGGCGAAATGCTTGCTAACGCCAAAGCTTCAGCGGCCAATGACAGCTCTTCAACTTCTTTCCGCGATGTCTATAAAGGCATGGGTAAGGAAGTTGTCGACCAGATTAAGGTCAACATTACCAAGTCTGCGGTTAAAGGCGTGGATAAAATCGAAATCCAGCTTAAGCCGGAAGACTTGGGACATATTGAAGTTAAAATGCAAATCGGCAAAGACGGCAAACTTCAGGCGCATATTGTCGCCAGCCGTCCGGAAACCGCCGAAATTTTGCAAAAGGAAATCGGAAACTTGCAGAAGGCATTTAACGAAGCCGGTTTCCAGACTGATGAGGGCAGCCTGAGTTTCAGCTTCCGTGATGACGGTCAGGCTGGTCAAAATCAGGAACGGAACAACTTGCGCAATTTCATCGGCGATGTGCTGGAGCAGGAAACTGCAATGGATGCCGCCGTCGGAGACCTCTTTGCCGGAACCGCGTGGGACGGCAAGAACGGTCTGAACATTCGCGTGTAAGCCGGGAGAATTATCATGACAGACATTAATGCGTTAAACGGTTATACTCAGTCGGGAACCAGCAGCTCTTCGCAGCAGGCCAGTAACCAGCTTTCCGCTGATATGAACACTTTCCTGACTTTGTTGACCACTCAGTTAAAATATCAGGATCCGCTTGACCCGATGGATACGGCGGAATTCACCAACCAGCTGGTACAGTATTCCAGCGTTGAGCAGGCCATTCAGACCAACTCTAAATTGGAAACCCTGCTTAATCTTAACATGTCCAACTTGGGAGCGCAGGCCGTTTCTTATATCGGTAAAATTGCTCAGGTTTTGGGTGATGTAATGCCGTTGGAAGACGGACATGCCAAAGCAACCTACACGCTGGATAAAAACGTTGAAAGCGCTGTTATTATGGTGAAAGACCTGGATGGCAACGTCGTCTATTCCGAACAGGGCAAAATCGTTGCCGGAACCCATGATTTTGAATGGGACGGAAAGGATTCCGACGGAAATCAGCTTCCTGACGGCGCTTATCAGATTGTCGTTTCGACCAAGGTCGGCAGCGGCGAAACTTCCGCTACCGTTACCACCACGATTTTCGGTAAGGTAACCGGTGTGGCCAGCGACAGCAACGGCGTCTATATCGGTCTGGGCGATGCGGTAACCGCAGGTCTCGGCGATATTCTGACCATCCGTGACGATAACTATTTTGATAAAGATGAAGGTACCGGAGATGAAACCACGCCTCCCGAAGGAGGAGACGGCGGTACCGAAGAGGGGGACGGCACCGGTGAAGCCGGAGACGGAGCCGTCGAACAGGCTTCCCGTATTCTGAAAAATGTGGCAGAAGCCGCAGTAAGTGCAGCAACCCTCGGATTATTATAATTTTGAACTTTAGGAGACAAAACAATGAGTATTTTCGGTGCATTACAATCCGGTATTTCAGGTTTGGCCGCTCAGTCCAGTGCAATGGGCGCCATCTCTGACAATATCGCCAACGTAAACACGATCGGTTACAAGGTGACGAATACCCGATTCTCCACCCTGGTAACCAAACAAACAACGTCAACTCTTTATTCGCCGGGCGGCGTACAGTCTCGTCCGCGTCAGGAAATCAGCGCTCAGGGCCTGCTGTCGTCAACTTCGGTTTCGACGGATATGGCCATCAGCGGCAACGGTTTCTTTGTTGTCAATCAGGCGGCTAATCCGGGAGAAGGCGACATGTGGGCTTATACCCGTGCCGGCAGTTTCGGGCTGGATGACAACGGCTATTTGGTCAATACCGGCGGTTTCTATGCGCAGGGCTGGTCTCTGCTGCCTTGGGACGGCAATCCGAATGCCAGCGTCGTTAACGTTAACGGTATCAATTATATGAAAGCTTATTATGATACCGACGGTAAAACCGTTTACATCAATGACAACATTATTGATAACCGCAACCTGCGTCCGGTTAACCTGTCCACCATCGGCGGTACGGCTACTCCGACCCAGCAAATCAGCCTCGGAGCCAACCTGCCTTCCAGTGCGCCGATTTTTGACCCGTCCAATGCCGCGGCCGGCGGTAAGGAAAAAATTTCCGCGCTGATTTATGACAGTCTGGGCAATGCCAGCAACCTGAGCCTGGAATATACCAAAACCAGTGCCAACGGCTGGGCTATGAGCAGCAGTATTCCGAGCGGTGCGGCCAGCCTGGTCATGACCGGCAATACCGAAAACGGCAAAGACCTTACCTCTGATGTTTACTATGCGGCCGGACAATTGGAATTCTCTTCCATTCCGCAGAATGGTTCAACCATCAGCATCACCGATGCCGGCACCGGTAAGACCTATACCTTTGAATTTGTCAAAGATGCCGCTCATTATGCCGGAGCCAATATCCCGGTTGAAATCAGCAATCAGGTTGTTTCGGTTGACGATTTCGTTAAAAACTTTGAGACCGCATTGAAAGAAAATATGCCTTCGGCCGAGCGCTTTACCGCCGACGGCAACAAAATCAGCATTGTGCAGTCCACCATGGGCTCGGCGCTGACCATTGATGCCAGCAAAACCCTGTCCTGTCTGCAAAGTGCGGTCAATCCGCGTGCGGATACGGGTATTCCGACCGGTGTTTTTGATATTCCGCAGATTGACGATGATATCAAAAACGGTGCCCGCATTGACTTTAATTCCACCACAGCGGCGGACTATGAAGGCAAAACCCTTACCATCAACGGCAAAACTTATACTTTCACCTCAACGCCGGATCCGGATGATCCGCTGGATGTTGACATTTCTGAAGCCATCAGCGGCGTAAACATTGACCCGACAAAAATTGTCCAGTCTTTGGTAACTGCGCTGAACAACACGGCGGATGAACCGAACCGTTTTGTTGCCAGCGGTATGACTTTGGAAATTCTGCCTTCTTCTTCCGGCGGCGACATCACTCTTGATACAACCGATCTCGGAACGGCCATCGACGGCGTTATCCGTAACAAAGACGGCGATTGGGGAACCATTCAGAACAAAAATAATTTGGTTTTGGGCAATACCTTTAAGACCAATACCACCGAAGACCAGCAGGGTTCGATTGTTCCGGCCGTTCGCTTTAACTCTGACGGTACCCCGAAAGAATTCTGGGTCAACTCAATGGAAATTGAATGGGCCAACGGCGCCGAAAATATGACCGGCGAAAGCGGCCACGGAACTCCGATTACCCTGAATATGGGCAATGTCGGCACCAATGACGGTTTAACCAACCTTTCCGGCAACTTTACCACCAACTACATTAAGCAGGACGGTGCAAAGTTCGGCAGCTATGCCGGTGTCAGCGTCGATGAAAACGGTGTTGTAACCGCTTTGTTTGATAACGGCGAAACCCGTCCGATTGCCATTCTGCCTTTGGCAACCTTTGCCAACCCTGAGGGAATGGAGTCTCTGACCGGTAACGCCTGGTTGGAAACCGATGCTTCCGGACAGGCACTGTTGAAGATGGCCGGAACCAACGGTGCCGGTGAAATCACTTCCGGGGCGTTGGAAACCTCTAAAACCGACCTGGCAACCGAGTTTTCCAACATGATTGTAACCCAGCGTGCATATTCGGCCGCTACCAAGATTATTACCACGGCCGATGAAATGCTTGATGAATTGACTCGGATGACATAGAGCTGATTCTTAAAGATTTGCACAAACAAAATTAACCTCCTAAAGGACGCCCCGCCAATGCCGGCGGGGCTTTTAGGGGTTTAAAATTTTGCCGCTGCTGTGAATATTTAAAATTATCGTTCCCTTAAACGCTTTTTTACGCTAATCATAAGGGTAATTGGAAGTGTAATTGATAGAAATGGGTCTTACGGTGAATAATTTTTGGCAAAGCATTAAAAACCTGTCGCCCGGGCGTTTGGCGTCTTTGGCGGCAATTATCATATTTCTGGTCAGCTTTTTGGGGTATATGGTTGCCCGCATGAGCTCAACCGAATATGCCGTTTTATATACGGATCTTGAACTGGAAGATGCCAAACAGATTATCTCCCGCCTTGAAACTGACAATGTAAAGTATAAGTTAACCAAAAACGGAACTGAAGTTATGGTTCCGGTTGATTTGGTTAACAAACTGCGGGTTGATACCGCGGAAATTGCCATGGCTTCCGGGGGAGCCAATGTCGGTTATGAGATTTTTGACCACAGCGATGCCCTCGGTTCAACCAATTTTGTGCAGAATGTTAACTTGATTCGGGCTCTGGAAGGAGAACTCGGCCGCACGATTCGGACTGTCGATAACATTAAAAACGCGCGTGTCCATTTGGTTCTGCCCAAGCGGGAAATGTTCTCCCGTGAAGAGCAGCCGCCATCAGCCTCGGTTGTGATAAAAACCGTCAAAGGGCCGCTGAGTCCGCAGAGCATTCAGGCGATACAAAAGCTGATTGCCGCCTCGGTGCCCAAGCTGGATGTCAAAAATGTGGCAATTGTCGATAACGCAGGCAATTTGCTGACTAAAAACTACGAAGACCCGGAAGCGATGACGGCAGCCAATAATGAAATTCTGCGGCTGGAACAGGAACGTAAAATGGGTCAGCAGGTTCAAAGCCTGTTGGAACGAACTATCGGTGAAGGAAAAGTTCGGGCCCAGGTCAATCTGGAAATGGATTTTGACCAGGTTGTCACCAAGGAGGAAATTTTTGATCCGGATACGCAGGTCGTCCGTTCGCAGGCAACCGTAACCGAAGAGGGGATTAACAACACCCGTGAAAATCCGGTGACCGTTGCCCAGAATATTCCCAACGGCGATGTCGTAACCACCGGAAACGGAACGACCTCGCAGTCTTCCCGTACCGAAGAAACAATTAATTACGAGATTTCCAAGGTCGTTCGCAACAAGGTCAAAAATACCGGTTCGATTAAGCGTCTGACTGTTGCGGTTATGGTTGACGGCATTTATGAAAAAGGGGCGGACGGCAAAATGGCCTACCGCAGCCGAACCCCCGAAGAAATGGAGCAGATTACGTCTCTGGTCAAATCGGCGGTGGGGTATGATGCCAACCGCGGTGATGTCGTCGAAGTGGAAAATATGCGTTTTGTAAATATGATGCCGGAGGTTGAAGAAGTGCAGGAAATTTTGATTATGGGCTTTACCAAAGACGAGCTGATCCGTATTGCCGAGGGTATCGGCGTCGCAATCGTGGCGATTTTGGTTATCCTGCTGGTTATTCGTCCTTTGGTTAATAATGCATTTGACGTATCTAACAATAATAATGACGGGCGTCTGCTCGGAAGTAATCCCGAAGACGACAACCTTTTGCTGTCAAACTTCCTCAGCGAAGACGACAGCAGTATGGAGGAATTGATTAATCTGAATAAAATTGACGGCCGGGTGAAAGTATCTTCGCTTAAAAAAGTCAATGACATTGTGGAAAAGAACCCCGATGCGGCAGTTAACGTCATTCGCACGTGGCTCTATTCAAATGACAATAATTAGGCGGGTATGAGAACATGGCAATAAAACAAAACGTAATTGATGATTTTAATATTCTTTCCGGCCAGCAAAAGGCGGCAATTTTGATGCTGTCCCTTGATGAAGAACGTTCGGCCTCGATTTTTGCCCTGATGGACGACGAGGAGATTAAGGAGCTGTCGGTTATCATGGCCAGCCTCGGCAAAGTCAATTCCAATGTCGTTGAACAGCTTTTTTCCGAATTTGTGGAAAAGGTTTCATCCACCGGCTTGCTGGTCGGCACTTATGAAAGCACCGAGCGTCTGCTTTCCAAAGCCTTGGATAAAGACCGCGTTTCCAACATTATGGAAGAAATTCGCGGCCCCGCCGGACGAACCATGTGGGACAAGCTCGGCAATGTCAACGAGCATGTTCTGGCTAACTACCTCAAAAACGAATATCCGCAGACCATTGCCGTTATTCTTTCCAAAATTAAAGCCGAGCATGCGGCAAAAGTGATTGCCCTGCTGCCGGAAAATTTCGCCATGGAAATCGTTATGCGTATGATCCGTATGGATTCGGTACAAAAAGAAGTGCTGGACGGTTTGGAGAAAACCCTGCGCAAAGAGTTTATGAGCAACCTTTCCAAATCTACTCCCCGCCGCGATTCGCATGAGCTTATTGCCGATATCTTTAATTCTTTGGACCGCAATACCGAAAGCCGCTTTATGGAGGCTTTGGAAGAACGCAACCGCGAATCTGCCGAGCGCGTCAAATCTCTTATGTTTACGTTTGAAGACCTCATCCGTGTCGATGCCCAGGGTATTCAGATTTTGCTGCGCAATATTGACAAAGACAAACTGGCTGTTGCCCTGAAAGGTGCTTCCGAAACGATTAAAGACCTCTTCTTTAACAATATGTCTTCCCGTGCCGGAAAAATTCTCAAAGAAGATATGGAGGCGATGGGGCCGGTTCGCCTGCGTGATGTTGAAGAAGCTCAGCAGTATATCGTTACCGCGGCCAAGGAATTGTCTAACAATGGTGAAATTGTCATCAGCGAAGGCAAAGACAGTGACGAGCTGATTTACTGAGGTAAGGCTTGATGGCTCAGTTGAAAAAATTTATGTTTGATAACTTCGTAATCGAGACCAGGCCGGAAGCTGACGAGCCTGAACCGCCGGTTGATGAAGAAGCCGCCGCTGAGCCGGTTTCCCCGACGGAGCAGGAAGAAAATATTTCGGCCGAAAGTCCGGCAGAAACGGCAGCCGAACCGGAACTCGAGGCTGAACCCGAGCCGGAAGTCGAACCTGAACCGGAGGAGGAAGAATTTATTCCCGAGCCGTTGCCCCCGGCAGAAAAAAGCTATACCCAAAGCGAAGTTGACGAAATGGTCAATACGGCCCGGCAGGAGGGCTACGAGCAGGGATTCCGCAGTTCTCAGAACGGCGTAGATGCCGAAGCCAACACGCTGCTGATGGATATTAACCAAAAATTGGCCGCTCTGTTGTCAGAAACCGCCGATATCCGAACCGAAGTTGAAAATCAGGCGCTGGAAATGGTTAAGGCTGCCGTGCTCAAACTGGTGCCGACCCTGATGGCCGATGAAGCCGCTGAACTGGTCAGCAAGTTTATTGCCGATAATTTCAACAATTTTAAAGATGAAGCAAAATTGTCTTTCTATATTCATCCGGATATTATATCATATGCGCAGCAGAAGATTGCCGCGCTGGCCAACAGTTATGACTTTGAAGGAAAAATTGCCTTGCATAAAGACGCGTCTTTGGCTAAAAGTGATTGCCGGATTGAGTGGGAAAACGGCGGCGTGGAATTGAAAGGGGCTGACCAGCTGGCCAAAGTGGCCGATTTGCTCGATGCCCAAAAGATGTAAAACCGGAGATGAAACATGACAGATAATTTAGAATTAGATGAATTGAGCGAAAGCGCCGTGCTTGATGACGAGCCGATTCTTAAAAAAGATGTCGGTATGGATGATTTCGATATCCCCAGTTCTGCCAGCGACTTGGAAGCCGTTTATGATATTCCGGTTAAGGTTTCGGCCATTCTCGGCAAAAGCAAGATGAAGGTCAGCCAGCTGCTGAAGCTGAACAAAGGGGCGATTATCGAACTCGACAGCAAAGTCGGCGAGGCGATAGACATTTATGTCAACAACAATCTGGTTGCCCGCGGCGAGGTGGTTGTCGTTGATGACAAGCTGGGCATTACCATGACGGAAATTGTTAAAAATCCCTCCAAATAAGGACAAGTTATGGAACTGTTGATTGTCGGAACATTGGAAGGCCAAATCGGGGCGGCGAGCAAAATTGCCATCCAGCAGGGCGGTCATGTCTCGATAGCCGATAATGAGGAAGCCGGTTTGGATGTTTTGCGCTCCGGCAAAGCAATCGAACTGGTGATGATTGACGTTAAGCTTGACGTTTATAAATTTATTTCTTCGCTGGAACAGGAACGGATTAATGTTCTGGTTGTTGCCTGCGGCGTAGCCAATGATTCGTCTCTGGCGGTTAAGGCAATTAAGGCCGGCGCCAAAGAATATATTCCGCTGCCGCCGGATCCCGAAATGATCGGGGCGGTGCTGGCCGCGGCCACGCGGGAAAATCACGCGTTGATTTACGGCGATAAAAAGACCGAGGCCGTGTTGAAACTGGCCAAACAGGTTGCTCCGTCGGAAGCCAATATTCTGTTGACCGGGCAGTCCGGAACCGGTAAAGAAGTTTTTTCCCGTTTTATTCACGACAATTCCAAACGTGCCAATAAAAAATTTGTTGCCGTCAACTGTGCCGCTATTCCCGAAACTCTTTTGGAATCTGAACTTTTCGGCTATGAAAAGGGCGCGTTTACCGGCGCGGTTGCCCGCCGTATCGGCAAATTTGAAGAAGCCTCCGGCGGCACGCTGCTGCTTGATGAAATTTCCGAAACGGATGTGAAAATTCAGGCCAAGCTGCTGCGCGCCATTCAGGAAAAGGAAATCGACCGCATCGGCGGCAAAGCCCCGATTAAGGTGGATACGCGCATTATCGCCACGTCTAACCGTAATCTTGACGAATGTGTTAAAAACGGCACTTTCCGTCAGGATTTGTATTATCGTCTGAATGTGGTCAATATCAATATTCCGCCGTTGAAAGACCGTCCGGACGATATTATCGTGCTGGCCAAGCATTTTGCCAAAAAATATTCCGAGTTAAACGATATTCCGCTGAAAGAAATGACCCCGGCCGCCGAGCAGAAGCTGTTGAACTACCTTTGGCCGGGCAACGTCCGCGAGCTGGAAAATACCGTCCACCGGGCAGTGCTGCTGAGTACCGGCGATAAAATCGATGAGGATGCAATTTTGTTGGACGATATTGATGCCGTCATTAATCCCGCTGCCGGAACAGAAATGTCCGGTGCTGAATTTGTCGGCAGCACGGTTGCCAGCATGGAGCGCAACCTGATTATTGATACCCTGAAACACACCATGGGCAACCGCACCACGGCGGCCAACATTCTCGGTATCTCCATCCGCACGCTGCGGAACAAACTGAAACAATACCAAGACGAGGGCTTTGAAGTTCCCGGGCTTTAGGAATTAAAACCAGACGATGGCTAAAAAGATTGCAAATAATGCTGCTATGTTCGGCGGCAAATCTTTCAAAGATTTACTGATTGCCTCTACCAAACGCGGCGACATCTTTTTTGCTCTGGCCATTATCCTGATGCTGGTTATCCTGATTATGCCGATGCCGGCCTGGCTGCTGGATATTGCCTTGGCTTTTTCGATTACAATCTCCTGTTTGGTTTTGATGACGGCGATTTTTATCGAGCGGCCGAACGAGTTTAATGCTTTCCCGCTGGTTTTGCTGATTACCACCATGTATCGGCTGTCGCTGAACCTGGCTTCCACCCGTCTGATTCTTTCCAAAGGCTACCAGGGGCCTGATGCCGCCGGCGAAGTTATTGCCGCTTTCGGCGGTTTCATCATGGGCAACAACTTTGTTATCGGCGTTATTGTTTTTGCCATTCTGGTTATCGTCAACTTTGTGGTTATTACCAAAGGTTCCGGCCGTATCGCCGAAGTCGCCGCCCGTTTTGCCTTAGACGCCATGCCCGGTAAGCAAATGGCCATCGACGCCGATTTGTCTTCGGGGCTGATTACCGAAGATGAAGCCCGCGCCCGCCGCGAAGAACTCTCCAAAGAAAGCTCTTTTTACGGAGCCATGGACGGTGCGTCCAAATTCGTCCGCGGTGACGCGATTGCCGGTTTGATTATCACATTCATCAATATTGTTGCCGGTATCATTATCGGTATGGTGCAAAACAATATGAGTTTTGCCGATGCCGGCGAAACTTATACCCGTCTGACTGTCGGCGACGGGTTGGTGTCGCAGGTTCCGGCGCTGATTATCTC
>ENA-OROK01003728-OROK01003728.1-human-gut-metagenome-genome-assembly--contig:-NODE-3728-length-11763-cov-4.513580_pt1 | contig 11763 bp, 4 predicted proteins | sample MGYA00242127_ERZ509046 | MGnify/ENA primary metagenome ERZ509046 (study PRJEB26280, sample SAMEA2338728) | human gut metagenome | biome: human gut; feature: human-associated habitat; material: faeces... | reverse complement strand
TGACGGCCAGCGCGCAGGCTCCCGACACGTGGGGGCAGGCCATCGAGGTCCCCTGGCTGCCTTCGTAGCCCGAAGAGCCGTCGGCGGCCACGCTCGTGCTGTAAACGCCGCCGTAGGCGTTGCTCAGCATCTGGTCGCCGCCCGGGGCCGAGATCTGGACCCATGTGCCGTAGTTGGTGTAGTAGGCCGGGGCGCCCGTGAACGCGGTTGCGCCCACGCTGATCGCGTTGGCGTCGGCGGCGGGATAGCAGACCTCGCTCGAAGCGTCGTTGCCCGCGGCGAAGAGGACGATGCCGCCGGCCATCGGGCCTGTCTGGTTGCCGTTTTCGTCCAGTCCCGCATATTTGTTGAAGTACTCCATGGCACGCGAGAGCGCCGAGTAGGAACCGCGTGTCCAGTCGGTCACGGAGATGGTTCCGGCGGTGTATCCCCAGCTGTTCTGGCAGATCACGGCGCCGTTGTCGGCGGCGTACTTGATGGCGCGGATCTGTCCGGCCAGTCCGGCGCCCGACGATCCGGACTCCGACTTGCCGAGAATCTCGCACGACATGATCTTCACGCCGTCGCCCCTGCCCGAGCCGCCTGCGATGCCGCAGACGCCCACGCCGTTGTTGTTCACGGCGGCGATCGTGCCGGCGACGTGCGTGCCGTGCATCAGTTCGGCCGAGAAATCCAGTTCGCCGGTCTCTTTGGTGAAGTTGTAGCCGTAAATGTCATCCACATAGCCGTTGCCGTCGTCGTCGACGCCCGGCGTGCCGTTCAGTTCGGCCTCGTTGACCCACATGTTGGCGGCCAGGTCTTCGTGGTCGTACTTGACGCCCTGGTCCACGACGGCGACGATCACGTCGGGATTGCCCGTCGAGAGCTGCCAGGCGGCGTATACGTTGGCGTCGGCGCCCAGCTGGCTCGTCTGCGCGAAGATGTTTCCCGTGTTGTTGTAGTGCCATTGCATCTGCTGCGAGCGTTCGCTCTCGTTGAACGGGAAGGGGACGTTGCGCACCTCGTCTGCGATGGCGCGGGTGACGCTCTGCGCCCCGGCGGCGGGAGATGCCGCGCGGCGGTGGTCCGAAGTTTCGGCGGCCAGCGAGTATTCGATGATTTCGATGTCCTTGCACGAAGAGAGCAGGCTGGCCATCTCGCTCGTCGGGACCGACGGGTCGTATTTGGCGTAATACCAGAGGTGCAGGCCTTCCCTGCGGGTGCGTTCTTCGAAACGCCCGCCGTCCGGGAAGAGCCGTTCGAAACGTACGGTGTTCACCGTGTTGAGGATGCGGTCGATCTCGTCGATGCCGCTGCCTTTCGAAACGCCCTGCGCGCGGCTCTTTTCCACGATGCCGGAGGCCTCGGTCTTCAGTTTGAGGATGATCTCGCCGCCGATGGCCGCCGGGGAGGCGTTGACGATGACGGGACCCGCGGTCTCTTCGCCGCCGCTCTGCGTGTCGTCCTTGGCGCACGATGCCGCCGCGAGGACGGTTGCCGCCAGGAGAAGCGATTTGAATGGATATTTCATAGACGATCAGTTTTTAGTGTTATTCCCGGATGCAGCGTATCTGTGCGGAACAGTCGTGCTCGCCGAGCCTGTAATTGCACCAGTTGGGGTTGAAGTTCACGAAGTAGGCCGATGACTTCGTCGCATCGGGAGTCGCCTGGGCGGTCCAGTAGAATGCCATGCCGCCCGTGTAGTTGCAGATGCTCACCGAGATGTAGTCCGTGTAGTAGATGTTGCCGGCCATCGGGTAGTAGTCGCCGGTGTTTTTCCAGCGGCGCCCGCAGTCTTCGTAGGCGTTCCAGTCCCATTTGACGCTGACGCCGGTTTCGTCGTAATCCGCCGCGGCGCCGCCGTTGGTGATCGAGTTGTTTCCAGCGGGAATGCCCCAGAGATCGGGTCCCGGGACCTTGTAGCCCGGAGGGCAGGGGTCGAAAATGGTCTTCTCGGGACCCCACAGCCCCGGATGCGTGGCCTTCGGGTCTGTTCCCGTGCAGTACCAGTCGGCGTGGCCGTTGTACGGCGATTGCAGGTAGGTCATCGGGTTCAGGATCGAATTGGGAATGTTGGCCGGCGGCGTGGCGAGCACGGCGGCCTGCGCGTTGTAGACCCATGTTCCCGTTCCGTCGCCGATCGCGGTGTTCGGTTCGTTGTAGGCCGGGACGTTGTTGCCGTCGGTATTCGCGTGGTAGGGCGATCGCGAAGGCGTGAAGGGGTCCTTGCGGCCCCACTCGTAGAACATGCCTCGGTTGCCCACGTCCATCGGGGTGTTGTTCAGCGCTCCGAGGTTGCGGTCCATGATCACGGCGGCGACTTTGCCTTCCGAGTCGATGTGGTCGTGCGCCGTGATTTCGTCGTTGCAGACCCAGATGTGCCAGCTCCAGACGATGTTGCCCTTGATGTCCTTCACGGCGATCACGGCGTTGCCCTCCGAACGCCCCGTCGAGAAGGTCACGTAGCCGCCCCGGTAGATCGGCGCGCCGTCGATGATTTCGCGCGACATGGTCTTGTCGCCGTCGTGGCGCGATTCCCAGAGCAGTTCGGCGAAGGCGCCGTCCTCGATGGTGAGTCCGTAGTTGGCGATGTAGTCGCTGACTCCGTCGCCGCCGCCGTTGCCCTTGACCGATGCGTCGAATTTGTAGACGCCGCCGGTCCGGGCGATGTAGCAGTTGGCCGTGCCTTCGGCGCTCAGGTTGACGCTCCGTTCGGCGCGCTGTACGAGTGCGACCTCCTGCGAAACGGTCTCCCCGTTCTTCTCGGCGCTGACCGTGAGTTTGCCCGTCAGGGTTTCGGCTCCGGCGTTGATCAGGGTCTCGACCAGCAGGGCGTTGCCGTCCTGCCGGGCGACGGTGAACCAGTCGCCTTCGGCGGCGTAGTCCCAGCCGTCGGCGTTCGTCGCCACGGTGATCACGGCGTTGCCTCCGTCGGCGTCGAAGATCACTTTTTGGCTCGACACCTCCACGTAGGCCTTGCTTTCGCCCTCCTCCGGCCATATCCGGGTGGTTTCGGTGCAGGCTGCCAGCAGTGCGGCCGACAGCACTGCGATGCTGCATATTATCGTATTTTTCATGTTCGGGATCGTTTTGTGTTCGTCTATTCCTTCCACGTGGTGGGGATCTTGTCGTAGTCCGAGAGTTTCGTACATCCCGCGAAACTGCTCTTGGCGGCGGTGATCGCGGTGAGTCCCGAGGCGGCGGCATTCTCCGCCGTGCGGTCGTACAGGTGGTATTTCACGCCGTCGACGACCGTGTAGGGCGATTCGCCTTCGAGCGACGCGCAGCCCTGGAAGGTCGAAGTCAGCGTCTTGAGCTTCACGGCTTCGTCGAACAGGCTCACCGGAACGCTCCTGAGCATCCCGCAATCGCGGAAGAGATTCGCGACGCTGGTCAGTTTGACGGGGCTGACCAGCATGTTCTTGCCGACCTCTTCGAGCGACGTACAACCGTCGAAGACCGAATTGAACATGGTGGCCGAAGCGCAGTTGAACACCTCCGACCCGACGCGGACCAGTCCCGTGCAGTCGGCGAACAGGCTGGTGTAGGTTGAAATCTGCGTGGTTTTCAGCAGCCCGTCGGGGATCTCCCGGAGTGAGGTACAGTTGAGGAATGCCTTCTGGAAATTGAGCGACGTGCCGTTCAGTCCCGTGAAGGCGTCCGGCGCGATGCTTTCGATTCCCGAGCAGCCGGAGAACATCTCCGTCAGGGTCTTCGTCTTGGTGTTGGCTTCGAACAGGCGCGAGGGAACCATCGTGAGGCGGGTGCAGTTCAGGAAGCACTGGGCCACGGTGGTCGCGTTGACGTTCTTGGCGAAGAGCCCTGCCGGAATCGTCTCCAGGGCGGAGCATTCGGAGAATGTGTTGTTGAAGGCCGTCGCCCCGGTCAGTCCGTCGAAGATTCCGGCGGGCACGCTCTTCAGTGCCGTGGCCCCTGCGAAGAGGCGGTCGCATTTGGCCGAGGCCGTGCTCTTCCCGAAGAGGAGGCCGACCGATTCGAGGGCCGTGCAGTTCTCCAGGGCGTTGGAATAGGTCGTCACTTTCGGGTTGCCGGCGAACAGTCCGTCGGGCAGCGTCGTCAGTGCGGCGCAGTTCTGGAACACCTTGCCGAAGGTCGTGACGGAGGGATTGCGGCTGAACAGACCGGCGGGAACCGTTTTCAGTCCCGACGCCGCGAATACGCTGGTGGCAGTCGTCAAATTCGGCATCCCGGCGAAAATATCCTCCGGAACGCTTTCGAGCAGCGTGCAGTTTTCGAACAGGCTGCCGATGCTGGTGATCGCGGGTGCGCCGGCGAAAGCCTCCGCGGAAACGGTTTTCAGGTTGTCGCAGTCCTTGAACATCGAGGAGATATTCTTGCAGGCGGCGCAGCCGGAGATGATGTTGGCGCCGATCTCTTCAAGCCCCGTACAGCCTGCGAACAGGCCCGAGAACGAGGTGACTTTGGAAAGTCCGCCGAGGACGCCTTCGGGGATGCTTTTGAGCGAGGTGCAGCCTTTGAAGACATTGGTGAACGAGGTGACCGCCGTATTGGTGGCGAACAGCCCTGCGGGGAGCGTCGTGAGCGACGCGCAGCCGTTGAAGGCGTCGTTGAAGGCGGTGACCAGGGTAAAGCCGTCGAACAGCCCTGCGGGCACTTCGGTCAGCGAGGTGCAGTCCTTGAAGATGTTGTTGAAGGCGGTCTTCGTCACGGTCGTGAAGGCTCCGCTGCTTTTGAACAGCTCGGCCGGGACGCTTTGCAGTTCGCTGCATCCGGTGAAACAGCTCATAAAGGTCGTCACCTTGTCGCAGCCTGCGAACAGGTCGGCGGGAACGCTCTGGATGGCCGTTTTGCTGAATGCGCTCTGGAAATTGGTGACCTTGTGGTTGTTGGCGAACAAGCCGGCCGGGACGGATTTCAGGCTTGTTCCCGAGAAGAGCATGCGGAACGAGTCGACCTCGGGGTTGTTGGCGAACAGGCCGGCCGGGACGAATTCGAACGACTCGGTGTTGGTGAACAGCGAGTTGAAGGTCGTCACCTTCTTGTTGTTGGCGAAGAGTTTTTCGGGAACCGTCTTCAGTTTGCCGTTCGAGAAGATGATCGAACAGTCGGTCAGCTCCGTGTTGCGAGAGAAGAAATCCTCGTCGATCTGGGTGATCGCCGTGCCGGAGAAGAGCGAACCTACCGAGGTGATCTTCGTGCAGTTGTAAAGCAGGTCGGCGGGCACTTCGGTGACCATGTTGCAGTTCTGGAAGCAGTAGGCGAAGGTTTCCGCCTCGGTTGCATGGTCGAACAGCCCGTCGGGAACGGCTTCGAGGACGCGGCAGTCGGCAAATGCATAGTGGAAGGTGGTGACCTTGGCGAAGGCTTCGGTGTTGTCGGAGGGAATCCGTTTCAGCTCGCGGCAGTTCTGGAATGCGCGCGCCATCGAGGTCAGCCCCGTGCGGCCCCAGTTGTAAACCTCCTTGAACTGGTTGCCCAGTCCGTAGTCGGGGATGTCGTAGGAGTTGAGCGACGTCACGTTGCCCTTGACCGAGACGATGTAGTAGCCCGGGTCGGTGTAGGTGTGCGAGGGGTAGGCGGAGGTGACGTTCTCCTCGATGCTGCCGTCGCCCCAGTCGATGGTGGCGTCGATGGCCTTGTCGAACGGCAGATAGGTCTTCAGGCTCGACGAGGTGATGTCGATTCCGAGGATGAAGGCGTCGAGGTCCAGGCCGGTCTGGGAGACGGTGACGACCTGTTCGGTCTGGTTCTGTTTGCCGTCGCCGGCCGATACGGTGATGGTTGCGGTGCGGGACGATCCGCTCGAATTGGTCTCGGCGGTGATTGTAAGTCCCTGCTCGGTTTTCGTGGCGGAGAGCCAGTCGGAATTTTCGGAAAGCGTGTACTCCCAGTCGTAGTTGGATCTGATTCCCAACTCTTTTTTGTCGGATTCGGTGGGAGTGGGCGAGAGGGGAATGGTTTTTAGCGAAACGTTGACGTAGACGGCGCGGTCCTGCGTGACGCGGATCGTTTCAGAGACGGGATTTCCCCCCCCCTCGCCGGCAATCAGCACGAAGGTCGTTTCGCGGTCCTCGATCTCCTCGTTGGGGTCGAGCGTCATCGTGACTTTGTCGCCCTGCTGTTCGAGAAGCAGCCACGGGCAGTCTTTGGTTTCGAAGATCCAGTCTTCGTCGGTCGACTGCACTTCGAATTCGGCGGTCAGTTCGCCGATGGCGGGAATCTGGAAGTTGTTTTTCGATGCGGCGATTTCGAGCGTGCCGTACGCGTTCTGCGTGGCGGAGATGGTCGCGGTCTTGTCGCCGGCGGTAATGGTGATCGTAGCCTGCTGCTGCTCCTCGACCTTGTTGCCCTCGCAGTTCAGGACGAGCTGGTCGGCGACGTCGTCTTTCTCGATGGTCAGCCAGCCGGCGTTGACGGCGTCGTATTTCCACGTCGTGTTGGTCTGGATGTCCACGACGACCTCTCCGCCCAGGCTCTTGAAGCCGATCGAGGCGTTGCGTTCGTCTTCAGCGGCGAACCATGTGTTTTTCGACGAGATGCCCAGTTCGGCCGCAATGCCGGACGGTTCGTCGCCCGGGACGGGGTTGGTGTAGGTGATCGTCTCTTCGGAGCACCCCATCATGCCGAGCAGTAAAGCTGTCAGTGCATATAATTTTTTCATGTGTGCTGCGGTTTAATGTTTCGATACGGGAAAGGTGCTGCCCGAGGGCGCGATGCCGTCGGCGGCCCGGGTGACGGAGGTCGGGGCCGTGCCGGTGTCGGCCGGAATGTCCCAGTCCACGAGATACATCGTGCCGGTGGCGTAGTAGAGGTCGCCGAACGACAGCCACTGCTGCTCCTGGTATCCGATGATGCCCAGCGTGGTGTACGGCGATTCGAAACCGTTCAGGAGGATCGCCTTGCGGGTTTCGTCCGCGTCGTCGTTGTAGCCCTCTCCCAGCCTGCCGGTCAGCATGCCGTTGTGGAAACCTCCGCCCTGCATGTTGATCGAGTACAGGTAGTGGAAGCGGGAGACCGTCGGGGAGATCTCGCGGGTGTAGCAGAGCCTGCCCAGTTCGATCGACATGGTTTGGGTGTTTTTGTCATAGGTGGCTTCCACGACCGTGCCCGTCAGGAACAGGTTCTTGATGTAGAAACTCTTGCGGTACTCTTTCTCTTCGACGGTGCAGAACGTACCCGTGCCGCTCACGCCGATCGGTTCACGGCCGTAATACCAGTTTTCCGCATGAAGTCCGTAATATCCCAGCATTTGGTAGTAGGGGTTTTCCTCGCGTGAGATTTGCGAAACGGTCACTTTGCAGGATTCCGTAGCGGAGCCTTTGGTCGCCCGGACGGTGAGCGTCGCATTGCGGTGGGCGTCGGGATTGCGCGGGGCGCCGACGCGTACCGTTCCGCTGACCGGGTCGCTTTCGACCGAAACCCAGTCGGCGTCGCTCGTGACGCTCCACTGGCCGTTGGAGACCACGGTGAAGAGAACGCTCTCACCTTCGGAATCCAGCGAAATTTCCTCCGAAGCGGTGGTGGACAGCAGGACCGTTTCCCACGAGAATGCCTGGTGAACGGCGATTTCCTGTTTGTCGCCGGCCGTTTCCACGGTGATTTTCGAGTTGCGGACATTGTCGGTCGTATTGCTTGCCGCGGAGATGGTCAGCAGGCCCTCTTCGGAGGCCAGCGTCACCCAATCGTCCGGACAGCTCACCTTCCAGTCGGAGGGCGTGGCTACCGCGACGGTGGTCGTTCCGCCTTTCTGGGCGAACGCGACACTACTTCGCGAGAGGACGATCACATCCGCGACCTCCTCTTTGTTCTTGTCGTCGCAGCCGCTTGAGGTGCAGAGGACGAGAACCGTCAATAGCGTAAAGCATCTTCTCATAAAAATTGGATTAGGAATAAAAAATGAATGGGTACGGTATCCCGTTTCCGGAGAACCGTATTTGCTGAAAATTGCATCGTGTGAAATTTTTGGACTTGTTTATTTGCGGCACAATATACGAAAATTTGCCCGAATGCTTTCTGGAAATCCTGAAAATATTGTCGTAAAAGTCTTTTCGTATTGTTTGTTTTTCGGTGTTATGCGTGTGTATAAGGTTGAGTTTTAATGATTTTGAAGAATGACAGCCGTTTTGCGGCTGCAATTGTTTTGTTTGTCGGATATTGTCATCGCAGGGATATTTCCGGTCCGGTGAAAAAGAAGGATGTTTGTTATATATTGACTATTTGGGGCGTAAGCTGTTGAATGATAATTGATAATGTCCGTCCCGGCGGCGGTTCCCTCGATTTTCCGTCCGCGGCGTCCCGATATTGACCGCTTTTTGTTACTTTTGCAAAAAGAAAAAAATGAAACTCGTCGAACTGTTAGCTCCTGCCAAAGATTATGCTGCGGCCGCGGCCGCCGTGGACTACGGCGCCGATGCGGTCTATATCGGCGGCGCGCGGTTCGGCGCGCGGCAGGCCGCGGGGAACTCCGCGGAGGAGATCGCCCGGGTCGTGGAGTATGCCCACCGCTTCGGAGTGCGGGTCCATGCCACGCTCAACACGCTCGTGTGGGACGACGAACTGGAGGCCGCCGAACGGCAGGCCCGCAGCCTGATCGACGCGGGCGTCGATGCGCTGATCGTGCAGGACATGGCTCTGCGGCGGATGGACCTTCCGGTGGAGCTGCACGCCTCGACGCAGGTTTCGAACCGCACGCCCGAGGGGGCGCGGTTCTTGGGCGAGGAGGGGTTTGTGCGGGTGATTCTCGAACGCAACCTCACGCTGGAGGAGATCCGGGCCATCTGCGCCGCCACCGCGGCCGAGGTCGAATGCTTCGTCCACGGGGCGGTCTGTGTGGGGTACAGCGGCCGCTGTTTCCTCTCGCGGTCGATGTCCGCGCGCAGCGGCAATCGCGGGGCGTGCAGCCAGCCCTGCCGCCTGACGTGGGACCTCACCGACGGAAAGGGTCGGACCTGGATTGCCGGGAAGCATCTGCTGTCGGTACGCGACATGAATCTTTCGCAACGCATTGGCGATCTGCTGGATGCGGGCGTCACTTCATTCAAGATAGAAGGTCGGCTCAAGGATCTCGCTTATATCCGGAACGTTGTGGCCCACTACCGCCGGGCGGTGGACGAGGCGCTGGCCCTGCGGCCGGGGCTGGTGCGGTCGTCCGTCGGCGAGAGCGTCCCGGATTTCACGCCCGATCCGTCGAAGAGTTTTACACGCGGGGAGTCCGACTATTTTCTGGACGGAAAGCGCGCCGGAGTGGCGTCGTTCGACACCCCGAAGGCGGTCGGCGAACGGGTGGGCCGCGTGGCGGGCGTTTCGGGCGGCACGTTCACGCTCGATGGTGCGCACGATCTTGCGCCGGGCGACGGCATCTGTTTCCTGACGCCGCGCGGCGTGACCGGGACCAACGTCAACGCCGTGGAGGGTCGCCGCATCACGCCCAATCGCATGGAGGGGATCACGCCCGGGGCGGAGGTCCGCCGCAATTTCGACCGCCGTTTCACGCTGGCCGTGGAGCGCAGCCGCACGCGGCGGGTGATTCCGGCGAAGGCCGCGGCGGAGGCGACGGCCGAAGGGCTGAAACTTACTTATACGGATTGCGAGGGCGTTGCGGCCTCGGCCGTGCGGGCCGTGCGGCTCGACCCGGCGAAGAATCCCGACGCCAATGCCGCCGCACTGCGTGCGCAGGCGATGAAGTCGGGCGACACGATCTTCGCGGTCCGCGAAGCCGAAGTGCGGGGCGCGGAGTGGTTCGTGCCGGCGTCGCTGGCTGCGGAACTGCGCCGCGAAGCGTTGGCGGCACTTGCCGGAGCGCGCCGCGAGCGGCGGCCGGAACTGCATGATGACGGGTGCATTCATGGTTGCGGAATTTCGGGTGTCAGGTTTTCCAGCACGCAGCCGGCCTTTTCCGAGGGGCTTTTGCCCGCGAGCAGGTCGGGGAAGAAGAAGACTTTCAGCACGGCGAACAGGATGAAGAGTTTGATGAGGATGATGGCCCACAGGGTGCGTCCCACGGTCATTTCGCGGAATCCCTCGACGTAAAACCGGATCACTTTGCGGAGTGTCTCCATTTCGTTGCGTGTTGGATGTTCTGCCAAAGTTAGGCAGAAAAAAGGAAATAAAAAAATTCCGGCCCCGAAAAAACACGGCCGGTGTACGATAAGGCCGGAAATGCTTACCCCCCCCCGCGTAAGACGCCGGTTTCAGGGGGCTGGCAGCTTCGGCCCGCTCTCCGTCCGGTTCTGCGCCCGGTTCTCCGCGAACATGCGAACATGGGCGAACACCTCCTGTTCGCATGTTCGCGTGTTCGCCCGTCGCGGTTTCTTCAGGGCGAAGACCGCAGGTCGGGCGTCCCGATGGCGCAAGTACGAAAATTCTTCGTACTTTTGCCTCTCGTAAGAAGAGAATATGAAGACGAATGCTGAAAAACTGCCGTCGCCCTGGGTGTCGGCCATTCCGCTGGCGGTGCTGACGGGACTCCTCTATGTCGTGATCCGCGCCTTCGGCGGCGAGGCCATCAACGGCGGAAGCCAGATCGCCCTGCTGTCGGCCACGTCGGTCTGCGTGATGCTCTCGATTGGCATCTACCGCTGCCGCTGGGCCGTGCTCGAAGAGGCCATCATCGACAACATCCGCGCCTCGGCGTCGGCCATCGTCATCCTGCTGCTGATCGGCGCCATCGCCGGCACGTGGATGATCTCGGGCGTGGTCCCGACGATGATTTATTACGGACTGCAAATCCTCCACCCGTCGTTCTTCCTCGTGGCTTCGTGCGCGATCTGCGCCGTGGTGTCGCTGATGACCGGATCGTCGTGGACCACCATCGCCACCATCGGCGTGGCGCTCATGGGCATCGGCCAGGCGATGGGCTTTTCGGAAGGATGGGTCGCCGGAGCCATCATCTCGGGAGCCTATTTCGGCGACAAGCTCTCGCTGCTCTCCGACACCACGGTGCTGGCCTCGTCGACGGCCGGCGTCGAGGTCTTCACCCACATCCGCTACATGCTCTACACCACCGTTCCGTCGATGCTCATCGCCCTCGGGGTCTTCACCGTCGCGGGCCTGGCGCTCGACCACGGAGTTTCGACCCATGCCGAAATGTATGCCGCGACGCTCGCCGCGACGTTCCGCATCACGCCGTGGCTCCTCGCGGTGCCGCTGGCCACGGGAATGCTCATCGCACGGAAACTCCCGGCCATCGTGACGCTGTTCTCGTCCGTGGTCTTCGCCTGTGCGGCGATGCTCCTGGCGCAGCCCGAACTGGTGGCCCGGGTGGCGGGCGTCGGGGAGCTGGACTTCATGTCGGGGTTCAAGGGCGTGCTGATGAGCTGCTTCGGCCCGACGGCCATCCCCACGGGCGCGCCGCAGCTCGACGAACTGGTCGCCACGCGCGGCATGGCCGGGATGCTGAACACCGTGTGGCTGATCATCTGCGCCATGTGCTTCGGCGGGGTGATGACCGGCAGCGGCATGCTGCGGTCGCTGACGTCGATCTTCCTGCGCTGGGTGCGCCGCGCCTTTTCGGCCGTGGCCTCGACCGTGGGCGCGGGCCTCTTCTTCAACCTCTGCACCGCCGACCAGTATATCTCGATCATCCTCTCGGGGCGGCTTTTCCGCGACCTCTATGCCGACCGGGGGCTGGAGCCGAGGCTGTTGAGCCGCTCGGTGGAGGATTCCGCCACGGTCTGCTCGGTCCTGATCCCGTGGAACTCGTGCGGCATGACGCAGGCCACGGTGCTCGGCGTCTCGACCTTCGTCTACGCGCCCTACTGCATCTTCAACATCGTCTCGCCGCTGATGTCGCTGCTCGTGGCG
>ENA-OROK01003727-OROK01003727.1-human-gut-metagenome-genome-assembly--contig:-NODE-3727-length-11764-cov-3.093432_pt1 | contig 11764 bp, 8 predicted proteins | sample MGYA00242127_ERZ509046 | MGnify/ENA primary metagenome ERZ509046 (study PRJEB26280, sample SAMEA2338728) | human gut metagenome | biome: human gut; feature: human-associated habitat; material: faeces... | reverse complement strand
TCAACAGGCAAGACTGTTACAAAGTATTTTACAGTTAATGTAAAATAATGTAATTAACTAAACAGTAGGCAAATATAATCCCCGATTATCAGAAATTACCTGATAATTGGGGATTTCTTTTTTTAGAAACATTGTTTTTTTTGCTTAATTATGTTAAAATTTTATTGTATTTGTTAAATTTATGACAGCTTTGCATAAATTTGGAATAGGGAGAGTAATATGAAGAAAAAAATTGGTTTATTAGCAATGGCGAGCCTGCTTTTAATGACATTGAGCGGTTGCAGTCAAGACAAAAGTTTTTTTGATAATGTCTCAGAAATTAATGATATAATAAATGATTTTGTCTGGATGAAAATAGGTCTTTATTTGCTTTTAGGAACAGGCATTATAATGACCTTAGTTAATAAATTCTTTCAGATTACACATATTAAGCATTGGATGAAAATGACTATTGGAAAAATGTTCCATAAGAGCGTAAAAGGACATTCTCATCATGATAAGGCATCAATTACACAGTTTCAAGCATTATGTACAGCTCTTGCGGCAACTGTTGGAGTAGGAAATATCGCAGGCGTTGCATCAGCGATAGTTTCTGGCGGTCCTGGTGCGGTATTCTGGATGTGGATAGCAGCTATAGTAGGTATGATGACCAGCTATTCCGAAAATGTGCTTGGTATCTATTATAGAAAGAAAAATGCTGATGGAGAATGGTCTGGCGGAGCAATGTACTATCTTCGTGACGGGCTTGGTGCTAAGAAAAACTGCAAGACTTTAGGAAAAGTTCTTGCAATACTTTTTGCAATATTCACTATTTTTGCTTCGTTTGGCATAGGGAATATGGGACAGATTAATAAGATAGTTGCAAACCTTGAAGGTGCATTTAAGATAGAGGCTCTCTCAAATATAAGTATTCTTGGCACTGATTTATATAAGATTATCATTGGCTTGGTAATAATGATTATTGCTGGCTTGATTATTATAGGTGGAATTAAGCGCATCGCAATTTTTGCTGAAAAAGTAGTTCCATTTATGGTTTGTTTCTTTATAGTTGCTTCCCTTATAGTTATAGGAGTTAATTACTCACAAATAGGAAATGCTTTTACTGCCATATTTGAATTTGCATTCAGCCCTAATGCAGCGTGGGGTGGAGCTGTTGGTTTGACAATTTCTCAAGTCATTACACTTGGTTTTAAGCGTGGAGTTTTCTCAAATGAAGCAGGTCTCGGTTCATCTGTTATGGTTAATTCAAATTCTAATGTTCAAGAGCCTGCAAGACAAGGCTTCTGGGGAATATTTGAAGTTTTTGTTGATACGATTATCGTATGCACAATGACAGCACTTGTAATTTTAACATCGGGAGTAATTGAACTTAATACAGGCAAGCTTGCAGAGGGAACAACAGGTGATGCAACACTTGTTGCAAAAGCATTTGATAGCGTATTTTCAATAGGTGGTATAAATATAGGGAGTATGTTTATCGCTATTGCTATTTTCCTTTTTGCATTTACAACCGTTCTTGGCTGGTCACATTATGGCACAAAGGCGTGGGAATTTCTTTTCGGTGTAAAATCAACCTTTGCATATAAGATATTCTTTGTTTTTATAATTATCTTTGGTGCAGTTATGACATCATCACTTGCTTGGGATATATCTGATACATTCAATGGAATGATGATGATACCTAACCTCATAGGTGTTATCGTACTTTCACCAGTTGTATATAAAATTACCAAGAATTATAAGGATAGAGTTTTAAAGCATAAGGATATAAAACCAATGCTTTCTAATGACCCAGAGATACAGAAGCAACAAGAGGAAATATTAAAGTGTGTCACAGAGATAGAGTTGAAAAATAAATAAAACCTTTGTAGCTTATGTAGTTTCACTTGAGCCTTTGATGGTTTTTAAGACCGAAATCCTTAACATATCTTACTTTTGAGCGACGGATTTTATCCGTCGCCATTTTATTTGGTCAGCGATATTAGTAATTTAGTGCGAGCAAAGTCCGAATTTAAGGTGTAAAGAATTTTAAAGGCATTGCACATTTAAAATCCACGAGGGACTCCTTCCCTCGACACTGCAGGCTTTATTTAAAAGCTTGAGCAAAACTTTGTGGCGAGTTGTCGCTTCTAAGACGCATAATCGTTTTTGCTTAGACAGTTTATTGACGCAAATTAAGACTTTAGCAATGAATTACCGAATCAACAAGAAGAACTTTAAAGGCTTATTAAATGGTTCGCCACTTGAAATAAAAAGAAAAATTCTTGCAAAAAAATTGTTGAAATTTTATAAAACTATCATATACTAACTGAAATTATGAATTTTAATAAAAAAATATTGCATAAAAGCTTGACAAACAAGAATATATATGATATTCTAAACGAGTAAATGAGTATTGGGAATAATGGCGTTCACCAATTTGGGCTCACTCCACACAAAATGGGGAATGGGCTCTAATGGTGGACGCATTTTTTGACCTATAAATTAACTGTAAAGGAGAATTACTTCTGATGGATAATTTCAGAAATCAGGAACCTTTCGCAAAACAGGGACTTTATGACCCTCGTTTTGAGCATGATAACTGCGGTATAGGTTCCGTAGTCAATATCAATGGTATAAAATCTCGTCAGGTTGTAGATAATGCTTTGAGCATTGTTGAAACTCTCGAACACAGAGCTGGTAAAGATGCAGAGGGCAAGACTGGTGACGGTGTTGGTATTCTCTTGCAGATTTCACACGAATTCTTTAAGACCGAAACAGCTAAGCTTGGTTTTGACATTGGTGAAGAAAGAGATTACGGTGTCGGAATGTTTTTCTTCCCACAAAATAACCTAAAAAGAATGCAGGCTATGAAGCTTTTTGAAATTGTTATAGAAAAAGAGGGTATGGAGTTCCTCGGCTGGAGAGAAGTTCCTACAAATCCTTCTGTTATCGGTCAAAAAGCTCTCGATAGTATGCCATACATTATGCAGGGCTTTGTTAAGCGTCCTGAAAATGTAGAAAAGGGTCTCCCTTTTGATAGAAAGCTCTATGTTGCTCGTAGAGTTTTTGAGCAGAGCAACGAGGAAACTTATGTTGTTTCACTCTCGAGCAGAACTATCGTTTATAAGGGTATGTTCCTTGTTAAAGAACTTCGTCAGTTCTTCTATGACCTTCAGAGTGAAAAGTATACTTCAGCTATTGCGACTGTTCATAGCCGTTTTAGTACAAATACAAATCCAAGCTGGCAGAAGGCTCACCCAAACCGTATAATCGTTCATAATGGTGAAATTAATACTATCACAGGTAACGCCGACAGAATGCTCGCAAGAGAAGATTCAATCTCAAGCGACATTTTCAAGGACGATATTGATAAGGTTTTTCCGATTGTTGATACAAACGGTTCCGACTCTGCTCGCCTTGATAACTCTCTTGAATTTATGATGATGGCTGGTATCCCGCTTCCGCTTGCAGTTATGATTACAATTCCTGAGCCTTGGGAAAACAGCAAGACAATTTCAAACACAAGAAGAGATTTCTATCAATACTACGCAACAATGATGGAGCCTTGGGACGGTCCTGCATCAATTATCTTTTCTGATGGCGATATAGTTGGTGCGGTTCTAGATAGAAACGGTCTTAGACCATCAAGATATTATATTACAACAGACGGTTTCCTCGTACTTTCATCAGAGGTTGGCTGTATAGATATTCCACCTGAAAAGGTTCTTGTAAAAGAGCGTTTGCGTCCTGGTAAGATGCTCCTTGTTGATACAACAAAGGGTAAGCTTATTGACGATACTGATATTAAGGACTACTATTCGCATAGACAGCCTTATGGTGAATGGCTTGATAACAACCTCGTTCACCTCAAGGATTTGAAGATTCCTAATAAGAATGTTATCCACTTTGATGATGAACAGCTTGTAAGACTTCAAAAGGCTTTTGGCTACACATATGAAGAAATCAGAACAAGTATTCTTCCTATGGCTAAGAATGGCATAGAGCCTATTGCGGCTATGGGTGCAGATGTACCAATTCCTCCACTTGCTGATGAAAAGGCTCCTCTTTTCAACTACTTTAAGCAGCTTTTCGCACAGGTTACAAACCCACCATTTGACGCAATTCGTGAGGAAATAGTTACTGATACAAGCGTTTATATCGGTTCTGACGGTAATATTCTTGATGAAAAGCCTGAAAACTGTCATGTCCTTAAAATTCATAATCCTATCTTGACAAACACTGATATGCTCAAGATTAAGAATATGAATGTTCCAGGAATTAAGCCAGCAGTTATTCCTTTAACATATTATAAGAATACAAACCTTGCTAAGGCTATTGACCAGCTTTTCTTAAAGGCTGATAAAGCTTATAAAGACGGTGCAAATATTCTTATTCTTTCAGATAGAGGCGTTGACGAATACCATGTTGCTATTCCGTCATTGCTTGCAGTTTCAGCACTTCAACAGCACCTCGTTTCTACAAAGAAGAGAACCTCTGTTTCTATGCTCCTTGAAAGTGCAGAGCCTTGCGAAATTCACCATTTCGCAACACTTCTTGGTTATGGTGCTTGTGCTATTAACCCATATCTCGCACAGGAAACTATCCGTAATCTTGTTGATACAGGTGCTTTGGATAAGGACTATTATGCGGCTGTATATGACTATAATTCAGCAGTTCTTCACGGTATTGTAAAGATTGCTTCTAAGATGGGTATTTCTACAATTCGTTCTTATCTTGGTTCTAAAATTTTTGAGGCTATCGGTATCTCTAAAGAGGTTATCGACAAATACTTCACAAATACAGTAAGCCGTGTAGGCGGTATTACTCTTGATGATATAAGCAAGCGTTCAGAGAAACTTCACTCCGCAGCATATGACCCACTTGGACTTAATGTTCTTCTTGAGGTAAATAGTGCGGGCAGTCATAAGCTTAGAAGTGGCAAGGAAGAGCATCTCTATAATCCTGAAACTATACATCTTCTTCAAGAGTCTACAAGAACTTGCAACTATGATATGTTTAAGCAGTATTCTGAGGCTATCAACAAAGAAGACAGACATATGAATCTCAGAAGCTTGCTCGATTTCAACTTCCCAGAAGATGGTGGAATTTCTATTGATGAAGTAGAGAGCGTTGAGAGCATTTGCCACCGCTTTAAAACTGGTGCTATGTCTTACGGTTCAATCTCACAAGAGGCTCACGAAACAATGGCTATCGCTATGAATACTATCGGCGGTAAGTCTAACTCTGGCGAGGGCGGTGAAGATGTTGAGCGTCTTACAATCGGTAAGGACGGTCTTAACCGCTGTTCTGCAATTAAGCAGGTTGCTTCTGGTCGTTTCGGCGTAACTTCTGAATATCTTGTAAGTGCTCAGGAGATTCAGATTAAGATGGCACAGGGTGCTAAGCCTGGTGAGGGTGGACATCTTCCTGGTAAGAAAGTTTATCCTTGGGTTGCTAAGACAAGACATTCAACCCCTGGTGTTGGTCTTATTTCTCCGCCACCACATCACGATATTTATTCTATCGAGGACCTTGCACAGCTTATCTATGACCTTAAAAATGCAAACAAGAATGCAAGAATCTCTGTAAAGCTTGTTTCTGAGGCAGGTGTAGGTACAATCGCAGCCGGTGTTGCTAAGGCAGGCGCAGGAGTTGTATTGATTTCCGGTTATGACGGCGGTACTGGTGCGGCTCCGAGAAATTCAATCTATAATGCTGGTCTTCCTTGGGAGCTTGGCTTAGCTGAAACTCATCAGACTCTTATTATGAACGGCTTGCGTTCTAAGGTTGTTATTGAAACAGATGGTAAGCTTATGACAGGTCGTGATGTTCTCGTTGCAGCACTTCTTGGTGCGGAGGAATACGGCTTTGCTACTGCTCCGCTTGTCACAATGGGCTGCGTAATGATGAGAGTATGTAATCTTGATACATGTCCTGTTGGTATAGCAACTCAGAATCCTGAACTTAGAAAGAGATTTAAGGGCAAGCCTGAATATGTCATAAACTTTATGCACTTTATTGCGCAGGAACTCAGAGAATATATGGCTAAGCTTGGTATCAGAACTGTTGATGAGCTTGTTGGCCGTTCTGACCTCTTGAAAGTCAAAGAAACTGAGGGTGGCTCTAAGGAAAGCAAGATTGATATGACAAATATTCTCCGCAATCCTTATATTGGAGAAGATGTTCCAAGAATATTCAATCCTGCTGATAAGTATGATTTTGAGCTTGAAAAGACAATAGATGAAAAGGTTATTATGAAGAAGCTCGGTTCTGCTCTTAAAAATAAGACCAAGAAATCTATTGATATTGATATTACAAATACAGACCGTTCAGTTGGTACAATTTTTGGTTCAGAGATTACAAAACGCTATCACGATAATACTCTTGATGATGATTTCTTTGTTGTAAGATGTCATGGTGCGGGTGGTCAGAGCTTTGGTGCATTTATTCCAAAGGGTTTAACACTTGAACTTGAAGGCGATAGCAACGATTACTTCGGTAAGGGTCTTTCTGGTGGTAAGCTTAAAGTTTATCCTCCAAAGGGTTCTAACTTCAAAAGAGATGAAAATATCATTATCGGTAATGTCGCACTTTATGGTGCAACAAGTGGTAAGGCATTTATCAGCGGTGTTGCTGGTGAACGCTTCTGCGTAAGAAACTCTGGTGCAATCGCTGTTGCTGAGGGTGTCGGAGACCACGGCTGTGAATATATGACTGGTGGTAGAGTTGTTATCCTTGGAAAGACTGGCAAAAACTTTGCCGCAGGTATGAGTGGCGGTATTGCTTATGTTCTTGATGAGGATTCCGACCTCTATATGAAGATGAATAAGGAACTTGTTTCTATCGGCGGTGTTAAGGATAAGTATGACATTGCAGAGCTTAGAGATATTATCCAACAGCATGTTGATGCGACTGGTTCTCCTAAGGGCAAGGAAATTCTCGATAACTTCGAGTATTATCTGCCTAAGTTTAAGAAGATTCTTCCAAATGATTATGCTAAGATGATGCAGGCTATCTTCGTTCTTGAAGAAAAGGGTATGAGCCCTGAGCAAGCAAAAATCGAAGCATTCTATATGACAACTAAAAAGTAAGGAGGCGGACAAAATGGCTAAACCAACAGGTTTTATGGAATTTGAAAGAAAAAATAACAAAGGTTCAGAGCCTTCAGAGAGAATAAAGAATTTTAACGAATTTCATACACCTATGCAGGCTGAAGAACGACAGAAGCAGGCTGCAAGATGTATGGACTGCGGTGTACCGTTTTGTCAGAACGGCAGGCCGATTATGGGTATGGTTTCGGGCTGTCCGCTCAACAATCTTATCCCAGAGTGGAATGAGCTGGTATATACAGGTGAATTTGATGCGGCTGCTCATCGTCTTTTGATGACAAATAACTTTCCGGAGTTTACTTCAAGAGTTTGTCCTGCACTTTGTGAGGCAGCTTGTACTTGTGGACTTAATGGCTTGCCAGTAAGCGTTAAGGAAAATGAAAACTTCATTATCGAAAACGCTTTTGAAACTGGTATGATTAAGCCTAATCCTCCGAAAGTCAGAACAGGCAAGAGAGTTGCTGTTATTGGTTCAGGTCCTTCTGGCCTTGCTTGTGCGGCTCAACTTAATATGAGAGGTCACAGCGTTACTGTATACGAAAAGGACGACCGTCTTGGCGGACTTCTTATGTATGGTATCCCTAATATGAAGCTTGAAAAGCATATTATCGAAAGACGAATAGAGCTTATGAAGGCAGAGGGAGTTAATTTCGTAACAAACGCAAATGTAGGCGAAAATTACGATGCTAATTCAATTCTCAATGATTACGATGCTGTTGTTCTTGCTTGTGGTGCAGGAAATCCTCGTGATATAAATGTTTCTGGAAGAGATGCAAACGGAATCTACTTTGCGGTTGACTTCCTTACATCAACAACAAAAAGTCTTTTAAATTCTAATCTTGAGGACGGAAATTATATTTCTGCAAAAGATAAGAATGTTATAATTATCGGCGGTGGTGATACAGGTAACGACTGCGTTGGCACATCTATCCGTCATGGCTGTAAGTCTGTTATTCAGCTTGAAATGATGCCTAAGCTCCCTGATAGCAGAGCAGAGAATAACCCTTGGCCTGAATGGCCTCGCATCTGTAAGACAGACTACGGTCAACAGGAGGCTATTACTGTATTTGGCTCAGACCCAAGACGCTATCAGACAACTGTTAAGGAATTTGTCAAGGACGAGGGCGGTAATCTCAAGGGTGTTGTTATTGTTAATGTTCATTTCGTCAAGGACGAGAATGGCAGAAATGTTATGCAGACAGTTGAAGGCTCAGAGCAATATCTTGAGGCAGAGCTTGTACTTATTGCAGCAGGCTTCTTAGGTCCTAAGGGATATATTGCAGATGCTTTTGGCGTTGAAACTAATGCAAGAAGCAATGTTGCAACTGAGGCTGGCAAGTTTAAGACAAATGTTGAAAAGATATTCACAGCGGGAGATATGCACAGAGGACAATCTCTTGTTGTATGGGCTATCAGAGAGGGCAGAGATGCTGCCGCTGATGTAGACGAGTATCTTATGGGCTATGCGGGCTTAAAGTAATATATAAAATTAAGAAATGCGAATCTCAAAACGAGGTTCGCATTTTTATTTTTAAAGCTAAATTGACACTTAATATATGTGAGTGATATAATTACTTCAAGAAATTTGATAAGGAGATTTTTTATGCAGATTTCAAGCAGACTTACAATAGCTGTACATATTTTAGATTGTATAGATACATTTAAAGATAGCTATAAACTAACAAGCGATTTCCTTGCAGGAAGTGTTAATGTTAATCCTGTTATAATAAGAAGAATATTGCAACAACTTAAAGCCGCAGGAATTGTGAATGTTGCTCGTGGAAGTGGTGGTGCAGAAATTGCAAAGCCTCTTGATGAGATAACTTTGCTTGATATTTATAATGCTGTTGAATGTGTAGATAATGGTGAGCTTTTTCATTTTCACGAGAATCCGAACCCAAATTGTCCTGTGGGTAGAAATATTCATAATGCTCTTGATGAAAAACTTGAAAGAGTACAAAGGGCTATGGAAAAAGAAATGAAAAATATTACCTTAGCTGAAATAATTTCTGATACACAAAAATTTATAAGAGAAGAAAATTAAGTGATTTCCGTATCCAAGAGGGTGCGGAAATTTTTTTTAAAAAAAATAGTTGTAACCATTGACATTACAACGATGATGTGATATATTCTAATTGTAACAAAGATAGTTACAACACAAATAACTATTACGGAGGTAATTTAATATGAAAAAGGAAAATTGTAAGACAACTGCTTTAAACAAGGGTGTAGTTAGCGAATATGATTTTGGTGCAGTTAAGCTTTATGCTTATAAAACAAATGACCTTATAGATGATGAGGTTTTTATTCTTGTAAAAAATGGAAAGGGCGTTTGCATAGAACTTCCTTGCTTCTATGATAACATTGAAGAGCTTACTGCTTTTATCAAAGAAAATAACATTGAGCTTGTCGGAAAGATGGTCGCTTATCACGCTGCTGGTGCAAGCTTTATGCCTGAGGTTACTGCCTATGGTACTAAATCATCATTAGAGTATAATAGTGTCGGAGGTGGTGCAGGTCTTATCAAAAACTTTACAAATGCTTTTGGTGAGATATTTGATTCATCTGTTTGCAAGGCAGGGCTTATCGAAGATGGAGAGTTTGAGATTGCTGGCATTAAGCTTAATATTAAATCTAATGCCGAGGCATATGATATAGAAATTCCTGAAATTAACTGTGTTTATACTCATATGCTTGGTCATGACTGCCACTCTATTGTAGCAGGTTGCCCACACGCAGATGGAATTATTTCTCAGCTTAATTACTATATTCGCAAGGGATTTGACCTCGTCTTGACTTCTCACTATACACCAGAAGATTTGAAAGATGTCAGAACTAAGGTAGATTATCTTAATAATATAAAGGAAATCGCTCTTGAGTGTGATAACGCTGATGAAATGAAGAAAAAGGTCAATGAGAAATATCCTGAATATAGTGGTCTTAACTACCTTGATATGACTGTAAATTTCTTCTTCCCAGCAAAATAATTAGTTTGTAATTTGAAATAATCTATAAAATTTATAGGTTTTTGAAATTTCAGCATAGAAAACAAAAATAACTTCCCCTAACTGACTTAATCGCTGAAAAGCCTTAGATTTGCATAAAAATTTATAGGAAGTTTTATGCAGAATTAATAGAAGTATATATCTCTCAAGAATTGAAATATTAAACAAATTAAGATTATGTATGGGGCTTTGTGATTGACAAGTATGATTTTTGTGCTATAATATATTTGTAACAGAAAAAGTGTTACATCTAAATTAAGTTAATAATTTTAGAGGAGGAATTCTATTATGGCACCTATGCTCGAATTACACAATATTGATGTTCAGTCCTTCCTTTCGGTTCTTGATACTTGTGAGGGAGATGTTTTCCTCGTAACTCGTGACGGAGACCACCTTAACCTCAAGAGTAAGCTTTGTCAGCTCGTCGGTCTTACTAAGCTTATTGAGGGCGGAAAAATCAGTGATGCTTACATCATCTGCTCTAAGCCAGAAGATGAAACAAGACTTTTCCGTTTTAATCTTCTTGGTGATATGGGCGATGCAAAGAAGCCTGAGGATAAAAAAGACGAAAAGTGATAACTTTTTAACAGCTTATAGTACTGAATTATCATAAAATGACGGCAAGAGTTTTTGTAGCTCTTGCCGTTTTTTTTATATCATAAAAACTCCTTTTGCTATTAGTTAATCAGCAAAAGGAGTCTCAAATTATAAATTTTGAATTAGCAAGTTTCAGGCTCGGAATAGTCGATGCCCATTGTATCAATTGTTACATTCTTCATAATCTGTGGAACAAGTGGCTTATCTGTGAAATCTGTATCACACTCAGCAATCTTATTTACGATATCCATACCATCAATTACCTTGCCGAATGAAGCATACTGACCGTCAAGATGTGGGGCATTCTTGTGCATAATAAAAAACTGTGAGCCAGCAGAATTAGGATTACCTGAACGAGCCATGGAAAGAACGCCTTCAGTATGTTTAAGGCTATTATTAAATCCGTTCATTGTAAATTCGCCCTTTATGCTGTAACCAGGTCCACCAAAGCCTGTTCCTTCTGGGCAACCGCCCTGAATCATAAAGCCGTTTATTACACGGTGGAAGATAAGACCATTATAATATCCCTTTTTAACAAGAGAGATAAAGTTATTTACTGTATTTGGTGCGATTTCAGGGTAAAGCTCAGCCTTAATAACATCGCCGTTTTCCATAGTAAAAGTAACAATAGGATTGCTCATAAAAAATATCCTTTCTGATTTTCAAAATTTCACAAGATATATATTGGATAATCTTGAGTTACCATATGATTTTATATTATTTTTTAAAAACTGAACCATCTAAGGAAATGACATTATCATTATATAATGATATTCCAAAAATATATGAAGATTTTGAAAACTTTATGAATGATTTCAATAATGATGATATAAAAAAAGTAATGATTGTTGGTGGGTGCAGAGCATATTTAGATGCATTTAGCGATTACATGAATCCGTTGTTAATTGAGATGGATAAAGCAGAAAAAATGTTTTCTAAATTGAAATAAACTGTAATCAGTTCTTGGTTTCAGAAAAATAATCAGTTAAAAAAAGGAGAACAACACAGATGAAGAATTTTTTGAACGAATTCAAGAAGTTTATTTCCAGAGGAAATGTGATCGACCTGGCA
>ENA-OROK01003725-OROK01003725.1-human-gut-metagenome-genome-assembly--contig:-NODE-3725-length-11767-cov-2.772541_pt1 | contig 11767 bp, 9 predicted proteins | sample MGYA00242127_ERZ509046 | MGnify/ENA primary metagenome ERZ509046 (study PRJEB26280, sample SAMEA2338728) | human gut metagenome | biome: human gut; feature: human-associated habitat; material: faeces... | reverse complement strand
AATAAGATTATATTGAAAGGAAAAACAATTGTCTCAACTACTGATAACATAAAGAATCCAACTATAGTGGGTTATGGTATGAATCCTGATGAATATAATAATGTAATCATGGTGGAAGGCACTGATGTGCAATTTCAAGACCAAAACGGGAAGCCTTGTGTGATTATTAATAAACCTGATGGTTCATTTAGGAATGCAGCGGTCTCTGTCGTAACATCGATCGATTTTGGAGAATTGAGTGAGGATACATATTACCATGAAGGCATTGCCTATGCGGGAGATATAATAATGATTCCTGATACGACTATAGCAGAAACGCTTGATGCTTTAAATGCGGCGGAATATACCTTCTTTAAAGCCCCTACTGTTCCCTCTGATCAAGGTACAACGCCTGCCATTTGGGAACCTTATGTTATTCCGGATAGTGTGATTTTTGATTGTAAGGACGGTTGTTTGGTGGCAAAGGAAAGTGCGGCTAAAACGTATGCTATCGCCAATCCTTATAAAAGGGTTTATTGGCTAAACCAAGGTGAGGAGTCTTTTTCTATAAAAGATTATGCGGTAGCTATTGAAATAAAAAATGATACTACGTGGGCCACTCCTTATTCGGAAAGGAAGGTGAATGTATTGGATGGAGCGACTCTGACCCTCTCTACTCCAATGGTTTTAGATACCGTTACAATGGAAGAAGGTGCCCAATTGCGATCTGCGCTTACGGATGTCAACCAAAAGGTAACCGCTAAGGTACTTCGTTTCGCTCCAAAATTATCCGGTAATAACTGGAAAGCGCTAGGTGTACCGTTTACGTCTCTGGAAGTAAAAGACTCGAAAGGTGCATCCGTATCAGCACCAAGCGCTCAAGAAGCTGATAATGGTATTTGGTTTGCGGATCTGAAGAATAATGAGACTCCTATATTTGAGGTGAAGACCGACAACTTTGGCGCAGCCGGATTATGGGCGGCTAATGGCGATACCTATACGATCTCTTCTGAAGGAGCTTTTGAATTCAAGACTTTGGAAGAACCTGCCGCTCCAACTGAAACAGGTACTTTCTTGATGTGCTCGAATCCGAATACATTTACGATTACCTTGAAACAATCTGCTTATATATTGACAGCGGATGGAACCTCTTTCGAGCAAGAGGCAAACCCGGAGATCAAGCCTTTCCAAAGCTTTGTCTTGACAGACGCCAAGACATTGAGTACGCTTCGCTCTTTACGTATCGGCGATGGCGTGGTTACGGGCACGCAGGGAATCGAGCCGGTAGATGGTTATTACGTGACTACCGATCGTGGCGCTATCGTGATTCACACGCCGGAGCCTATGGACGTGGTGATCATCGGAATGAATGGCAAGGTCGCTTATCGTAGCGAGGTTACGGACGGACAGCGGATCATGGTTCCTTCGGGCATCTATGCCGTGAACGGTCAATTAGTAAGGGTTAAATAACGATTAAAACAAAGATAAACATGAAAAAGAGTATATTAGCGATATTCCTTGCTGTCATCGCGATGGCACAGGTACATGCGCAAGATTCAGATTTACGTTCCGCCCCGGATCTTCCGACGTTCAAGGTGACATTGAATTATAGCTCGGCGAATACGGATCAAGGAACCATAACCAGTACGGTAGCCACAGGTTCCAAGGTGGCATATAATAGTAAACCCGTTTTCACGATCACGGCGAAGCCCGGATATGTCCTGTCGGATATAACGATGAATACGGCTACTATTGGCACGTTGCCGAGCGGTACTTTTCAAAATGATAATACGACCACTTATTCCTATACTTCCACCGCTTTAACCGGTAGTACGGAAATCAAGGCGGTGTTCAAGGCAAAAGAGCAGGTGACGGTCACGATCTCTCCTGAATATGCCACCTTGGATGAGATAAGAGCGAAGGTGAATTTGCCCAAGGTTACTTTTGACCCGGTTATTACGGGGTATAAAGTACAATACAGGGAGGATGGCTCTGCTGCTTTGACGGATGAGCTACCCGAAAAGGCTGGACTTTATTATGTTGTCGTAACCAAGTCGGAGACTGATACGCAAGTCGCCATAAACAAGGAGATTCTATTCAAGGTACAACCACCCCATACGCTTTCCTACTCGTTTGAGGAGGCGCAAGGATCTGTAACCGCTTCTATGGATGGCTCCATTATCGCCAGTGGTGATGAGATCGTTTATAATAAGCCAGCCGTATTGAAGATTACCTCCAAGCCCGGTTATGTGTTGAGCAGACTTACCGTAGATAATAATGAGGTGACTTTGCCGAAAGGAACTTTTAATTCTTCTACGAATGAGACTTCCTACGCGGATTATACGACATCGGCGTTGACCGCTTCTACGGTTATTGACGTGCGATTTGCCGCGAAGAAAACCGTATCTGTAACAGCCAATCCATTATCTGCCACGAAGGATGAGGTTTTGGCTGGTAAGAATCTTCCGGTTATCACGTTTACCCCCAATACGATAGCGGGGCAGAAGGTTCAATATAAGAACGCTTCCGGAGCTTTATCCGATAAACTTCCTGCGGCGGATGGTGTTTACACGATCGTCGCGACCAGTCCCGAGACCGCGGAATATGCCGCCTTGAAGGATGAGAACATGAAGTTCACGGTATCTAAAGCGAATGTATTAAATTATAACGTGGAAACGGCCGGACAAGGTACGGTTACCGCCAAGATGGACAACAAGGACATCATGAGCGGTGGTGAGATCGCTTACGGTAAGCCCGTCATTTTCTCGATCGTATCGAATGCCAACTATAGGCTAGGGGCTATTAAGCAAGGCTCTTCGGACGTGGATATCTCGAAGATCAAGGGAACGTATGCCAATGGAAATACCTCTTACACGTACACGACTCCTAGTCTGACGAGTGGCGATAGCTATACCTTTGCGTTCGTCTCCAAGGATACGGTGAGGTTCGTGGCTAACAACCTTGTCCAGACGGTCGGCTCCATCAAGCCGGTCACGGTAACAAGCGCTGTAGAGGATATCAAGATCGAATATCAATTGAGCGGTACGGCTTGGGTTACGACATTGCCTTCCACGCTGGCCGTGGGTTCTTATAAGGCCCGTTTGAGCCGTGCGGAGGACTTGACATACCGTAGCCTCTCTGATACGGTTACGTTAGTGGTGGAGAGTAAGAAAGAGGTGGAGAGTTTGGTGTTACCTACTCCGGGTCGTATTGAGGAAGGACAGGCTTTATCGGCGTGTACCTTGATCGATGGTACTTCTTCCGGATCATTTATCTGGAAAGCTCCGAACGAGATCGCTTCTCCGGATAAGAAAAAGTACGACTTGATATTCGAACCGAATGATCCTGTTCACTATGCGGCTAAAGATACGTTTATAACCTTGAACGTAATTCCTGTTTATTCTATGAATGTTACCGCTGGTAATTTCGGTACTGTCATCTTGGAGGGGCGTACCGCAAATGATAAATACGCGAGAGGCTCGGTTTTGAAAGCGACAGCCGTCGCGGATAAGAATTACCGGTTTGCCGGTTGGAGTGATGGGAATACATCGGCTACACGGGAGTTGCAAGCGAATGCGAACTTGGATATCGTAGCCCGTTTCGATCCGGTTCTTTATGGCGTGACGTTTACGGATCCGATGAATGGTTCCTTGAAGGTCTTCGCGAATGGCGTGGAGGTAAAGAATGATGCTGAATTTTTACAGGGGACCTTATTGACTATCACGGCGACTCCGGATGCGGGCTATATGGTTCAGTCCGTGAAGGTGAACGGGGCTTTGGTGAATAACGGTTCTTATACTTTGACACAAGCCGCTGATATATCGGCCGATTTCCTGCAAAAAGAACCGGATAAACATTTGGTCAAGGCTGGGGAGTTGAAGAATGGTAGCGTTAATCTGATCGAGGTGGATACGAAGGCGCCTGTTACTCCCGGAGAGGCTATCTCTGAAGGTGTGAAAGTGAAGGTGATAGGAAATGCGGATTATGGCTATGAGCTGGCATCCGTGAAAGTGGAAGGCGCGAATTATAATGAGGCTGATGGCTCATTTATGGTTGGGACCGGAGATGTTACGGTGAGCGCAAGTTTCCAATTGGTGAAATATCAAATAACCTCGGCGTTGAATATCCCCAATGCGGGTAAAGTCGTATTGAAAGATAAGGCCGGTAAAGAGGTGGCTTCCGGTTCTAAGGTTCCTTATATGACTCAATTGACCGCTTCTGTTGAGACGGAAACGGGATATCGTTTTATGAATATGATGGTGAACTCTTCCGAGATCAAGGATGGAGATGTATTCACCGTTTCCGGCCCTATGGTTGTTACCGCTAATTATGTGGAGAAGAAAGATTTGGCCTCGCTGATTGATAAGACGACGCAAACGGTAGTCTATAATAAGCAATACCGGAATTTCGAGGTTAAGATTACGGGCTATTCCGGTTTGGACTTTAAGGTCGCATATTCCCGGAGTGGGGTAGAAATGACAGAGAATCCTAAATCGGCCGGAACTTATAAAGTTCGGATTACCCGTGGCGAGGATGATTTATTTAAAGCCGTGGATGTAACTGCCGAGCTGATTATCAAGAAGGCTGGTATGGCATTGCTGGAAGTACCGACTATAGGAGGGGATAATTATGAAAAGGTTGATGCTAAACTTACTCAAGACTTCGAGGATGTGGAATGGAATCCTTCTACACAAAAATCGGCGCTTCGTGCGAACGTGACCGGAATCCCGACAAAGGATCAGGTAAATATTCTGCGCTTTACCCCACTTGACAAGAGTAATTATGAATCGGTAGATTATTCAATGTCGGTTGGTGAAGTAAAAACGTTTTCTTTAAGTACCTCAAATACGGAGGTTACGAATGGAGGCTTGGTTATTAGCGATTATTCGGAAGTTCCGGAGAATACGGTTTTAAAGTTGCGAGCGGTAGCTCCTAGCGAGAATCAGCGTTTTGATTCTTGGAGTGATAATGTCTCAAGCGCCGATAGAAAGAACCCAGAGATAACGGTTACTTTGGCGGCTGATGCGACATACACCCCGAATTTTGTGGATAAACCTAAAATAACGGCGAATCCTTCAGATTTGGAGTTTGTTTATAATGGTTCCGTAAGGCTCGTGGAATTGAAAGACATTTTGAGCGGTAGTTATCCGACAGATGTAAATATTAAATATTCAAATACGGATGGATCGGTTGCTACTCCATTGAACGCAGGTACTTATCTTGTGACTGTAACACGTACCGGGGATGAGAACTGGCGATCTTTCGAGGCAACCAAGAAATTAGTGATAAAGAAAGCGAAGGTCGTAAAGGTAGTGGCTCCTACCGCATCTACGATCACGGAAGGTCAGTCCTTGTCGGAATCCCTATTATCCGGTGGTGTTGCGAAAGGTGCCGATGGGACTACCATATCCGGTAAATTTGAATGGGCTGATGCGTCAGCTATATTGAAACCCGGCAATAGCCAGAAAAAGGAAGTGATCTTCACGTCGTATGATCCGAATTATGAGGATGCGACTACGGAAGCGGAGGTTACGGTGAAAAGTTCGGATGCGTTAGTTGTCACGTTCGCTCAACCGGAAAATGGTTCTTTGAAAGTCTATATGTTGAAGGGTGAGGGTGAGAAGACCGAGATAACGAGTGGAACCGCTGTGGCGAAAGCGACTAAGCTAACCATTGAGGCGGAAGCCAATCCGGATTATGAATTGGCCGTTATTCAAATAGGCGAAGAGAAGTATACGACTTCGCCTGTAGAGATTGAAGTCGATAAGTCCTTGGCTATTATGGCAGAGTTCAAGCCGGTTTCTACACCTCCGGGAACAGATGTGGCTGTTACGGGAGTTTCCTTGAATATCACGTCCAAGGCATTGGCCGTAGGTGAATCTTTTGCCTTGCAAGCGAAAGTTACCCCTAATAACGCCACGATGAAAACCGTCTCTTGGAGCAGCAGCGACGAGACGGTGGCTACTGTTGACGCGGATGGTGTCGTTACCGCGCTGAAGATCGGTACCTGCAAGATTACTGTGGCTACCGATGATGGAAACAAGACGGCGTCTTGTGTGGTAACTGTCTCCGGCACGGTAGGTATCGAGCAAATCATCAACGATCATCAAATCTATTGCGAGCGAGGTGCGATAACCGTTCATCCGGCCCGTCCAATCTCGATCCGTATCATAGCGGTGACTGGAGTTAGCCTGTATGGCGACTCAATTATCGGAACTACCCGCATCCCGGTATCGACAGGAATCTATCTGATAGAGATCAACGAGAATGGTAAGCGTATAACAGTGAAAGTGAACGTTCGCTAACAACCTTATTTTAAGAAACTAACCCTTGAGTCTTTAATGTTGGGGAAGGCCGCTAGGAATACTCAGTTCCGGCGGTCTTCTTTTTTATCCTATAAGCTTTACTTTATCTGTTTTTGTTCTGATATAATTAAATAAAACGTTATCTTTGTATCATAGAAAATTAAAACAGAAAGCCTTATGGAAAAAAATGAAGAAAAGAAAAAGGAAGAAAATGCCAAAACTAAAACAACTGTGGCGAAGACTGGAAAAAGAAAGGTAAGTAAGACATGGGAAGCAGCAATGAGGCTTAAAGGATCTTTGATTGTAAATGATCCTCAATTCTTATTGTAAGGCATGAGATATCTTATAGATACCAATATTTTCGTTTATTTATCTACGGATGTGGAATGCTTAAGTAAAGATGTCGCAGCTATTATCCAAGAACCGGAAACCCTTCTTTATATAAGTGCCGAGTCCGTACGTGAGCTGATTGTCGCTTATCGAAATAAAGGACTGTGTTCTAAACGATGGAAGTCGGCAGAAGCGATGATCGTCGCCATAGAAAAGGAGTTTTATGTGAAAATATTGCCATTGAAAAAAGAACATATGCAAACGTATGCGCATATGGAGATCAATGAGGCGCAGGGACACAAAGATCCCTCAGACCACGTAATTATTGCGCATGCCATAACGGAACATCTACCGCTTATATCAAGTGATACCCGTTTCGGATTCTATAGAAGTCAAGGGTTGGACTTGGTATTCAATCAGAAATAATCTATATATTGTATATGTACGAATGGCCTTTGTTAGAGTTGTAGAGGTTAAATATTCTAAAACCCTTTCGGCTTACTTATTTTATTCGTTCTTTTGCAAGAAAATTGGGAGGTGTGTTCTCTGTACGCATCTCCTTAATTTATTTAACGTTAATAAGTGAGAGTCTGATGGCTGAAAATAAAAAAGTTAGTTCTGTTTCTTTCTTTAACTCCCGGCTTACGTCTGTTATTAGTATCTCCTTGGTACTATTCTTGCTAGGACTCATTCTATTGATAGGGATGTTGGGTAATAAACTCTCCGTTTATGTGAAAGAGAACTTATCTTTCTCCATCGTGCTGAAAGATAACCAAAAAGAAACTGAGATAAAGAAAATGCAGAAGAGCTTGGATGCTCTTCCTTTTATAAAATCAACCGAGTATATATCGAAAGAGCAAGCTGCGAAAGAGTTGGAAGAAGAACTGGGCGAGAATCCGGAAACCTTCTTAGGCTTTAACCCTTTACAGGCCTCGATTGAGGTGAAACTGCATTCGGAGTACGCCAACCCCGATAGCCTCCAAGTGATAGAGAAGAAGATTAGAAACTATACGTCGGTCTCGGAGCTGCTTTACCGAAAGGATATGATGGAGATAGTCCATAATAATATGAAGCGGTTGGGCTTGATCCTGCTAACCTTGGCTGCGGTACTGATGATTATCTCGTTCGTGTTGATCAGTAATACGATTCGCCTGTTGATTTATTCCAAACGATTCTTGATTCATACGATGAAGCTAGTGGGGGCTACTTCCGGCTTTATACGTAGGCCTTTTGTGAAATATAACATAGTAAGTGGCATTTTCGCCTCTATCTTGGCAATATTGATGCTAACCGGAGCGTTATATTATTTGCAAAATGAATTGAAAGGTTTTATCCAGATATTGGATATGCAAACATTATTATTGGTTTATGTGGCAGTGTTTGCTTTAGGTATTGTCTTGTCCGTGATCGCAACCATTTTTGCCGTGAATAAATATTTGCGGATGGGGGTCGATAAGTTGTATTATATTTAATGTACGAATAATAAAGAGTTGAGAAAGATGGCTAGAAGAGATTTTGCTTTCGGAAAAGAGAATTTTATACTGATTGCGGTAGCGGTTGCCTGCATCGTGCTTGGTTTCATATTGATGAGTGGTGGAGGTTCCGGGGATAATACGTTCAATCCCGATATATTCAGCGCCCGCCGTATCGTGGTAGCTCCGGTGGTTACGGTTATCGGTTTCGTGATGATGATTTTTGGAATCTTGAAGAATAGCAAAGATAAAGAAGTAACAGAATGAGTTGGTTTGAGGCCTTGATACTGGGTATCGTACAGGGATTGACCGAATATCTGCCGGTGAGCAGTAGCGGTCATTTAGCGATTGGCTCAGCTTTGTTTGGTATAGAGGGAGAGGAGAATCTTGCGTTTACGATCGTCGTGCATGTGGCGACCGTATTCAGTACGTTAGTGGTTTTATGGAAGGAAATCGATTGGATATTCCGTGGTTTATTTAAATTTCAGATGAACGCAGAGACGAAGTATGTGATCAATATCTTGATTTCCATGATTCCGATCGGGATCGTTGGGGTATTCTTTAAAGATACGGTAGAACAAATCTTTGGATCGGGTTTATTGGTCGTTGGTTGTATGCTGCTATTGACGGCGGCTTTGCTGGCATTTTCGTATTATGCCAAACCACGCCAGAAAGAGTCGATCTCGATGAAAGACGCTTTTATTATCGGTCTGGCTCAGGCTTGCGCCGTGATGCCGGGTTTGTCTCGTTCCGGATCAACGATCGCTACCGGTTTGTTATTGGGAAATAATAAGGCGAAACTGGCCCAGTTCTCTTTCTTGATGGTAATTCCTCCGATCTTAGGAGAGGCGTTGCTGGATGTGATGAAGATGGTGAAAGGTGAAGATGTGGCTGGGGACATTCCTGCGTTATCATTAGCGGTAGGTTTCGTGGCCGCTTTTGTTTCCGGTTGCGTGGCCTGTAAATGGATGATCAACATCGTGAAAAAGGGGAAACTGATTTATTTCGCTATCTATTGTGCGATTGCGGGATTGGTGACAATTGCTTGTACATTACTTAAATAAAGAATGGATTTTATAGCTGGAGAGATTTTATATTTTAATAAACCGCTAACGTGGACTTCTTTTGACCTAGTTAACAAATTTCGCTATAAGCTAAGTCGGAAACTGAAGGTAAAGAAGATTAAAGTTGGACATGCGGGGACACTGGATCCCTTGGCTACAGGTGTGATGATCGTTTGTACCGGAAGGGCTACGAAGCGAATCGATGAGTTTCAATACCAGACGAAGGAGTATATCGCTACGTTGAAGTTGGGAGAGACTACCCCGTCTTTCGATTTGGAGAAAGAGATAGACGCCGTGTATCCCACGGAACATATAACCCGTGAGCTCGTGGAGGAGGTTTTAAAGACATTCGTGGGTACGATCCAACAGATTCCCCCGGTGTTCTCCGCTTGCAAGGTGGAAGGTAAGCGTGCTTATGAGCTAGCTCGGAAAGGAGAGGAGGTTGAACTAAAATCCAAGACATTGGTTATAGACGAACTGGAGTTGCTGGAGTGTGATTTGCCTGTTATAAAGATACGGGTGGTATGTAGCAAAGGTACCTATATTCGTGCGTTGGCTCGTGATATCGGGAAGGCCTTGGATTCCGGCGCTCATTTGATTGGCTTGGAACGGACTCGCATCGGAGAGGTAACCTTGGATATGTGTATGTCTCCGGAGGAGATCGATGATTTCTTAGAGAAGAATGTGGTAAAAATAGAAGAAGAAAAATAAATAGAGTGCATTATGAAGCTTTCGAAATTCAAATTTAACTTACCGTCGGAATTAATCGCTTTACATCCGGCGAAGAACAGAGATGAGTCGAGGTTGATGGTCGTTCATCGTGATACGGGTGAGATCGAGCACCGCGAATTCAAGGATATTCTAGACTATTATGGAAAAGGTGACGTGTTTATCTTTAATAACACGAAAGTTTTCCCCGCTCGCTTGTACGGTAACAAGGAGAAAACAGGGGCGCGTATCGAGGTGTTCTTGTTGCGCGAGCTGAACGAGGACTTACGTTTGTGGGACGTATTGGTGGATCCGGCTCGTAAGATCCGTATCGGTAATAAGTTATACTTTGGCGAGGATGATTCCATGGTCGCGGAGGTAATTGATAATACGACTTCGCGTGGTCGTACGCTCCGTTTCTTATATGACGGGAACCACGACGAGTTTAAGAAGGCTTTGTATGCCTTGGGCGAGACTCCGCTGCCTAAGTATATCGAACGTGAGGTGGAACCGGAAGACGAGGATCGTTATCAGAATATTTTCGCCGCGGAAGAAGGTGCGGTTGTGGCTCCTGCTGCGGGATTGCATTTTAGCCGTGAGTTGATGAAACGTTTGGAGATCAAGGATTGCCAGTTCGCTTTCTTGACATTGCATTCGGGCTTGGGTAATTTCCGTGAGATCGACGTGGAAGATTTGACAAAGCATAAAATGGATTCTGAGCAAATGGTCGTAAATGCCGATGTAGTGGATATCGTGAACAAGGGAAAGGATGAGGGGCACAAGGTTTGTGCGGTCGGAACTTCCGTGATGCGTGCGATCGAGACGGCCGTAAGTACGGATGGTCATCTGAAAGAGTTCGAGGGCTGGACGAATAAGTTTATCTTCCCTCCGTATGATTTCAGCGTGGCTACCAGCATGGTGACAAATTTCCACATGCCGTTGTCTACATTATTGATGATGACAGCTTCTTTCGGTGGTTATGAGTTGATCATGGACGCTTACGATATCGCTTTGAAAGAGAAATATCGTTTCGGTGCTTACGGCGACGCTATGCTAATCCTTTAATCCGGTTTCTATGGCGACAGCTTACCTTGGATTAGGTACGAACGTAGGTAATAAACGAGGAAATTTGGTGACAGCGGCGGCGCTGTTGGCTGAAAGGGTGGGAGATGTTCTTGCCCTTTCTGATATGTATGAGACGGAGCCTTGGGGATTTGAATCGGACAACACTTTCTTGAACGCCGTGATCGTTATGACGACGGAACTTTCCCCTATGGAATTATTAGACGCTACCCGTTTGATCGAGATCGAGATGGGACGTATCGAAAAAAGTGACGGTGCGTATCATGACCGTATCATCGATATCGATCTGTTAATGGTGGATGAGCAAATCCTGCATACGGAGCGGCTGACGCTACCGCACCCTCTGATGCACAAACGGTCGTTTGTTATGGAACCGTTGGCAGAAGTAGCTCCGTTGGTGAAACATCCTGTGTTTGGTAAGACGATGCGTGAACTTTTATCCGAATTATAAGTTTTAATTATGAACTACGAGATTTGAGTTATGAATAAAGAAATTAATAAAGCGATGACGCAAGGGATCGTCTTCAAGAAAGCGAAAGGCGAAGCGGAAGATTCGAATGGTAAGAAAATCAAGTTCTCTGATTTCTTGAAAGGGACACATGGCTCTGATTCAGCGAAATGGAAGGCCGGTTTTAAATATAAAAAAGCCTTACGTAATTCCAAAAAGAAGAAATAATTTTCAATTTTCAACTTTCAATTCTCAATTATTGCGTATCTTTGCGAATGAATTGACGTGGATAGATTTGTATTGCTTGCAACCACGGGAAAAAATGCTAAAAACATATCCTTTTCGTTGCCGTCCGGCAGAAAAATCCTTCCAAGTTCA
>ENA-OROK01003721-OROK01003721.1-human-gut-metagenome-genome-assembly--contig:-NODE-3721-length-11772-cov-3.441069_pt1 | contig 11772 bp, 7 predicted proteins | sample MGYA00242127_ERZ509046 | MGnify/ENA primary metagenome ERZ509046 (study PRJEB26280, sample SAMEA2338728) | human gut metagenome | biome: human gut; feature: human-associated habitat; material: faeces... | reverse complement strand
ATTCGGCCAGAGCGGCTTCGTGTTTCCATCGCAGGTTTCCCCAGAGGTCTACCTCCCAGCCGATGGTGAATTTGCCTCCGATTTCCGGATCGTAACTCTTGTTTTTGCCCTCGTAGTTGAGGTATTCCCGATTGGCGTACACATCTACGCCGACGGCGGGAAACATGTCGGCGAACCGGATTCGTTTGGCGGCAGCCAGCTCCTTGATCCGTTCTGCAGCGATCAGCAGGTTCTGGTTGTTTTTCAGCGCCCGTGCGATCAGTCTCTGAAGGATCGGATCGGAGTAGAACGTACTCCAGCCGATATCGGCCATGTGATTCGTATCGGCAACGACACCTTCGAAGGTATCCGGAAGCTCCATCTCCGGAACCGAATGGACCCTGCCTACACGGCACGCCTCCATCGACAGCAACAGAATCCCTATTACCGTCAGACGAAGCAGGTTGCTATTTCTTAAAACGGTCATTTTCTTCGTGAGTTTTCTTTTTGTTCGGATAGGTCAGCTGGATTTTGGGCAATCTCTCTTTGATTCCCTGTTTCCAGCGACCGATGAAGGCGAATTCGGGCAGATTGAACCGTTCTTTGGCTTTGTAGATCATGACGAAGAAGAACGGAACCAGAACAATTCCCACCGTAATGGCGACCAGCATGCCGAAAAAGACGCCCGTCCCGATCCCCTGGCGGCTCGCCGAGCCCGGCCCCGAAGCGAAGACCAGCGGCAGCAGGCCGAGGATGAAGGCCAGCGAGGTCATGACGATCGGGCGGAAACGCAGGTGCGCCGCCGTGAGCGCAGCGGAGACCACGTCACGGCCTTTCTCAACCTCTTCCTTGGCAAATTCCACGATCAGGATGGCGTTCTTGGCCACCAGGCCCACGAGCATCACCAGTCCGATCTGAAAATAGATATTGTTCTCCAGCCCGCAGATCCAGATACCCAGGTAGGCGCCGATACCGGCCACAGGGAGCGACAGGATGACGGCCACGGGCACCGACCAGCTTTCGTACTGCGCCGCGAGGAACAGGAAGACGAACAGGAAGGCCAGCGCCAGTACCAGGCCGGTCTGCCCGCCGACATGCTTTTCCTGGTAGGAAAGGCCGCTCCACTCGACGCCGACCGACGCGGGCAAGTGCTTTCGGACGAGCTCTTCCAGTACGCCCATCGCCTGCCCCGAACTGTAACCGTGTGCGGCCTCACCGGTAATGGTAGCCGAATTGAACATGTTGAAACGCTTGATATTCCCGGCACCCGTCGTGTAGTGCGTCGTTCCGAGCGAAGTGATCGGAATCATCACACCGCCCGCGCCGCGGACGAAAAAGAGGTTCAGGTTATCGCGCTGCGCACGGTAGGGAGCCTCGGCCTGGATGTAAACGCGGTAGATGCGGTTGAACATATTGAAGTCATTGACGTAGATCGACCCCGTAAAGGCCTTCATCGTCGAGAAGATGTCGGACATCGATACACCCAGCAGCTGCGCCTTGTCGCGGTCGACGTCGAAATAGAGCTGCGGGATGTCGCCCTGCATGGACGATGCCAGCCCCGTAAATTCGGGACATTGCGAAGCGTAATACATCAGCGTATCCACGGCATGCTGCAAATCCTGATAGGTCGTATTGCCCCGCGCTTCGAGCACCATCTCGAAACCGCCCGAGTTGCCCAGGCCGGGAATCACGGCGGGCGTCGAGAGGTATACCTTGCTTTCGGGGTAGCGCGAGAGTTCGGTGCGCACGCGCTGCATCACGGAGCTCAGCCCCTCGGAGTCGCGGTCGCCCCACGGTTTGAGGATCACGGTCAGCTGGCTGCGCGCCTGGTTGGTACCCACGCGGGGACTGGAACCCGTGACGTTGAGCACGTACTCCACGTCGGGGTCGGCCATCAGGAACTTCATCGCGCGGTCGGTCACCTCGCGGGTACGTTCGATCGTCGCCCCCTCGGGCAACTCCAGTTCGACGGTGAAGTAGCCCTGGTCTTCCTGCGGCATGAAACTTTGCGGCACGAGCCTGTTCATCAGCCAGATGCCGATCAGCACGATGCCGAAGGCGGCGAACATGCGGCGCGAATGTTTCAGCGCCCCCTGGATCATGCGGCCGTAAAACTTGTTGCCCGTCGCCAGGGAGAGGTTGATGCGGCGGAAAAAGCGGTTTTTCTTCCCCTCGCCTTCGGGACGCAGAAAAAGCGCGCACATCACGGGGCTGAGCGTCAGCGCCACGACGGTCGAGATGACCACCGACACGGCGATGGTGATGGTGAACTGGCGGTAGAGCTGACCCGTAATGCCCGAAAGGAAACTCACCGGGACAAACACGGCGCACAATACCAGCGACATGGCGATCAGCGCCCCGCTCAGGTTGGACATCGCCTTTTTAGTAGCCTCGTAGGGCGAGAGATGCTCCTCGTTCATGATGCGGTCGACATTCTCCACGACGACGATGGCGTCGTCGACCACGATGCCGATGGCGAGAATGAGCCCCAACAGCGTCAGCATGTTGAGCGAAAACCCGAAAACGAGCATCACGCCGAAGGTACCGATCAGCGAGATGGGCACGGCGACGATCGGGATGATCGTCGCGCGCCAGCTCTGCAACGAGAGGAAGACCACGAGAATCACCAGCAGCAACGCTTCGAACAACGTCTGGTAGACATGATGGATCGACTCCGAAATGTAGGTCGTCATGTCGAACGGAATCTCGTAGCCGATGCCCTCGGGGAAGTTGTGGCTGATCTCCTCCATGGCCGCCTTGACCAGCGCCGCCACCTCCATGGCATTGGCTCCGGGCAGCATGTTGATATTCAGCACGGCGGCGTTCCCGCCGTTGATGCCGCTCTCGGTATTATAGGACGACGCTTCGAGCGAGATACGCGCCACGTCTTTCAGGCGGATGATCGACCCGTCGGGGTTGGCCCGCACGACGATGTCCTCGAATTCGCTGACAGACGACAGACGCCCCTGCGCCGTGATGGGGATCGTCACGTCGATGCCGTTCATGGGGGCCTGCCCCAGCACGCCGGCGGCAGACTCGCGGTTCTGGTCTTTGAGCGCCGTCTGCAAATCCTTGACCGTCAGCCCAAGGTCGGCCAGCTTGTCGGGCATGACCCATATCTGCATGGCGTAATAACGGCTGCCGACGTTCGAAACGCTGCCCACTCCGGGAACGCGGCGCAACATGTCCAGCACGTTGAGCGTCGCATAGTTCGAAAGGTAGATTTCATCGAACTTGGGGTCGGACGAAAGCAGGGTTATGGTCATCAGTTTGCTGGCCGCCTGCTTCTCTACCGAGATGCCGTTCTGCACCACTTCGGCAGGAAGGCGCGCCTCGGCCTTTTTCAGGCGGTTCTGGATATCCACGGCTGCCAGGTCGGGATCCGTCGAAATGTCGAAGGTCACCGTGGCGGAGAAACCGCCCGAGTTGGAGCTCGACGACTCCATGTAGATCATGCCGGGAGTACCGTTCAGCTCCTGCTCGATGGGCGTAGCCACAGCCTGCGTCACGGTCTGCGCATCGGCACCTGGGTACGACGCCGAGATACGCACTACGGGAGGTACGATCTGGGGATACTGGTCGACAGGCAGCAGTGCCAGGCCGATGAAACCCACGATCACGATGATGATGGACAGCACCGTCGAAAAGACGGGCCTGTCGATAAAGAAGTCCGCTTTCATAGGCTACTGTTGTTTTTCGGGCTCTTCATCGCGGCGCGGAGCGACCGGTTCGACTTTCATGCCGTGCTGGAGTTTATGGTAGCCCTCGACGACGATATCCTCGCCCCGCACCAGGCCGCGTTCGACGACGATGTTGTTGCCCCATTCGGGGCCCGTCTCGACAAAACGCTTCTCGACGATGCTGTCGGGGCGCACCACGTAGATGTAGGCGCCGCCCTTCTCGATCTCGATAGCCTTCGACGGCACGACAACGGCATCCTCACGCACGTCGAGCAGCAGCCGCACCTTGGTGAACTGCCCCGGCAGCAGGATGTGGTCGGGGTTGGCCATCTCGGCTCGCACGGAGAAGGTACCCGTCTGCGGGTCGACCTGCGGATCGGCGAAATCTACCAGGCCGCGGTAGGGGTATTCCGAGCCGTCGGCCAGGGTCACGGTGATGTAGGGATCCCACTTGCGGGTCGAATCGCGGTGCCCGAGGTTGACGTTGCGCGCCTTGCTGCGCAGGTAGTCGAGGGCCGTCATGCTGAAATCGACACGCACGGTATCGCTCTTCACGACCGTGGCGAGCAGCGATTTTCCGCTCGGCCCCACGAGCGTACCGATGTCGGCGTTGCGTTCGGAGATATAACCCGAAATAGGCGACTGCACGGAGGTATAGCCCAGGGTCATCTGCGCCTGCGTGAGGTCGGCCTCGCCGACGGCCACATCGGCCACGGCACTCTCGTAAGCCGCCGTGGCATTGTCGAGTTCGAGCTGGCTGGCGGCACTCTGTTCAAAGAGCGGACGGATACGGTCGAGGTCGCGCTTGGCTTTCAGCGCCTGCGCCCGGGCCTTGTTCAGCTGCGCCTTGGCCTTGTCCACGCGCGCACGGTAGACCCGGGGGTCGATCACGAAGAGGGTTTGCCCCTTCCTGATGTAGGTACCTTCGGCGAAGAGCATCTTTTCGAGGTAGCCCTCGACGCGGGCGCGGATTTCAACGAACTGCTGGGCGCGGATGCGGCCAACGTAATCGCCATAGATATTCACGTCTTCGGTCGTTACGGGTTCCACCGCCACGACGGGCAGGACGACTGCGGCGGGACGCGGCCGGAGCAGGATGACGAGCAACACCGTCACGACCACAAGGCCGGCAATGACTCCGATCCACTGGCCTCGGCTCAGTCTTATCCGGACATGGGCAACACGGGAGGCCGCTTTTTTCACACCGTTCAGGTTCAGCTCCTGCAAATTCGGTTTCAATTTATCAAATTTCATAAAGCACTAAATATAATTGGGGGCAGCAAAACGAGGTTCAAACCTTGCGCCAGAATTGCAGGCAGCCCTTTAAAACATTTATTGACAGCAAAATATCTACCAAATACCCAATCAAATATATACAAAAATATGTAGAATAATTCCACACGGATGTAGAATAATTCCACATCGCCCCGGCAACTCCGCCTGCCCCGGGGTCTTGCGACGGCCGGAGCCGTAATCGGCGCATCCGAACGCATTGGAGGCAACTGCCCCGGCTTCGCGGCGCAAAGGTAACAAAACAAGTCCGGGCAGGCGAAAAAATGCACCAGGAAGGTTACAGCAAATCCGGCCGGAATATTATCCGAAACGGGCACATTTCCGGCCGGGAAGCCATAACTTCGGGGGAAGCATCTCCGACGGGAAGGCACAAAAAAAAAGACCCGTACGGGTCTTTTTGCCATATCGCGGCAACGCTGTCCACCGCATCATACACCCCGCCTCACGCGGTGTTCTACACATCTGCGGAACAAGCTGGAACCAAGCGGAAATTCCACACTCAGAGGGCTCATTTCCGATCGCAAACGAGGCGGCCTTCCCCCGTCACCTTAAGGATCCGGGCGCTTCCAGAGGGCTCAAATCCCCCCCCCTCACGGTTCTCTCCATCCTCGGGGAAACGAATGTCGATCGGATGGGCAAAGACAAAACGCGCACCGGCGGTATAGGTCGGATCGACCCAGATGCGGCCACCGAAGATCATGGCTATCTGGCGGCAGATGGCAAGGCCGAGGCCCGTGCCTTTCTTCTTGTTGCCGTCGAGTTTCTCGAAACGGTTGAAGACCATCTCCTGTTTGTCGAGCGGAATGCCGGGGCCCGTATCGGCTACCGAAAAGAGCACTTCGCGGTGTGCCTCGTCTATCTCCACGCCGAGTGTGATACTCCCCTGGGAAGTGAACTTACCGGCGTTGGTGAGCAGGTTGATCAGAATCTGCGACAAGCGGTGGACATCGGTTACAAGCATGTAGGAACCCACGGCACATTCGAGACGCCCCTCGACACCTTCCTGCCGCGTATGGGCGGTCGTCATGAGCACATGCTGGCAGACCTGCACGATCTCCTCGGACGAGCAGTTGAACTTGATCTTGCCGCATTCGAGCGACGAAATGTCGAGGATGTCGTTCAGCAGCGTGAGCAGCATCTCGGAATTGTTGACCACGATGGCGCAGTACTCGGCACGTTCCTCCTGTGAAAGTTCTTCGCCCTGCATCAGCGACGAGAAGCCCACGATGGCGTTGAGCGGCGTGCGGATCTCATGGCTCATATTGGCCAGGAACGCCGATTTGAGCATGTCGGACTCTTCGGCCTTCTCGCGGGCGACCACCAGCTGTCCTTCGCGCTCTTCGAGCGTGCGCTTGAGACGCCGCGTGCGCAGGAAAAGCGCCGCGACGAAAACCAGCAGCAGTACCAGCAGTACGATACCCGCCACGAGCAACTCGATGTAATGGGAATATTTCGAGAGTTTGGCCGCTACGGTATCCTCGACCACACTCCCCTTGGGCAGGGCGTATTCGGCAATCTTCAACTCCTTGAGCTTGCGCGAATCGAAGAGGTACTGGCCGTCCGTAAGGCGGAAATGCGTCCCGTCTATCTTCCCCGAGGCGTAATACTTCTTGATCTGCGATGCGATGACCGAGGCGGCGTTCTCGTATTTGGGGACATAGCCACCCACAGCCACGTCGCCGATGCCGATCTGGGATATCGAAAAGACCGGTATGCGCGGATTGAGCTGCACCAGGTCGTTGAGCGAACGCTGCATGAGGTACTCCCCGTCGCGGCCCACACGCCAGGTTCCGAGTATCGCCGCGGAACGGTGCGACAGCGAGGCATAGGTCTCATGCATCGCATCATCCCCCTCGCGGCTGTCCACCAGCACAAGGTTCATGTCGGGATAGTTTTTCATCTCCTCGCGTACGAGCGCCTGGAGGGAAATACCCCCGTAGGTGTTATCCGAGATGAAGGCGATGTTCTCGGCTTCGGGAAAAAGCGAACGAACCAGCTCGATATTGCGGCGGACGTCATACTTGTTGAGCATACCGCCCACATTGTTCAGGCTGTCCGTCATGTTCATGTAATTGATCGAAGGGGGCAGCCACATGCCGAGACTGTCCTCCGGCGGCGGGAGCACGATGCCGTTGGAACTGACATAGCAGCAGAAGCACATCACATCCTTGGGGATATGCCCCAGCGAGACGAACGATGCCCATGCCTCCTGCCCCAGCAGGACGATGGCGCGAAGCCCCTTGTTCTCATACCGGGAAATCATGTTCTCGGTCTGCGACATCCAGATGGGTGCGTCGTTGATGCTCTTGCATTCGAGCGTTTCGACATAGATATCGCACGGGATGCCCGAAGCCATGATGTTGCGTTCGAACTCGGTGATGAAGCCCGACATGCGGCGCGTATCCGGATTATACGAGGAAATAATCAGGATACTCTCCCTCTCCTGCGGCGCTTGAGCCCGAAGCAATGCGGGCAACAGGGCGCAACACAGAAGAAGAAATATCCGATTTTTTTTCATTGGGTTCCTGGTCATAGTTTCCCTTTCTATCGCGAAAGCAGCGCCGCAATCCGCGTGCGGAGTTCATCCGCCCGCAGGGGTTTGGCAAGACATTCGTTGAAACCGGCCTGGAACATGCGTTGGCGGTCGGTTTCGAACGCATAGGCCGTGAGTGCGATGACGGGGACGTCGGGCGAAATCTCCCGCACGCCCCGGAGCGCCTCATAGCCGTCCATGACGGGCATGTTGATATCCATCAGCACCAGGTCGGGGCGGCAGTCGGCAAACAAGGCGACGGCCTCCTCTCCGTTCCAGGCGTGCAACAGGTCGTAATCACGGCGCAGCAACACCTCGACGAGCTTATAATTACTCGGATTATCCTCGGCTACCAGCAAGCGGGGACGGTTGCCGACCGGACTTACACTATTGCCACACTCCATCACTTCATCGGTTTAACAAAATAGCCCGACAACAATAAAGACCGGACAATTGCACAAAAATACCATTTTTTTGATTAATAATAAAATATTTCTTTAAAATTAATAACATCCAGAAAACGGAGGTGTAAAATCCGGACGTTTTTGCTATATAAATTACCTTAAAAAGTTTATAATGCCAATTATTTTACCGATATTTGCACTGGGTATCCGGATCAGGAGCGGGAAACGGCACGTTTTGCAACGCCCGCACCGGAATTCCAGGTAAATAATAAACAACCGACCGGAACCGGACAACGAACATGCGACGCTTCCCGTTCCGGCAAAACCCGACGACAACGAACCGCTGAACATGAATCGCAAGAAAGTACTGATCGTAGACGACAAGGAGCAGATCGCCAAAATACTTTTCGCATACCTTCACAAGGATTACGAATGCTTTTACATGCAAAACCCGCAGCAGGCCATCGAATGGCTGTTGCGGGGGAACATGCCCGACCTGATCATCTCGGACATCCGCATGCCCGAAATGCGCGGCGACGAATTCCTGGCATACCTCAAACTCAACGAACTCTTCAAGCAGATCCCGGTCGTGATGCTTTCGAGCGAGGACAGCACCTCGGAACGCATCCGCCTGCTGGAAGAGGGTGCGGAAGACTATATCGTCAAACCGTTCAACCCGCAGGAACTCAAAATAAGGATTAAAAAGATTTTGGATTGAAGTACCCCGTCATCTACATCAAAGGCAGAGGCAACCACACGGCCCGTTTCACGGAGCTGACCGAGGGACAGATGCGTATCGCAGGGGATATCGGCGCAGCCATGGGCAAGCTCATGCCGCTCAAGGACGACCACGCCTTCATCCTCTACGAACAGCAGGGCGAGGAGGACATCCGCAGCATCCGCTTCCTGCGCTCCTGGTTCCCGGGTGCCGGCATCATCCTCATCATCTCGGGGCAACTGACCGGGGAGGAGCGGCGCGCATACCTCGGAGCCGGCGTGAACAGCGCCGTACCGGGCGACATATCGCGCGCAGATTTCCTCCGCATACTGCAATTCATGACCGACTATACGTTCGTCCACAAACCCGTCGCAGGTAGCGGGAACGACGTAGAGTTGTTCCGCATGCCGCTCTGGAAACGGGCGTTCGACATCGCGGCATCGCTCTCGGCGATCCTCCTGCTCTCCCCCCTGCTCATAGCCGTGGCCGTGGCCGTCAGACTCGACAGCCCGGGGCCGGTCATCTACAAGTCGAAACGCGTGGGGAGCAACTACCGGATCTTCGATTTCCTGAAGTTCCGCTCGATGCGCTCCGACGCAGATCAGCGGCTCAAGGAGCTGGAGGATCTGAACCAGTATGCCTCGGAACCCGTCGCCGAAGACGATGCGAAGATGGCGCTCAACGACGACGAGATTCGCAAACTGCTGGCGGACACCGAAAACGGCATGCTCTATGCGGACGATTTCGTGATCCCCGAGGAGGCCCATCACCACCAGCTGGAAACCGAACAGGAAAACGCGTTCGTGAAGATCGAGAACGATCCCCGCATCACGCGCCTGGGGCGTTTCCTGCGCAAATACAGCATCGACGAACTCCCGCAGCTCTTCAACATCCTGCGGGGCGACATGTCGGTCGTGGGCAACCGCCCTTTGCCCCTCTACGAAGCCGAACGTCTCACGAGCGACGAATATATCGAACGGTTCATGTGCCCCTCGGGCCTCACGGGGCTGTGGCAGGTCGAAAAACGCGGGCAGGCGGGGAAACTCTCGCCCGAACAGCGCAAGCAGCTCGACATCGAATACGCCCGCCGAATGTCGCCGTGGTTCGACCTGAAAATAATCCTGCGCACGTTCACCGCATTCATACAGAAAGAAAATGTATAATAAACAGCAACATATGAAAAGGGCCGTCTTAACACTCTGGCTGCTGCTGGCTGCCGCCGTTACGGCGCAAAGCGAGCCTACGCCTCCCGAATTCGAGTACAGCGACCTGCAACGGCTTACCCCGGAAGACTATATCGACATGCAGCTTCCCCCGCTCCACGTACTGATGGAGAATGCGCGCCACGCACCGCAGGTCGGCTATTACGAGTCGAACCGCGAGATCGAGGAGCGCGAACTGAAAACCGTGCGCCGCAACTGGATGCGCAATTTCAAGCTCAACGCCAACTACAACTACGGGTCGTCGGACATCTACAACCAGAATTATCAGGACAGCAACATCCCGATATGGACGACGACCACGACCGGGCGCGAGCAAAGCTGGTGGAACGTCGGGGCATCGTTTTCGATCCCGCTCGACGAGATTTTCAACCGCCGCAACAAGATCAAGCAGCAGAAGAAGCGTATCGAGAACACCCAGTACGACCTCGACCGCTGGTACGACGAGTTGCGCATGAAGATCATCGACGCCTACACCACGGCCGTCGAGCAGCTCTCGATCCTGCGGAGCGCCGCCGAAGCCAAGATCACGTCCGAGGCACAATACCGCATGACCGAAGTGGACTTCGTCAAAGGCAAGCTCGACGCGCAGACTCTGAGCCGCCAGAAGAGCCTCGAAAACTCGGCGACCCGCGAATACGAGCAGGTGCGGCGCAACCTCAACGACGCCCTGCTGCGGCTCGAGATACTCACGCACACGCCGATCATCAACAAACCCATATCAATGCCCGGGGTGTCGAAAGAAGCGCCCGAAACCGAATAGCATATGAATTACATCGCCTATACCGCGCGGTTTCTTTACCGCATCAAGTGGTGGCTGATACTCTGTCCGCTGCTGGTCGCGCTGCTCGTCTACCTGAAGATGGGTACCAAGCCGCGCAACTATAAATCCACGACGACGATCTACACGGGCATCGTCTCGGGATACGACATCACGACCACCGAAGGCTCGCGCCAGGACTGGAACGTCATCAACAACGCGATGGACAACCTGATCAACATCATCCTGTCGCAGTCCACGCTCAAGAACGTCTCGCTGCGCCTCTACGCACAGGGGCTTACGCATCTCGACCCGGACAACGACAACCAGTACCTCTCGGCACGTACTTCACGGTACCTGCTGAGCAAAACCCCGCCGGACGTCATGGAGCTCGTCGACCACACTTCGGAAAAGAACACCTACGAGAACCTGCGCAAATACGAAGAGATAGACCATAACAACCACGTCTACGGCATGTTCCACTGGAGCCCTCCGTATTACAGCTACCAGGCGCTGAGCCAGATCAAGGTCAAGAGGCTGGCCAACAGCGACATGCTGGAAATCAGCTACGAGAACGACGACCCGTATATCGTCTACAACACGCTGATTATCCTCAACGACGAATTCGTCAAGCAGTACCGCGACCTGCGGTTCGGCGAGACGAACAACGTCATCGCCTATTTCGAATCCGAGCTGGAGCGGGTGGGCAACAACCTGCGCAACCTGGAGGATTCGCTGCGCGACTACAACGTCCAGCACCGTGTCATCAACTACGACGAGCAGACCAAGCACATCGCCGCCCTCTCGCGCGACTACGAATTGCGCTACGAGGAGATCCTGCTGAACTTCGAGAGCGCCGAGAAACTGCGTGCCTCGATCGAGGGGCAGCTCGAAGGGTTGCAGGAGACTTTCCGCAACAACGCCGAGTTCATCGAGAAACTCCATAAGATCGGGAGCATCTATTCGCGCCTGTCGGCCGCCGAGGCCTTCCAGCCCGAAACCGACGGCACGGAAGGTATTTCCGACCGGACGGCCATGCCCGCCAGCCGCGACGACACGGGGCAGTTACGCAGGAAACTGAGCGAGGAGACCCGCAGCCTGCAGGAGCTCACCACGAACATCGCCAACCAACAATATACGAAGGAGGGACTTTCGGCCAATACGATCGTGACGGAGTGGCTCCCC